>Ga0209517_10000412_pt1 | contig 73848 bp, 65 predicted proteins | sample PeaSoiMetSII2010_FD_187695 | JGI IMG/M metagenome (GOLD analysis project Ga0209517, IMG submission 187695) | Peat soil microbial communities from Weissenstadt, Germany - SII-2010 (SPAdes) (version 2) | ecosystem: Environmental > Terrestrial > Soil > Wetlands > Peat | place: Germany... | reverse complement strand
GGCGCAAGAGATTGCCGCCCGTCTTCGGGACCACGCGGTGCCGGTGATCGGCTACGTCGCGCGGGGCAGCGTGAAGCTCGACCTACGCACGATTTTCCCGCGACAGGATGCGGAATTGATCGCCGCCATCCGCGTCGTGTGTCGCTAGCGGAAGTTGAGAACCAAACCCATGAGCGTCCGCGAATGCGGCTCTAGACTCCTCGGTGGGAGAATCACCTGATGTCCGGCATCCGGCATTTCATTCTCGCCACCGCGGGCCACGTGGACCACGGTAAAAGCGCTCTGATCAAAGCGCTGACCGGCACCGATCCCGACCGCCTGCCGGAGGAGCAGCTGCGCGGGATCACCATCGATCTCGGTTTTGCGCACTTGGAACTGCCCGATCCCACAGACCCGACTTCATCGATAGTGCTCGGCATCGTTGACGTTCCCGGCCACGAAGATTTTGTGAAGAACATGGTCGCGGGCGTCGGTTCAATTGATCTGGCGCTCTTGGTCGTCGCGGCCGACGATGGCTGGATGCCGCAAACGGAAGAGCACCTCCAAATCCTCGCCTACCTTGGCGTCGGCCGTGCCGTGGTCGCGCTGACTAAAGTCGATCTAACGCCAGACGAGCAGAGTGCAACCGCCCGGATTCGTGAAAAACTGGGCGGGACGCCCTTCGCCGATGCGCCAATCGTCCCGACGTCGGTTGTCAACGGACGCGGACTCGACGAGTTGAAGGCTGCGCTCGCGCGTGTTCTGGCAGATGCTTCTCCGCAGGCGGATATCGGGAAGCCGCGGTTGCCCGTGGACCGAGTTTTCAAGCTTCAGGGAATCGGCACGGTGGTTACCGGCACTTTGAATGGCGGCGCGCTGCGTCGCGGTCAAACAGTCGTGATTCAGCCGTCGGGGAAGACCGCGCGCGTCCGCAATATTCAGTCGCATGGCCGCGACGTGGAAATGAGCGGCCCCGGTACGCGGACGGCCCTCAACTTGTCGCTCGACGCCGTCGAAGATATTCATCGTGGCGACGTGATCACACTGAACGATTTTGGCGGGCCAAGTAATGTTCTCGATGTGCTCATGGGGATCTCTCCCCGGGCGACTCACGCGATCAAGGATGGCGCCAGAGTCCACGCTCACCACGGAAGCGGCAACGTGGCGGCTCGCGTGGCGTTTCGCGAGGACAAGGACTTGTCTGTCGGCGAACGCGCGGTCGCGCAATTGCGGCTGGAGGCGCCGGCGTTTGTCTTTGCCGGCGATCGCTTCATCGTGCGGGATTGGGCCGAGCGCAACACGCTGGGAGGCGCCATCGTTCTCGATCCGGACGGGAACCGGAAACTGTTTCGGACTCAATTGCGTGTGAAATTCCTCGGTGAACGCGCGCAATCGCCAATGGACGTTTCGCGCTTCGTTACATCGCAAGCCGCATACGACGGCGCAACGCGCAAATCCCGATTGCTCTTGAAGTCTCGCTTCAGTATTGGCGAAATATCCGCCGCTGTCTCGCGGCTGGCAGCCGCAAGTTCGGTCGTCCTTGCCGGGGACTTCGTCGTGGATGCCGCCAGGTGGAAGGCTCTGAGCCGCCGTGCAACCGACGCGATTGACGAGCGACATCGAGCGCACCCGGAGCAAAGCGGTCTCCCGCTAACAGACTTGCGGGCGGCGCTTGGCGACGAATTGCCCGTCGCGGAGCTTTTAGACGATGTCGTCGCGGATTTGTGCGCGCGCGGGTTTGTGCGCGTCGGTGCGGCAATTCGCCGAGCGTCACATCTACCCGCGCTGCCTCCTCAGCTTCAGGCAGCCAGCGCGAAGATCCGGGCCATGCTAGCGGTCAAGCCGCTTGATCCCCCCTCGCGAAAAGATCTCGCGCCGGATGTCGGCTCGCAACAGGCGCTGCGGTTCTTGATTGAGACCGGGGAAGTCGTTGAGATCAACGCGGAGATCGCGATGGCTGCCGAAAGCGTGAAGCAGGCGACGGAGTCGATCCGCCGATTCATTCGGGAGCGCGGACCCGTCACGACGAGCGAACTGCGTCAAATGCTCGGCAATAGCCGGCGCGTGGCAATTCCATTGCTCGAGCGGCTCGACCGCGATGGCGTCACGCTTCGCCAGGGTGACAAGCGTTCGCTTCGCTCGTGACCGTGCTGAACCACGCGAGTTCACCGAGGGCATGATAAGCTTGGATTCTCGAATGCCGAGAATCGCTCGGGCGGAAAATCGCTAAGCCGCGCGCCCGTCTTGCGGATTATCGCTCATTGAAATAGGGGCGTAGCTCAGTGGTAGAGCAGCGGCCTTTTAAGCCGAAGGTCGTGGGTTCGATCCCCACCGCCCCTACCAAATCCGTTGAAGCCAGATACGACAAATGGAAAAAACAAGCGAGACACCGATCTCGCTTGGAACAGTGCCTCACCCGGCTCACCAGTGTAAAATCCGCGAGGGGATACAAGAGAGGAAGAATAGAGATGTCCCGGCTATTCACGTTCACGTGCAAAGTTGTTTGTGTTGGACTCTTCTGTTGTTTGGCCGTGCTGGCAGATGAATCGGCATGTCCTCACAGTTCACCAGACGTGAAGGCAGCTCTCGACGCCGCTCGAAAGAATGCGGAGCAAATTAGCGATGAGTATGTCCGGACTGAGTTGCTGCACGAGGTTGCAAAGGGCTATGCGGACAATGGTGATTTCGAGCCTGCCCTGCAAGTAATTCGAGTTGACTCGAAGCTCATGTGGCAGGCGGCGGATGATTTGGCCAAGAACATGTTACGTTGCGGCCAAGCCTCAGAAGTGAAAGCGGCTGCTCCCACGCTGGAAGGAAGAAGTAGGTCCCTGATGCTGCAGTGGCTGGCCGAGTGGCAAGCGAAGCATGACGACCCCGCGGGGTCTCAGGAAACGTTTGTGCAAAGTAAAGACGATGACATCAGGCGCGACGCGCAATTCAAATTCATTACGTCGAGGGCGGTGAAGGGCGACGTTAAGACCGCCGAATCCGAATATCGGAACCTTCTGGCCACGTCGCCCAGCGGCCTGCAAAACCCTGACGACCTGCTGGCGCAAGACATGGCAATTATCTATATATTGAAAGGCGATGTTCGGGCAGCGATTGCAAGCCTCGATAGTATGAAGAGCGCGGAGAAGTTATACGCGCTATACGCTGTTGGCCAGTTGTTGGCAGAGAAGAAAGACAAACCGGGGGCCGACTTGCTGAGCAACGAGGCGCTGCGGAGGGTACATCGCTATCTGGAAGATCCCAACCAAGCTTATCCGCTCTCATTGCTTGCCACAGTTCAGGCCAAGCTTGGCATGTTCGACGACGCCGTCGATTTGGCCAAAAGTATCCCAGACGAGCAGCGTAGGGATGAAGCTCTGGTGATGATCGCGGTCCACCTGATAACTGCAAAGAATGACAGTAGGGCAAACACACTCTTGGAATCCCTGCCCAAAGTGCCAGAAGGCAACGCGGACTTCGAGGGCGTACGAGAGATGGCGTGGGTGCGGGTCGCGATGGCCCAGGCAAACGCGGGAGACGGAGAAGGCGCACTGAAAACCCTCGATGCAGTGCGGGATCCACGGATGGAGGATTTCGCAAAGTGGCAGCGGGCTTACGCTCAGGCAAGGGCGGGCAGGTTTACCGAAGCGAGAGTGCTGGCATCTCACATCCCGCAACAATTCCCCAAGGACGCACGAGGGCAAGCCTTCCGTTTGGTCGCGGCTGTGAACTCGCACCAGAAGGGTGTGTCAGAACCAACGAGTTGGGCCAGCCAACTAGCGACACCGGAGGACCGAACCAGCGCGTACCTTGGCATTGCCGATGGCTTGTTGAAAGAACCGACTGAAGAGATCCCACCGTACTTCGAAGACTGATTGCCGCGCGGACCGGCCAACTTGAATGCACCGCATATGATCTTGCCCGTAAGTTGCCACATCTCGCGCGGCCCTGAGATTGAAGTAATTCGGCCCCCAAAGGCTCCAATTGAGTAGGGGCGGGGGCGCTGAGCCATTTCTTTTGCGAGATTTAGATTGTGGGGTTGCCGATTCGATCCTCACCGCCCCTACCAACGTTTCTTCAGTTCTGATCAAGCTGGAAGACTCAATATGTTTTTGTCGCCCAGTCTCCCGCTTTGGCGCATCGGAAATCAGTTTGACAGACCGCTGCTTTTGATTCAGAATCCCGGCTGTTAAATGGGAGTTTCCATGATTGCTCCCGGTCCCCGGAATTCCTACCACGGTCAGCCCTCCAACGGATTGTGCTCAATCGAAATGTTACAGCTTCGTGAACGTTTCTCGCGGGTTCCATGCGACCAATCGACGTGGTTTTCCATCACATTTGCGGGGCTGGTGCAGACTGCAGCTTCTGAAGCGCCGTACTAGAAAAGAGATCTGGAGGCTCACGTTATGGAGACGACTCGCCGGGATTTTCTGAAAGTCACGACCATCGGAGGCGCGGCGGCAACCGTTTTCGGATTCGATTTGAAGCCGGCCTATGCGCAGCTTCGTGAGCTCAAAATCGCCCGGGCGACCGAGACGCGCTCCACGTGTCCGTACTGTTCGGTGAGCTGCGGAGTCATCATTTACACCCTTGGCGACAAAGCCAAGAACGTCACGCCGCAAGTCATCCACGTGGAAGGCGATCCAGACCATCCAATCAACCGTGGGACGCTCTGCCCGAAGGGCGCATCTCTTGAACAGGACATCCTGAATCCGCGCCGGCTTATCAAGCCGCAGGTGCGCCGGCCCGGCGGAATCGACTGGGAGGATATTTCTTGGGACCTTGCGCTCAGCGAAATTGCTCAGCGCGTGAAGAAATCACGGGACGAATCGTTTGTTGAAAAAGACGCGATGGGGCGCACCGTAAATCGCTGCGAAGGAATCGCCTTCACCGGCGGATGCACCGACACCAACGAGTTCAACTTCCTGGTCGTTAAGACCATGCGCAGCCTTGGGGTCTGCTACCTGGAAAACCAGGCCAGAGTTTGACACGGCCCCACGGTCTCAAGTTTGGGACCGACGTTCGGACGCGGGGCGATGACGAATGGCTGGATCGACATCAAGAACACCGACATGATGTTGATCATGGGTGGGAATCCGGCGGAGAACCACCCGTGCGGTTTCAAGTGGGCCATCGAGGCAAAGCGGAATCGCAACGCCAAGATGATTGTCGTGGACCCGCGCTTCACGCGGACCGCTTCCACGGCCGACCTCTTCCTCCAGATTCGCGCCGGTGCCGACATCGCGTTCCTGGGCGGCCTGATCAACTACGCGATCGCCAATGATCGAATCGCGAAGGATTATCTTCTCAACTACACGAACGCCGCCTTTGTGGTGAAGGAGGGTTTCAAGCTCCCTGAAGACGGCCTGTATTCCGGCTTCGATCCTGCCGCCCATACCTACGACAAATCCACATGGAACTACGAAGAAGGCGGCGACCTGACCGGCAAAGCAGTCGCTGCTGAGGCCCCGCACAAGCCGGCGCCCGCGCCGGCTCCGGCAAAGCCCGGCCAGGCACCTCCAGCGCCGCCCGCGCTGCCGCCCAACGTTGCCCACGACCTCGGGTTGCAACATCCTCGATGCGTCTTCCAACTGCTGAAAAAGCAATATTCGCGTTACACGCCGGAGATGGTCGAGCGCATCACGGGCATTCCGAAGGACCAGTTCCTGAAGGCCGCCGATCTCTTTACGTCCATTCGCAAGAATGGCGACATGAAGAAGGCGGCGACGATCATTTACGCCGTCGGCTGGACGCAACATACCTATGGAACGCAGATCATCCGCACCGCCGCGATGCTCCAACTGCTGATGGGAAATGTCGGGAGGTCCGGAGGAGGCGTCAACGCTCTCCGCGGCCACTCGAACATTCAGGGTGCCACGGACATGGCCGGCATCTTCGACAATTTGCCGGGATACCTCAAGGTGCCGACTCCGGCGGATGCCGATCTTGCCGCGTATGTAAAGCGGATTACGCCGACATCGTCGAAGCCTGGCCCGTGGGACTCCTTCAACTACTGGTCGAATACGCCCAAATTCGTGACTTCGTTCTTGAAAGCGATGTATGGCGATGCCGCGACCAAACAGAACGGTTTCGCGTTTGATTATCTGCCGAAGGTTGATCGCAACTATTCGTGGACGCAGATCTGGGACCAGATGTATCGGGGCACCGTGAAGGGGCTTTTTGCCTTTGGCATGAACGGAGTCATGATCGGTCCCGATACGCAAAAGAATATCGATGCGCTCAAGAAGGCCGAATGGCTCGTCGTCGGCGAGATTTATCCGGACGAAACCAGCGAGTTCTGGCGAGCTCCCGGGACTTCCGCGGACGAAATGAGGAATATCAAGACGACGGTTTATCGTCTGCCGTGCGCCGGATTCGCCGAAAAAGACGGCAGCATGACGAACTCGGCGCGCTGGCTCCAGTGGAAGAATACGGCGCTTCCGCCCCCGGGAGATGCGCGCCTGGATCAGGACATCATCGCGCAGATCTTCCTGCGAGTGCGCGATCTATACAAGAAAGACGGCGGAAAATTCCCGGATCCGATCTTGAATCTGACGTGGCCCTACATCGATCCGCGGCATCCGGCGCTCAGTGATGTCGCCAAGGAAATCAACGGCAAGGCGCTGGCAGACCTCACGGACCCGGCGACGCAAGTCACCACAAAAACGGGGCAGCAGCTTCCTGGTTTCGCCTGGCTCAAGGACGACGGAACGACTTCGTGCGGGAACTGGATCTATTGCGGCTCCTGGACGGAAGCGGGAGCTCAGATTCAACGCCGTGGGACGGAGGATCCGTCCGGCCTGGGAATTTACCCGAATTGGGCCTGGTCGTGGCCGGCGAATCGCCGCGTCTTGTATAACCGCGCCTCGTGCGATTTGGACGGAAAGCCCTGGGATCCGCAGCGGCGGCAAGTCTGGTGGAATGAAGCCGCGCAGAAGTGGGTGGGAAATGATGTTCCGGACTTCAAGCCGGATTCTCCTCCGAAGGACCATTTGGGCCCATTCATCATGAACCCTGAAGGCGTCGGAAGGCTCTTCGTGCCGCTCGGCGCGCTGGCCGACGGGCCGTTTCCCGAGCACTACGAGCCGTTCGAAAGCCCGATAGCGAATCCTCTGCACCCGAACCAGTCGAACAACCCGGTCGTGAAGAAACTCACCACAGCGGCGGACAAATTTGGCACTCCCGCGGACGGCTTCACCGTTGTGTGCACGACCTACCGGCTGACCGAGCAATACCACTACTGGACGAAGAATAACCCGATGAACGTGCAGCTCATTCCCGAACCGTTCATCGAGATCCCGGTGGAACTGGCAGACGACATGGGTGTTCGCGGCACCGAAAAGATCAAAGTCACGAGCGCCCGGGGCACGTATGTCGCGAAGGCTTTTGTCACGCGGCGGATCAAACCGATGATGATCGACGGTAAAAAGGTTTACCAGATTGGCTTGCCAATTCACCAGGGCTTCCGCGGAATCGCTGAAGACGAGGAGCGAAACGCGCGCACCCCTGCGAATCTCTTGTCGCCGACAGTTATAGATCCCAACGCCTACACGCCTGAATTCAAAGGCTTCCTTGTGAAAGTCGAAAAGGCCTAGGAGACGACGATGAGCCAGGCGACGACGGAGATTCGGCGGATTTCGGGGCATGCCGGCTCGGTTCCCGGAGAGGGCTTCAGCCGGGACTACGACGTCTGCAAGTTGATCGACACCACCACTTGCATCGGCTGCAAAGCCTGTGAGGTGGCCTGCCTGGAATGGAACGGCTACTCCTTCACCGAGACGACGTTTGACAACTCCTATCAAACGATGCCGGAGACGCAGTGGAATTACTGGAACCTGATCAAGTTCAACGAGCACGAGCGCGAAGACGGCAGCATGCAGCTCCTGATGCGCAAGGATCAATGCATGCATTGCGAGGAGCCGGGGTGCCTTGCGGCGTGCCCAGCCGATGGAGCGATCGTACAGTACGCGAATGGCATCGTGGATTTTCAGCAGGACCAATGCATCGGCTGCGGCTACTGCATAACCGGATGTCCTTTCAACATCCCGAAGTTCAGCCCCACGGCGCGCAAGGTTTTCAAATGCACGCTCTGTAACGACCGCGTGACGCAGGGTCTCGAACCTGCGTGCATCAAGTCGTGCCCGACGGGCTGCCTGCACTTCGGTTCAAAGACGGACATGAAGGAACTGGCTGAGAATCGCGCAGCGCAGCTTCGCGAACATTCTGGATTTGCGAACGCGGGCGTCTACGATCCAGCCGGAGTTGGTGGCACGCACGTCATCTACGTGTTGCACGATGCAACGAATCCCGAGGCTTATGGCGGACTGCCCAAGAACCCAACGATTCCGTTGACGGTACGGCTTTGGAAAATGCCGCTGAAATGGCTGGGCAACTTTGCGATCGTCGGTGGCCTCGTTGGCTTGGCCGTTCACTATCTGCGCTACGGCACCAAGACCGAGGAAGTTGAGGAACCTCCCGAGCAGGCTGAACAAGGTGCAAAGCGATGAAAGACGAAGCCCGTCTCCTCCCGAACGGACGGATTCTCCGGTACACGTTTGTCGAGCGTCTTATGCATTGGCTTTCGGCTTTATCCTACGTGTACCTTCTGTTGACCGGTCTGGCGTTCTGGTCGCCGTGGCTCTTTTGGATCGCTGTCGTGCTGGGCGGCGCGACGATCTCCCGCGAGCTGCATCCTTGGGCCGGCTTGCTTTTTGTTGCCGCGACCTTCTGGATGTATCGAACTTGGGCGGATCAAATGCGCGAAACCGAAGTGGACAAGGAATGGTGGAGGGCGTTGCCGCACTACATTCGCAACGAGGACGAATTAGTTCCGAAGATCGGCAAGTATAACGCAGGCCAGAAATCTCTGTTCTGGGGCTTTTTCTGGTGCGGGATTGCGCTGCTTGTTTCCGGAGTGATCCTCTGGTTTCCTCAGCAGGTTCCCTGGAGCCTCAGGTTCCTCCGATATCTCGCAGTCATCGTTCATCCAGTTGCCGCGCTTCTGACGATTGCGCTATTCATGATTCATCTGTACATGGGCCTCGCCATCGAAGGCGGCGCACTACACTCGATGGTTCGCGGGGATGTGTCTAAAGCCTGGGCGCGCGCGTTTCACCGGCTGTGGTACGAGAAGGTCTTGAACGAGTCCACGTCGCGAAAATGAAAAGTGGCAAGTGGGACGCGCGGATTCGTCGTGCCGCAGACTTAGCGGTGTCGCACCCGTTTGCGGCCGAGGGGCTTTGCTTCTACAGCCACGTCGCCCAGGTCCAGCAATCGATTTACTCGTCCGTCGCATCGGCACTAGGCGTTGGTAAGAAGCATCGCGCGCCCGGCACGCTCCGCCAGGAATTCGACTCTTTCGTACTGCTCCCGAAATTCGCGCCGTTTCTTTCGGGCATTGAGCAGCACGCTACTCGGGCGCTCTCCCACTCGGCGCGCGAACTCCGCACGGGGCAGAGCGATCATTGGCAGCAAATTCTGGAGCAATTCTGGCAGGCAGGCTCGTTGCGGCCAGAGGATTCGCGCCGCGCGGAGGCCTTGATCCTCTGGATGTTCCTCCAGCCCTACGCCGAGTGCCTTTCGGATCATACGATTCGAGACTCGACAGGCGCAACGCCGTCCGTCTGCCCGCTCTGCCAGCAAAAACCCATAGTTGGAGCGCTGCGGCCGGAGGGCGACGGCGGCAAGCGTTTTCTGATCTGTTCGCTCTGCGCCAACGAATGGGAATATCGCCGAATTGTCTGTCCCGCATGCGGCGAAGAGGACGTGCACAAACTCGCGGTCTATACGGCTGAGCAATTCAAGCACGTGCGCGTGGAGGCCTGTGATGTCTGCCACACCTATATCAAAACGGTTGATCTAACCAAGGACGGTAATGCTGTGCCCATCGTGGACGAACTCGCTACCATTCCCCTGAATCTTTGGGCCACCGAACACGGCTACGTCAAACTCCAGTCGAATCTCTTGGGAATATAGGCCGCCAATGTTCTGGGGTGACCCACACTCCCCGTTGTCCGACAACCCTTGATTCGTCGGTTTGCAGGACACACCTTTCGCCAAGGTGTCAGACCAAGCCTGAAAGATGGATTCGCGTTCATTTCATTGAATCCTTACTGCCTTCCGAGGGATCAAAACAGCGAGGGAGACTCTTATGGCCAATCAAACCGCAAAAATTGTCCGGTTCCACGCTATAGGTGGACCCGAAGTCTTAAAGATTCAAGAAGAGCCAATCCCCGAGCCGGGGAAAGGCGAGATTCGTCTAAATGTGAAAGCGATCGGACTGAACAGAGCAGAGGTGATGTTCCGCAGGGGGCAATACCTGGAGGCTCCGGTCCTGCCGTCCAAGCTCGGATGCGAGGCGGCAGGAGTAGTGGCCGCAGTTGGGCCTGGCGTCGACAAGAGCTGGGTCGGCAGGAAGGTCAGCACTGTTCCTTCATTCACTATGTCGCACTACGGCGTATACGGAGAAGTGGCGATTGTTCCGGCCAGCGCGCTGGCGGCTTATCCGGAAAGGCTGACGCCGCAAGAGGGTACATCGATCTGGATGCAATACCTGACAGCCTACGGAGCGCTCATCGAGCACGCTCACATCGGAAAGGGTGACTTCGTAATTATCACTGCGGCGAGCAGCAGCGTGGGAATCGCCGCCATCGAAATAGCGAACGCGGAAGGAGCGATTAGCATTGCAACCACGCGATCGTCGAAGAAAAAAGCCCGGTTGCTCGAGGTAGGAGCAAGACACGCGATCGCAACCGGAGAAGAAGACTTCCTCGCGCGAGTGAAGGAAATTACGGGTGACAAAGGGGCTCGTGTGATTTTTGATCCCGTGGCGGGCAATGGTGTCGAACTGCTCGCTCAGGCAGCCGCTCTCGGTGGAACGATCTTTGAATACGGAGCGCTCGCGCCCGAGCCGACACCGTTTCCCTTGTTTACCGCGCTGGGGAAAGGGCTATCCGTGCGTGGATACACGCTCCGCGAAGTGTTCGCTTTCCCGAAGTTGAGGGCAAAGGCCGAGCAGTACGTTTTCGATCGCGTGAAGGCCGGCAACTTCAAGCCGCGGATCGATCGCGTTTTCCCATTCGCGCAGATCGTGGAAGCGCATCGCTACATGGAGTCAAACGATCAGATTGGCAAGATTGTCGTGACGGTGTACCAATTATTTGCGATCGATAGTGACACCCAGTGGGAGTGACACGATCGACCGAGGACCGCCCATCTCTGAAACGAAGCTCGTGTCAGGTCGTGCTTGTTACAATTTTCTCCAGCCCTTGCATCAGCTGGACCAAGTGGCCGTATGCAACACTCGGCAACAGGCCGATCCACTGATCCATCCGCCCATCAACGATGTCCCATTCGCCCCCCACAACTTTTCGCCTGAGGATGAACGGCACGACTTCGCCGCTTATCGGAAATGTAATTCGCACCTCGCCCTCCGCAACCTTTCCTTCTTCCATCAGACTCGACGTCTCTCGTGCCAAGTGTTTGCGCAAGCACTGTTCCGGCAAGAAAGTTGAAAAATACCCCGTCTGTCTCATCTGAGATTCATCCACTTGGACGATCGCCGAACCGTCCACGGTGTTTCGCACCAGGTAGGGCCCCTCCGCAATCTTCCCTTCGATTACTACTTTGAACAGCGACGTGCGGTGACGCACCACGGCATAGAGTCGAGCGCCAACACTCAACGTCCCCTTATCCAAATCGATCACGTACTTGTTTTCTTCCTCCGCTCCTCGCGTCGCCAGCGCAAAACTGGGATCCTTCAGCATCTCGGTCGCCAGACGTATTCCGCCCATGGACACCGCTTGCGACCGGCTCTCCCCCGCCGCGCACATTCTTGTGATGAATGTCAGCATTTCTCGCGCAATATCCAGCAGCGGCACGAACAACACGTCCAGACCTCCAAATGTGCGCGTATGCAGTACCTGTGGCCAACCAACAATTCCGACCGTTCCAACGCTGGCGGCGGCGTCATTCTTCCCCGAATTCAGCCTTTCTGCAAAGCCTTCGTTCTTCTGTTCAATCAAATTGCTCATGAGAACTTGTGGGCACTCCCTTTACTGGTCTGTGTCATCTCTTAGCGTCCGGGCAGCCTCTTCTTCATGGTCATCCACCGGCGCTTCGGGAAGTTCCACTGGCCATACTTTTTCGGGCCCCATCTTCCAGGCGGCGATCTCCCAGCAACCTTTCGATTCCAGCACGCGTACGACCTGGAACATCACCGGTGCAGTGCTCGACTTTCCCCCCGCTTCGTTACTCAGCGCCTGCAATGTCACAATCGAATCGGCCTCCAGGCTGATCGACATGTTGAATCTGCAACCCCACTCGCTGACGTCTAAGGTCGCCGTGCGCACCCGGAACGGTTGCATGTCCTTTCCGATTCCGCATACTTCGATCTCAAACCTCAACGGATACCGCGGCTCTCGGCGCGACTGCATATGCTCGCTAGCCATGGTTGCGGCGGGCAAGCCACGTTTAATTGGCTTCGACGTCATTATCCAGAGGGGGTAGTGCAATCTCTTGGCCACTTTGCTTGTACTTAGAGAGTAGAAACAAGAGCGCTTTTGGGTATCTCGCAGGAAGTCCTGTATCAGGTCGGAACAATCTTACGAACACCTCCCCACTCCCAGAAGCTCAAACGCCTGATTCCACGCCCTCTTCTCTTGGCGCATCCCTCTGGCCTTTCCCGTTCTGGGACTGATTCGCAATCTATTTCGGCAAGGCGCGCCAACTCGACACCGAAACAGAGTGTTACGACGCTTCCGTGCGCTCCCTCGCAACCGCCCCTCAGGGCGCGTTCACGTGCACCGAGGCCAACAGCGCGCTGGCGCCGCTCCATAGAATCTGTACTCCGATGCAGACGAGCACAAACGACGCCAGTTGCACGATCACGGTCATCGCCGTCGCTCCCAGAATTCTTGCCAGGCGGTCAGCGAACCCATAACAAACGAAAATACTGAACGCGATCAGCGCCGATCCGACAAGCGCCACAACAATCGCCAGGAAGTTGAGCCCGTGGTGGTGCACCGCGTTCGCCCCCAGCGTAATCGCCACCGAAATTGACCCTGGGCCCACTGTGAGCTGCATCGTTAAGGGGTAAAACGCTCGGAGTAACGGGTCTTGTTGTTGCACGCTTCTGCGCGTCACCTTGTATTCCTCGTCGTTGCGTTGTTTCAGCATCGCCCATCCCGTCGAGATGACGATTAATCCGCCGCCAACCTGCACCACCGGCAACGAAATCCCGAAGAAGTTGAGGATGTAGGTCCCGATGAGATACTAGCCGACCAGCAGGAAGAAACTGTTCAGCGCGATCCGCCGCGACAGCGCCTGCCGTGCTTCGGGCGTGTATTCCTTGGTTAGCGCAAGGAAGATCGGGCTTCCTCCCAGCGGGTCCACGATTGGAAAGAGGGCGCTGATGATGAGGAATAAATTCTTCGCAGCTTCGACCATGACGTGCCTCCAAGCCTCGTAGTATAAGCGCCGCTGGCTACGTCGCGGCTTGACCTGCAGGGGTTTGGGGGCCTCGATAGAAGTCCGGGGTGCCGGATTCGAATCCCGGCGGCCATTGGCTACATCCAATCCGTTTATCGCGTGAGTTGCTTCGTTGAGGTGCAGTTCGGTGATGGATTTGTTATTCTGGTAGCCTAAAACGTCCATGAAAGTCTCCAACACGCAGTGGAAGGAAAAACTCTCGGGGAAGATGCCGGAAAATCTGGCCCGGGAGCTGGATATCTACGAAACGGAAATCGCACTGCGCAAGCAGGGCAAGATCGACGAGCGCCTATTCGCCGAAACGCGGCTCCGCAGGGGAACCTACGGGCAGCGCTACGACAACGGCCAGAGGTACGATGGCACGAAGTTTCAGGAGATCACGTATCCCTCCGGCGACCTAACTAAGGGTCCGAACACCATGTGGGATGCTCCGGGCATGCAGCGGATCAAGATTCCCGGTGGAGGGCTCAACGCGGATCAGCTTGAGACCATGGCGGAGCTGGCGGAGGAGTACTCCGACAACATCGCGCACGTGACCACGCGGCAGGATTTTCAGCTCCACTACATTCACATCGACGACACTCCGAGCTTGATGCGCCGTCTTGCGGCTGCCGGTATTACGACCCGCGAGGCCTGCGGAAATTCGGTCCGCAACGTGACGGCGTGCCCGTATGCGGGAACCTGCCAGGACGAAGTTTTTGACGTTACGCCGTATTCTCACGCGCTGGCAAAGTTTCTTCTGGGCCACCCTGACTGCCAGAACTTCGGCCGGAAGTTCAAGCCGGCGTTCAGCGGATGCGCGCAACACGCTTGCGGCCTGACGAACATGCACGACGTCGGCTTCATCGCCAGCACCCGGAATGAGAACGGAGCGCAAAAGCGGGGATTTCAAATGTTCGTCGGTGGCGGACTTGGCACCGTCCCCTACATGGCGAAACTTTTTGACTCGTTTGTTCCGGTGGAGGAGATTTTGCCGCTCACGCAGGCCATAGCCAGAGTCTTCGCCAGGCTCGGCGAGAAAAAAAATCGCAACCGCGCGCGGATCAAGTTCCTCGTTCACGACCTGGGCATCGAGAAATTCAAGGAATTGGTTCTGGAAGAGCGCAAGACGCTGGCTCCCGATCTGCGATGGACGGACTTCGTGAAGGACGCGGAGCAATTCGTGGAGGCTCCGCTCAGGCAGGCAGGCGAATGGCCCTCGGCTGCATCCGAGGGTTTTCAACGCTGGCTCAAGACCAACACACGCGCCCAAAAACAGCCGGGTTACGTGGTCGTCACCGTCGCGCTGCCTCTCGGCGACATCACCGCCAATCAGCTGCGCGCGCTTGCGGACATCGTTCGCCGCTTCACCAAAGAGACGATCCGCACGACGATCGAACAGAATTTCGTGATTCGCTGGGTGAGCCAGAACGATTTGCCGGAAGTCTACAAGGCGCTGGAAGCCGTGGGTCTGGGCGATCCGGGAGCGGGCGCGATCGTGGATATCGTCACCTGCCCGGGAACGGACACTTGCAAGCTGGGAATCTCGTCGTCCCGCGGGCTGGCAGGCGAACTGCACAAGCGACTTGCGGAGAAGAGTTATCAGCTGGATGAGTCCGTTCAGCATCTGCATATCAAGATCAGCGGCTGCTTCAATAGTTGCGGCCAGCATCATGTGGCCGATCTGGGTTTTTATGGAGTCAGCAGAAAAGTCGGCGGGTTCGCCGTGCCCCATTTCCAGGTTGTGCTCGGCGGCGAGTGGGAACACAACGCCGGCTCTTACGGCCTGCCCGTGGCAGCAATACCGTCGAAGAATATTCCGCAAGTGGTCACCCGCCTCACGGAGCGCTACGTCGCCGACCGTACGCACGGGGAGACCTTCAAGGATTTCGTCAAGCGAGTCGGCAAGGTGGAACTGAAAAAGGCGCTGGAGGATTTGGCGAAGCCGCCCGCGGATCCCTCGGACCGCTCGTTCTTCAGCGATTGGGGCGATCCTCGCGAATATACGCTCGGAGACATGGGAGTGGGAGAGTGCGCCGGGGAAGTGGTCTCTTCGATCGAGTTTGATCTGGCGGCTGCCGAAAGGGAAGTATTCGAGGCGCAACTGGCGCTGGAGAGCGGACAAATCGAGAAGGCAGGCAAGACGGCGTATCAATCCATGGTGCACGCCGCCAAAGCGCTGGTGAAGATCAACCACCAAAACATCTCGGACGATCCCGGGGAGATTGTCGCCGAATTCCGTACGCGGTTCTACGACACGCAGAAATTCTGGGACCCTTATGCGGGAGGGAAGTTCGCGAACTACCTCTTCGACGCGCACCAGAAAGCGAGCCAGCCGCACACGGGCGATTCCAGCCGCTACCTGATTGACGAAGCCCAGCTTTTCATCGATGCCGCGCACAGTTGCTACAATAAAATGGGGACGGCGGTCGGCGTCTAAGCCCAGGAATGTCCTCTCCGATCAATCTACAGCACGTCAACGTGAAGCTCCTTGTGAAGGATCCCGAGAGCGTTGATCTTGAGCCGCTGATTCCTGTGTTTCACAGCTGGATTCGGGACCACGTGTTCGACGAGCTGCTGCTGGATGTGGCCGATTACCGGCACGTGCATGAAGGCCCGGGAGTGGTTTTGATAGGGCATCAAGCGAACTACAGCGTGGACAACACCGATAACCGCCTTGGTGTTCGTTACAATCGCAAAGCTCCGCTGGACGGCACGAATCAAGACCGTTTGACCCAGGCGACGCGCGCCGCGCTGACAGCCTTCCAGCGCCTGGAAGCCGAGTCTGGACTAAAGGGCAAGTTACGATTCGGTGGACGGGAAGTCGAGGTGTTTATCAACGATCGTCTGCTAGCGCCGAATCTCGCCGCGACCCTCGAAGCGGTAAAGCCTGAGCTCCAAGCTTTTCTCAAGAAGTTGTTTCGGGATAGCGAGTACTCGCTGTCGCATGGAGCCGACCCGCGAGGCCTGTTTGCGGTGGCTGTAAAAACCAGTCGAGAGTTTGCTCTGGCCGATCTGCTGGCCAATCTTGCGTCTTGAGTTCTGGGGGCACGTGTAAACAAGTCAACCTGCCATTGTTGCCGGCAAACGCGAGCGACCAAACCAAGATATAATTAAAAACCTTGCTCTCTCTCAACAACATCACGATGCGCTTCGGTCCCCGAATCTTGTTCGAGGACGTCAGCTGTACGTTCTTTGCCGGACGCCGGTATGCCATTAGCGGGCCGAACGGCGCCGGAAAGACGACGTTGATGAAGATCCTGACGGGGGACATCGAGCCTACCAAAGGCGATGTTACGCGCCCCAAGAAGTTCGGCATCTTGCGCCAGGATCAGTTTGCGTTCGATGAATTTCGCGTGGTGGACACCGTGATCATGGGCAACGCGCGGCTGTGGAAGACCCTCGAGGAGCGGGACACGCTGTACGCAAAACCGCACGATGCGCTTACGGACAAGGACGGCATGCGTCTTGCGGAGCTCGAAGGGATCGTCGGGGAAGAGAATGGTTACACGGCGGAATCCGATGCCGCGGTACTGCTCGACGGCCTGGGACTAGAGGAGCCGCTGCACGAGCGCAAGATGCGCGAACTTCAGGGCGGCCAGAAAGTGCGCGTCCTGCTGGCGCAGGCGCTCTTCGGCAGTCCTCCGGCGCTGTTACTAGACGAGCCGACGAACCACCTCGACCTCGACTCGGTCCACTGGCTGCAGGACTATCTGATCGAATACGAAGGCGTTCTGATTGTTATCTCGCATGACCGGCACTTCTTGAACAGCGTCTGCACGCACACGGCGGACATCGACTACCAAACTGTGATCATGTACAACGGCGGGTATGACGACATGGTCCTCGCCAAGACGTCCATTCGCTCCCGCATCGAATCCGAGAATGCCCAGCGCGAGCGGAAAATCGCGCAGCTGAATGAATTCATTGCGCGCTTTTCCGCCGGCACGCGTTCAGCGCAGGCAACCTCGCGCAAGAAAGAAGTCGAGCGCCTGCAGTCGGCCGAGCTGGCCCGGTCCAATATCGCCCGTCCGTTTATCCGGTTTCAGATGGATCAACACTCCGGACGCCATCCGCTGGAAATCAAGAGCATCACAAAATCCTACGATGGCGTGAAGGTGATCCAACCATTCACCGCGAACGTTGACCGCGGAGAGAAGATCGCGCTGATGGGCCGCAACGGTTCGGGCAAAACGACGCTGCTGAAGTCGCTCATACGCAACGCCACCGGATTCGTCGAGGATTCCGACAGGCAATTCCCGGTGGATGGCGGCACCGTCGTCTGGGGGCCCAATGTGGCCGTGGGATACTTTGCGCAGGACCATTCTGATTCGATCGCCAAGGGGACGACCGTACTCGAGTGGTTGCACCAGTTCAAACCGCAAGCGGCGCAGGAAGAGCTGCGTGGTCTGCTGGGCCAGATGCTTTTCAGCGGGGAAGACGCGTTGAAGCAGACCGGCGCGCTTTCCGGTGGCGAGTCAGCCAGGCTGATTTTCTGCCGGCTGATGTTGCAGAAGCCGAATGTGTTGGTTCTCGACGAGCCGACGAACCACCTGGATCTCGAGTCGATCAACGCTCTGAATATTTCGCTGCAGAAATACCTGGGAACGGTGCTGCTGGTTACTCACGACCACGACGTAATCGACGAAGTCGCCACGCGCATCTGGCATTTCGAAGGCGGCCGCGTCGAGGACTTCAAAGGTCCGTACTCGGACTATCTGGTCGCCGCGCAAGAAAAGGCTTCGTAACCTTTCCGCATGCCGCCCGTCAAAATCGGGCAGAACCTTCCATCCCTTCGAGTCTTCGCTTGTCGTTGCCGGGAATCACCATCTGGAAGATGGACTCCACGCTGGTGTAATCGTGATAGCCGAGCCGCGCAATAGGGCGGATCTTCAGCACGTCAATGCGTCCATCGGGTCCGATCACGTCGTCCTTAATGTGAATTCCAATCACCCTGCCGAACACGATATCCACCGTGCCCATCGTGCCGTTGCCCGGCAGCCGGATCGTCTGGTGGTAGGCGCACTCGAAGTGCACGGGCGATTCCGCCACGCGGCACGGTTTCACAATATGAGAAGGTGCCTTGGTTACGCCGGCCAGCTCAAATTCGTCTACGTTCGGAGCGACTTCCTCCGCCGATTTATTCACCGCTTCCCGCAGCTCATAAGTCGCCATGTTCCAGACGAACTCGCCCGTTTGCTCGGTGTTCACGACCGTGTCCTTCTTGCGCCCTGTGGTTGTTTGATTCGAAGCAAACATCACATACGGAGGATCGAACGTCAGATTTTGAAACTGGCTGAACGGCGCCAGGTTATGCACGCCGTCCCGGCTTATCGTGGATATCCACCCGATGGGTCGCGGGATCACGCACGATTTGAACGGATCTCGCGGGAGTCCGTGATTGGTTTTGCCGGGCTGGTAGTACATGAGTGAATCCTCCTGAATGGCCGGAAACCACCGGACGTTTGGCCAGCGACGCGTTCGCCCAGCATTCGATAGGTGATCCATCGCGATTATAGATGCTTGCCGCGGACGCGCCTAGCTCGCCGGGCTGCGATGGCGTCTCGCAGGAGCGCTCGCTGCCGGCAGCGCCGTATCGGCTGCGGCGCGCAAGATGGCGAGCAGGTCGAGCGCTTCTTTGGCCAGCGGCCTCCGGCGCGGGTGGATCACGTCGAGATTGCGTCGCAACGGTTCAGCATCCACGATCTCGATGGAAACCAGTTTGCCTTGCCGAAGTTCCTGCGTAAGCGCGATCTGCGGAAGAAAACTGAAACCCAGCTTGCGCTCAACCATGCGTTTAGCCGCTTCGATCGTTTCCACCTCGAGCGCTACGTTGGGGAGCAAGCCTGCGCGCCGAAACAGGCCCTGCGTCAGCGTCCAATCGCTCGAGCCGCGGTCGTAGAAAATAAGCGGCCACGATTCGACTTCCTCGAGGCGGACCTGCTGTTTGGTGGCTGCCCGGTGTGCACGGTGTCCCACCAGAACCAGCGGATCGTCGCGCAGCGTCATGGTTTCCACTTCGGGATGGTTCAGCGAGCGCGCTACGCCTATGTCGGCATCGCCCTCCAGCACCATCTTTAGCACCTGCACGGAGTTCCCGGATCGAAGATGGACCATCACCTTCGGGTTTGCGGCTTTGTATTCCTGCATCACATCCGGCATCAGGTACGTGCACACGGACAGCGACGCGGCGATGCGGAGCGTCCCTCCGGTCTGGGGCTGCAGTTCATGGATTGCCTGGCGCGCCATCGCCACGGTGCGCAGGAGTTGTTCCGCGTGCGGCCTGAGCGCCTTACCGGCTGGCGATAGCAACGGATGCGCTCGCCCGCGCGTGAACAATTCCGCCCCCAGCGACGTCTCGAGCGCGCGGACGCGCCCGCTTACGGCAGGCTGGCTCACGCGCAGGGCCTCGGCCGCCTTGTGAAATCCGCCGTAGGTCACGATAGCGAGAAAGGTCTCGATTTGATCGATTTCCATACGGTCCTCCGGAGCGAGGAGCTAGCGATTCTTCGACGGCGGGACGATAGCACATTCTTATCGGAGTGATAAGGACAATCAGTTGGACTTACTGGCGAGCCCCTGCTAACGTTTCGTGAATATCCGATACCGGAATGTGAACTTCTGTACAATTTGATCGAAATCCTTATGCCAAGGGGCCTGCCCATCGCCTGAATGTGGCATCGGCCCGAAAGCGAAGACGTCCATCTTCGCTGCTTCCCAGGTTGGTTTTTTGATGGTTTGTAAAACACGGCTGGACGTGTGGCCTATTCGCGGATTCGGTTTGTAAACTTACTGTTGGCAAGGAGACTCAGATCGTGGCGAGCAACTACGGCAGAACGATGAATTTGGATGCAGAGTGGAAGACAGATCCGCGCTGGGCGGGAATCAAGCGCCCCTATAGTCAACAGGACGTCGAACAATTGCGCGGATCGGTCGTTATTGAGCACACTCTCGCGCGCCTGGGCGCCGAGCGTCTCTGGAGTCTCCTGCATTCGGAATCCTATACCGCCGCTTTGGGCGCGATGACGGGGAATCAAGCCGTTCAACAGGTGAGCGCCGGATTGAAAGCGATTTACGTCAGCGGCTGGCAGGTCGCCGCGGATGCCAATGACGCCGCGCAGACCTATCCGGATCAAAGTCTCTATCCCGCCGATAGCGTTCCGAATCTCGTGCGTCGCTTGAACCACTCTCTGGTACGCGCAGACCAGATTCACCATGCGGAAGGCAGAAGCGAAACGTATTGGCTCGCTCCCCTGGTGGCCGATGCCGAGGCTGGATTCGGCGGCAATCTGAATGCGTTCGAGCTGATGAAGGGCATGATCGAGGCAGGAGCCGCCGGCGTCCATTTCGAGGATCAGCTGTCCTCAGCGAAGAAGTGCGGCCATCTCGGGGGGAAAGTCCTTGTGCCGACTGTCGAAGCGATTCAAAAACTGGTTGCGGCGCGGCTGGCGGCAGACGTGATGGGAGTGCCCACCGTGTTGATCGCGCGCACCGATGCCGAGGCTGCCGCTCTTTTGACAAACGACGTGGACCCGCGCGATCAGGAATTCATCACCGGCGAGCGCACCTCCGAAGGGTTTTACAAAGTTCGTTGCGGAACCAGGGCGGCCATCGCCCGTGCCATTTCGTATGCGCCGTACGCCGATATGATTTGGTGCGAGACTTCCACGCCCGACATAAATGAGGCGCGCGCGTTTGCGGACGGCGTGCATGCGAAGTTTCCGGGAAAGTTGCTCGCCTACAACTGCTCGCCGTCGTTCAACTGGCGGAAAAACCTGGACGAAGCCACCATCGCGAGTTTTCAGCGCGACTTGGCGCGCCTCGGCTACAAGTTCCAGTTCATCACCCTCGCCGGTTTCCACGCCCTGAATCATTCCATGTTCGAGCTCGCGCGTGGGTACAAGAATTCGGGAATGACCGCTTATTGCCGCTTGCAGGATGAAGAGTTCCAGAGCGAAGACGCGCATGGATACGAGGCCGTGAAGCACCAGCAGTTTGTCGGCACCGGATACTTCGACGCGATCCAGGAAATCGTCACTAGCGGCACTTCGTCCACGATGGCCCTGGGGGGCTCGACCGAGGCCGCGCAGTTCGCTGTTCGCGAAGCTGCAGTTGGTCGTGAATCAGGTAAGACCGGCCGTTAGCTTCTCCGCACTGCTACAATTTTCGCCGTCGTCACCGCCTGGCCCACGTGGCGTTGCGTGTGGTCGGCCACATGAACGAGCAGGCCGCCGACCGTTGTGGGCAATTTCCGTTTGCCAACCTTCCTCGGCTCGTCCAACCCGGCCGGATCAAGCGCCCGAATCCTCGTGGCGCCGTCATTGAGAGCCAGTGTAAATTCCGAAAATAGTTGGCTGGCCGTCGCGCCTGCTTCGAGTTCGGAAGCGAGTGCCGTGATCTGTTCGCCGCTAAGCTGCTTGCCTTCCGCGTAGGTTAGCAGCCGATCCAGACTCCGCGCGATATGCCGCAAGTGAAATGCGACGGGCGCAATTCCCGCGGGGCGCGCATTGAGCTGCTCATCGGTCAAATCCGCGCACCACCGCACCATGTCTTCCTTTGCTAGCTCAAGAGAATGCAGCACGGCTCGAGGCACGGCTGGCACTTCGGTCAGCGTGCCCCTCAGCCAGGGTTCTGGAGCATCGCGTTCGGTCATCGCTAAGCACCTCCACAATTGCTCAGCTTATCGGTTCTCGTTCACAATGCGAAACAGTCGCATGCGCCATGCGTGGCGGTCAAGTTTCGCCTCGCGTTGTTGCTTGACAACTCTGCAAACCTCCGTATACGGTACTCGCTCGGGTCACGGACTTCACGACTACCGTGTTTTCGCGCTGCCCTTCGACTTCCGCGAATCCCTGGATTTCGCATTTAATTGTTTTGCCGCCTGGAGGAAAAACGGATGCCGCACAAATTGCAGAACATGCTCGCGCGCGTGCCGAGCGATATTGATATTGCTCAGGCCGCCAAACCTATCTCGATCGAGAAGATCGCCGCGGAAGCGGGCATTCACCCGGATGAGCTCGAACTGTACGGCAAGAGCAAGGCAAAGGTCCATCTCACGATTCGCGACCGCCTGAAAAACAGTCCCAACGGAAAATATATCGTCGTCACCGCAATCACTCCCACGCCGCTCGGCGAAGGCAAGACCACCACGACGGTAGGGCTGAGTCAGGCGCTTGGCGCGCATCTGGGCAAGAAGGTTTTCACCTGCGTGCGCCAGCCTAGCCAGGGCCCCACGTTCGGCATTAAGGGCGGCGCGGCCGGCGGCGGCTACAGCCAGATCATCCCCATGGAGGAGTTCAATCTCCATCTCACGGGCGACATTCACGCCATCACCGCCGCCAACAACCTTCTGGCCGCTGCCATTGATACCCGCATGATGCATGAGAATCAGCAAAAAGACGAAGCCCTGTTCGAGCGCCTCTGTCCGCCCGCCAAGGACGGCACCCGTCGCTTTTCTCCCGTCATGCTGCGCAGGCTGCGGAAGCTGGGCATCGCGAAGACGGATCCCAACACGCTGACGCCGGCGGAGCGCAGCCGCTTTTCGCGCTTGGACATTGATCCTGACAGCATCACTTGGCGCCGCGTGACGGACACAAACGACCGCATGCTCCGCCAGATCACCATCGGCCAGGGCCCCGAAGAGAAGGGCATGACGCGCGTCACCGGTTACGATATCGCCGTGGCAAGTGAGATTATGGCGATCTTGGCGCTGACCACCAGCCTCGCGGACATGCGCGAACGTCTAGGTGCCATGGTGATTGGCACGAGCAAAGCTGGTGAGGCGATTACCGCGGACGATCTTGGGACGGGCGGTGCGCTGACCGTGCTGATGAAGGACGCGATCCTCCCCAACCTGATGCAAACGCTCGAAGGCACGCCCGCCTTTGTCCACGCTGGTCCATTTGCGAATATCGCCCACGGCAACTCTTCCATTGTGGCGGATCAAATCGCGCTCAAGCTCGTGGGAGCGGATGGCTACGTCTTGACCGAGGCAGGCTTCGGTGCGGACATCGGTATGGAAAAGTTCTGCAATATCAAGTGCCGGTATAGTGGACTCGCTCCCAACTGCGTCGTTCTGGTGGCCACCATCCGCGCGCTCAAGATGCATGGAGGTGGCCCCAAAGTCACCGCGGGCCAGCCTTTGCATCACGATTACATCGAAGAGAATTTGCCGCTGCTCGAGAAGGGCTGCGCCAATCTGATCAAGATGATTCAAAATGCGCGCCTGTTCGGCATTGCCGTCGTGGTTGCGGTGAATCGCTTCAAGACGGATACCCCAGCGGAGATTGATCTGGTTCGCAAGATCGCCGTAAAGGCGGGAGCTCACGACGCAGTCATGGCCAATCACTGGGCCGAGGGCGGTCTCGGCGCCGTGGAGCTTGGAAAGGCGGTTATTTCTGCGTGCGAGCAACCTGGGAAATTCAAGTTTCTCTACCCGCTGGAGATGAGCATTAAGGACAAGATCGAGACAATCGTGCGGGAGATATACGGCGGAGCCGGCGTCGAGTATTCGCCCGAGGCCGAAAAGAAAATCGCTCTTTACAATCGCCTGGGCTTCGACAAGCTGCCGATGTGCATGGCCAAGACGCATTTGAGCCTGAGCCACGACCCGAACCTCAAGGGCGCGCCCACTGGTTTTATTGTCCCAGTTCGCGACATCCGCGCCAGCATTGGGGCCGGGTTCCTGTATCCGCTGCTTGGTGCCATGAGCACCATGCCCGGTCTCTCCACGCGGCCCGGATACTACGAAATTGATATTGATTTGGAGACCGGCCGCGTCATCGGGCTTTCCTAAAGCGTGCGTCGGGGAAGGTTGAATTTCGCTGGGATAGAGTAGCTCTCTTCACCGCGAGGTGCGAAAGCCATGCCATCCGCTCGAGGAGATGGACTGAAAGTCCGGATTCGTCGCGCTGCGATCGAACGGCGCGTCCGCTCCGTGGCTGGCCGCATAACGCGCGACTTCAAGGGCGAGCGGGTTCATCTGATCGGTGTCCTCAAGGGTGCCTGCTTTTTTCTCGCCGATCTCGCCCGCGAAATCAATCTCGAAACCTCGATCGACTTCATCGCCGTGGCGAGCTACGGCAAGAAGAAGGACTCTTCCGGCCAGGTACGCATGCTCAAGGATTTGGACAACAACGTTGCGGGATTGAATGTGATTCTTGTCGAGGACATCCTCGATACGGGCCTCACGGCCAACTATCTCCTGCGCATTCTTCGCCAGCGCCGCCCGAAAACGCTCAGCCTGGCCGCGCTGCTCGACAAACCTTCGCGCCGGCTGAAGCCGGTGAAGGGCGACTACATCGGCTTTACCATTCCCGACGAATTCGTGGTCGGTTACGGACTCGATTACGCGGAACGGTACCGCAATCTGAAGGACGTCTGCGTCCTTCAGCCCCCTCCTCGATAAAACTAGCTCCGGACGCTACACTATGCCCCAACCTCTCAACGCCCGGCTGCTATAATAAATCGGCTCGCCCCAAACGCTGAGCGGATTCGGGATTCCGCTCACGCACCCGGCGCGTACTGCACCGCATCGGAACCGAGGGCGCGCTTATCATTTACAAATGGACGCAAAACCCCTCAATTCGGCGTCGGAAATCCCTGCGGAGACACTCGCCGTCCTCGCCGAGATCAGCCATGAAATTAACTCGTCGCTGAATCTCGACCAGGTGTTGGCCAGCGCGGCGCAGCAGATCAAGCGGCTCATGGATTTTGAAATCTTTGCCGTTCTCCTGCCCGAGGAGAGCTCCAACGATTTGTACGTCCGATTTGCCATCGGCCATCGTCCGGAAGTGATTGAGCACTGGCGAATCCCCATGGGAGACGGGATTATCGGCGCCGCTGTTACCACCGGCCAGGCGGTTCGCGTCGGAGATGTTCTGAAAGACCCGCGCTATCTTCCTGCAGTCGAAAACGTCCGCTCGGAGTTGGCTGTGCCGTTGATCGTTCGCGGTCGCGTCATCGGCGTCATGGATATCGAGAGTCGCCAGCCGGACTATTTCACCCCGTCCCAGCAGACGATTCTCACTCTCGTCGCTAGCCGGATCGGCACGGCCGTTGAAAACGCGCGGCTCTTTGAGAGCGCGCAGAAGCAGGCTGAAACGCTTTTGCTCCTGAACGAGATCGGCCGCGAAGCGAACGCCACGCTGCAGGTTGAGGAAGTTCTGCGCCGCGCCGCTGAACTCACCAAACGCCTCATTGATTACCAGATTTTCAGCATTCTCCTCTACGACGAGACGGCCGCCGTCTTTCGTCACCGCGTCACCGTAAAATTCGGCCAGCGCGTGCAGGAAAAGTCGGTCGTTCCCGCGCACGAAGGAATCGTAGGCGCTGCGGCGAAACTTCGCCGGCCCGTAGCGGTCCCCGACGTGGCTCTCGATCCCCGCTACCGCATGGTCAATCCCGAGACCCGCTCGGAGCTGGCCGTGCCCATGATCTACAAGGCGCGCGTTGTGGGCGTCATGGATCTCGAAAGCCCGCAGTTGAATTACTTCACGCCGGATCACGTGCAGGTGCTTTCGATTCTCGCCGCGCATCTCGCCGTCTCGATTGAAAACGCGCGTCTCTATGAACAGGTCGCGCGCGACGAAAGCCGCATGGAGCGCGATCTCAACGCCGCGCGCCGGATTCAGGGCGCGCTGCTCCCTCGCTTGCCTGGTCCGGAGTTCGGCCTGGATATCGCCGCGCGCGTCGTTTCTTCGCGCGAGCTCAGCGGCGACCTGTACGACTTCATGCGCTATGGCCCCAGCGACTTGGGCGTTGCGCTGGGGGATGTGAGCGGGAAGGGTAGCGCGGCGGCGCTTTACGGCGCGGTCGCGGTCGGCACTCTGCGCAGCCTTGGCTCCCAGAAGCCGCGGCCCGCGAACATGCTCCGGGCCCTCAACGGGTTTCTAGGCGAGCGATTGATCGAAGGTCGATTCATGACCCTCTGCTTTGCCACGTGGAATCGCCAGCGCCGCCGCCTGCGCATCGCCAACGCCGGCCAGGAACAGCCGCTTCTGTACCACGCTGGCCGCTGCGAAAAGATTGCTCTGGTAGGATTTCCGCTGGGGATTTTCGAAGAGGCTACTTACGATGAGCGGACGTTAATTCTCGATCCAGGAGATATTATCGTTTTCTATTCCGACGGCATCGGCGACGCGCAGAATCGCAGCGGGGAGTTTTTTGGGTGGAGTCGCGTCGCGAAGATGGTCAACGAGAATCCTGGATTGCCGGCCGACGGGCTTGCCGACCGGATTCTGGAGGAAGCCGACTCGTTTTCCGGCGGCCAGCATCCATCCGACGATCGCACCCTCGTCGTTCTCAAGGTAAATTAGAAATCCGCCTACCGTTCGCCCCACTTGAGTTTGCTTCGCAACACTTCGAAGTAAGTCTTGGAGGGAGGGCGGACCAGCGCCACGCGGCTTTTCGACTTCGTGATCGTCACGCGGTCCGTGGGCTTGAGCTGAAATCCGATTTGCCCGTCGAGCGTTATGTACACGGGTTCTTCCGCTGCCGCGAAATCCAGATCAATCCGCGCCGTGTCGGGAACTACGAGGGGCCGGTTCGTCAGCATGTGCGGGCAGATTGGCGTAATCACGAACGCGTCGAGGTCCGGGTCTATGATCGGTCCTCCGGCCGCAAGCGAATATGCCGTCGAGCCGGTCGGCGTCGCGACAACCAACCCATCGGCGCGATAGCGTCCAACGTGGTTTCCGTCCACATGCACGTCAAAGTCGAGCATGCGCGACAGCGCAGCCTTATTCACCACTGCGTCGTTCAGCGCACACTGCCTCTCGGCCGGTTGCCCGCCGCGCAAGATTTGTGCATCCAGCATCATGCGGTCGCTCGTGCGATGCTTTCCGGCGAGGACCTGTTCCAGCAGCGGATAAAGTTCGTCCAGCGTCACGCTGGTGAGAAATCCCAGCCCCCCAAGATTTACGGCCAGGATCGGCACCTTGTGGCTTCCCGGCGCCCGCGCTGCCGAAAGCAGCGTGCCGTCTCCCCCAAGCACGATCAGGAGATCGACTTGTGACGCGAGGACATCTCGCGCGAGCGCTTGTGCGCCGCAATCGACGCACTCGTGCGTCTCCCGATCAACGAAGACCTCGACCTTGCGTTCGTGCAGCCACTGGACCAGCGGTGGCACCACAGAGGAGAGAAGGTCCCGGTTCGGCTTCGAAATAATACCAGCGGCTCGAATCATCGGTTTGGATGCTGCATTCTATTCTACTCGCGCCGGCGCGCGTGCAGAAAAAACTCCTGATTTCCTTCTGCGCCGGTCAGCCGGCTGGGCCGCACCCCGATAATCTCAAGTCCGACCTCTTCCGCTGCGGTCACTACCCGCTCGATCGCTTTCTGGTGGAGCGTGGCGTCGCGGACAATTCCGCCCTTGCCCACATCGCGCTTGTCCAGTTCGAATTGCGGCTTGACCAAAATCAGGAAATCGGCGCCGCGCGAAGCAACCGGCACAAGCGCCTCCAAAATCTTGCTCACGGATATGAACGACACATCCACGGTCACGAAATCTACCTCCTCGCCGATATCCTCCGGTTTCAGATATCGAGCGTTTCGTTTCACGGTCGCCACGCGCGCATCTCGCTGCAGTTTCCAGTCGAGTTGGTCAATCGTCACGTCCACGGCAAAGACCTTGCGCGCGCCATTTTGTAGCAGGCAATCCGTGAACCCTCCGGTTGAACTCCCTACATCCATGCAAACGCGATCCTGCGGGCTGACTCCGAAGTCCTCGAGGGCGCCTTCCAGCTTCAGCCCCCCGCGGCTCGCATAACGCAGCGCTTCGCCCACAATTTCGACGCTGGCGTCGGTGGCCACTTGCGTTCCGGCTTTATCGATCTTCGCTCCGCCGACCCGGACTTGCCCGGCGAGCACCAGCGCCTGTGCGCGCTCTCGCGAAGGCGCGAGGCCACGCTCCACGAGTAGCAGGTCGAGCCTCGCTTTTCCTGGCTTTGTTTTTCGTGCTTGCGATGTGCTTCTAGGTAGGTGTCGCGACATCTTCATCCTGAAATCACGACCGGCGCGCCACCAGGAATTCCCCGACCTGGCGCAGCCGCGCGGCGCGTCCGCCGTACACGTCGAGTTCCGCGAGGGCTTTTGTTTCTAGCTCTGCCGCAATCGCGCGCGATTTATCGAGCCCATACAGCGCCGGGTACGTCGCTTTCTGCTGCGCCTGATCTTTTCCTGCCGTTTTTCCGAGCGCTGCCGAAGATTCCTCCACATCGAGCAGATCGTCCACGACTTGAAACGCCCATCCGATGTTCTCGCCGAAGCCAATGAGTCGCGTAATGTCCGGCTGCTCCGCCCCGCCCGCGAGCGCTCCCGCCACCACCGACGCGCGTATCAGCGCCGCTGTCTTCGAGCGATGGATATATTCAAGCCCCGCGCCATCCACGCGCTTGCGCTCGGCCTCGATATCGGCAACCTGCCCGCCGATCATCCCCCGGTCGGTTCCTGCCGCCCGCGCGATCGCACCGATAATCTTCAGGCGTCGCTCCGGCTCGACCGGCGCGGCGGCCAGCGTCTGGAACGCCAGCGTCAGCAGCCCATCGCCGGCCAGAATGGCGATCGCCTCGCCAAACACCTTGTGGTTCGTGGGTTTGCCGCGCCGCAGATCGTCGTTGTCGAGCGCTGGCAGATCGTCGTGGATCAGCGAGTAGGTATGGATGAACTCCAGCGCGCAGCCGACTTGAACCGCGCTGCCCGAATTGTCCGTAAACATCCGCGCCGCCTCCACGCACAGCACGGGCCGAATCCTCTTGCCCCCTGCAAACACGCTGTAACGCATCGCGCGATGGATGGACGACGGAGCCGTGTCTTCCGGCGGGAGCAGCCGCTCGAGAGCGGCCTCGATTGCATCGAGATCTGCCTGGTAGAAATCGGGGAGTTTCATGCTTGCAGCTTTGCCGGATTGAATTGCCTGAGAGACTGGCGCAACGGGAAGGCGCCTTTACGAGGATTCATCTTCGGGCTCGAATGGCTCCGCGGCAATCTTGCCGTCCGCCTTCTTCAGCAGAATTTCCACGCGCCCCTCGGCCTCTTCGAGCTGCTTTTGGCATTCGCGCGACAGTTTCACGCCCTCTTCGAACAGCTTCATCGCCTCGTCGAGCGAAAGGTCCGTGCTCTCGAGCCGCTTCACGACCTCTTCGAGACGCACCAGCGATTTCTCGAAGTCGCCCTTGCGCTGCGGTTCGGCTGCTTTGTTTGTCGCTGAGCTCATTTCGCTCCTGCTTCTAAGGCCCCAGTGCCTTCACCGACGATACGAGAGCATTCTAGCGCACGTCGGAGAACCCCAACAATGCCCTTATGCAAGCGGCGCTCTCGCAAGAATGTTCCGTCGCGAAGAGCTCAGGCCTCCGGAAGGGAAGTGAATTCCCAGTCCGGCAGGTTGCGGTACATCGCGTCCCACGTCGAGTGCGTGCGAAGCGCGTTCACGACCACAGGCAACGGATCGGCAAGAATCTGCGGAAAGAGCTGCTCCTCCGGAAAAACGATGCGAAACGCCAATTGCTCGATGGGCGGCGAAAATTGTGCGTCCACCCCCGGCTTGTTTCCCCGCGGATCGATCCGATACCAGCCATACTCGGGCAGGTGCACGGCATTCAGCCCGTGAAGCGAATACGGCGGCCCGGTTTCATCAATGCTCAGCCTCTGGTAACAGAATCCTGCGGAGATTCCGTTCGCGCGAATCAGCGCCGCCAGCAGGTGGCTCTTCGCGTAGCAATAGCCCGTGCCCTCGCGGAGCACGTCGGAAGCATCGCAGGTAGCCGGATTGCGCCGGAAATCAGAGCTATGTTGGATGTTGTCCCGGACCCATTCGAAGCAGCGTCGCGCGATCTCCTGCGCGTCGCGACTACCCGTGGACAATTCCTGAGCCTTCGCACGCACGGAGGCGTGAGTCTAATCGATCACGTCGGTCGTTCGAAGAAACTTGTCCATCGCGTGAATTCTTCGGTCCCGTGCGCTCAAAAACCATCATAGAAGCACTGGCCCGAATTCCAAGTAGAAAAGTGAGTCTCATATGTTGAGTTTCCCCGGCTCTTGCGCCCAAAGTTCTGCGGATGCACAATCGGCCCATGGCGCTCGAATTCACCACTTCCTACCTGGAAGACTCCATCTCCCTCTTGCGCTACTACAAGAGCCTCGGCGAACAGGCCATGGCGCAAGTCTCAGACGATGCTCTAACGGCGAAGCTCGATGCCGAGTCCAATTCGATTGCCATCATCGTAAAGCATCTCACCGGCAACATGCGCTCGCGTTGGACGGATTTCCTCACTTCCGACGGTGAAAAGCCCGGTCGCGATCGTGACGCGGAGTTCAAAGATGCCCCGCAGACTCGTGCCGAAATTATCGCCATGTGGGAGGCGGCTTGGAACCTTGTTTTCAAGGAACTGGCGCCACTGAGCGACGCCGACATGGGCCGCACCATTCGCATTCGCGGCGAGCGTCATTCCGTGATGCAGGCGATCAACCGACAAGTCGCGCACTATGCCTATCACATCGGCCAGATCGTCTTTATTTCGAAACATCTCGTGTCCGATCGCTGGACGGCGCTGACCATACCACGCGGCAAGTCCTCCGATTACAACGATCGCGTGGCGTCCGGGAAAACCTCGCAGCGCTAGCGGCGACTGCAACGCCTTCCCTGGATTTCTCCCGTTGCCGGGCGCCTCTTGTTAGAATCGCCTTGCACGGCGAATCCTGTGCTGTGAGGCTATTCAAGCGATGAGCGCTCTCCACGTCTTCGGCATCGTTTTCCTGATCGGCATGAACGCCTTTTTCGCGGCCGCGGAATTCTCGCTGGTGGCCGTCAGGCTTTCGCGCGTTCGCCAGCTCGTCGAAAAGGGCGACCCGCGCGCCAAAATCGTCGAGCAGCTCATCGGCGATCTCAGCCGCGTCGTTTCCGGCGTGCAGGTCGGGATCACGATCGCGAGTCTTTCCCTCGGCTATCTCGGCGAGATCACCCTGGCGGCGATTGTCCGGCCGTTTGTCGAGCAGGTGGCGCGGCCGTGGGCCCCGATCGTCGCGCACAGTGTGGCGCTCGTCGTCGTATTCGGCCTCTTAACGGTCCTGCAGGTTGTGTTCGGCGAACTCGTCCCCAAGAGTTTGAGCCTGGCGCGCGCCGAGCGCGTCGCGCTGCTGATTGCGCGGCCGTTTCACTGGTTCCTCAACACATTCCGCTGGGCCATTGATCTTCTCGACGGCGTTGCCGAAAGAATCGTCGGCGCCCTCGGCGTTGTCGCCCCGCACAGCCATACCCTCGTGCGTTCCACCGAGGAATTGCAGGTGATGATCCAGCAGGCGCGCGATCGCGGACTCCTGCCCGCGAACGAAGCTCGATTCATTCAGAACGCGATGGAATTGAGCCAGGTGCAGGTCCACGAACTCATGGTGCCGCGCCCCGATATGCACGCGCTGCCTGCGTCGGCGAGCCTCGAGGACACCATGCGCATGTTTGCCACTACGCAGCGCTCCCGGCTTCCGGTGTATGACGGCTCGCTCGACCACATCCTCGGCTTTGTGCACATTAAGGACGTCGTCTGGATTCTCATCGATCGCGCCCAGCGTGCTGCCGAGCAACCGTCTGGTCCGGAGTTTCACTTGAGGAATGTTCTTCGCGACGTCCTCATCGTCCCGGAGACAAAGCCTGCGAGCGAGCTCCTCGTCGAATTTCGCGCGCGCCGCACGGGCCTCGCCATGGTCGTGGACGAATTTGGCAGCATTCTCGGCCTCGTCACTCTCGAAGACATCCTCGAGCAAATGGTCGGCGAGATTCACGACGAATTCGACGTGGTCGAACGCCCGCTGGTCCTCCCCGACGGCGGAATGATCTTTGACGCGGGCATCAAAGTCCGTGACCTGGCAGCGCAGTACAACATCACGCTGGCCGATGATTCCTCTTACGAGACGGTCGGAGGCTTCGTTCTAAGCCGGCTCGGTTTTATACCCCGCGGCGGCGAAAGTTTCGAATCCGATGGACACCGTTTTACGGTGATGGAAATGGAGCGTCGCCGCGTTTCGCGCGTGAAGATCAAGGCACTCCAGCCGGCGGCGGCCGAAAATGTCGCGCCTCCCCCTGAATCCGCCGCGCCTGCCGCTCCCGACGGCGGTGAAAGTCTCGCCCCGGCCGGCGCTGCCAAGGGACGCCGCAGAAAATGATTCGCTACATCTCGCTGCGCCTCTTGTTCGCCATCCCCGCGCTCTGGCTCATCGTTACCATGGTGTTCCTGCTAGCGCACATCGTCCCAGGCGATCCCGTGCAGCAGATGCTTGGTGAAGGCGCGCGCGCGGAGGATTTGCAGCAGCTCCGCCATTCTCTTGGATTGGACGTGCCGATACTCGCGCAGTACTGGCACTATCTAGCGGGCGTTGTTCGCGGCGATCTCGGCGAATCATTTCGCTTCCAGGAACCTGTCGCGCGCGTCGTGGTCTCGCACTATCCCGCGACGCTGGAGCTCGCCATCGTCGCACTGCTCGTTTGCGCCGCGATCGGCATTCCCGCCGGTCTGCTCGCCGCCGAGCGGCGGGGTACCTCAACCGACCGCGCCGTCGGTCTCTTTACGCTCCTTGGCCTCTCGATCCCGAATTTTGCGTTGGGACCAATATTGATTCTCGTGTTCTCCGTGATGTTCGGCTGGCTCCCCGTTTCTGGCCGCGGTGGCGCGGCACATTTAATCTTGCCGGCAATTACTCTCGGCGCCTCGCTCGCCGCGATCCTCACTCGAATGGTGCGCACCGCGGCCATCGAGGAGCTTTCCAGCGACTACGTCCGCACCGCCCGCGCCAAGGGTCTCTCGCCATCCGCGGTTCTCTTCCGTCACGCGTTTCGCAATGCCCTAATCCCGATCCTCACCATCCTCGGCCTGCAGTTCGGGACGCTTCTCGCCGGTGCGATCGTTACGGAAACCATCTTCTCCTGGCCCGGTATCGGCCGCCTCGCCGTGCAGGCCATCGGCTCGCGCGACTATCCGCTGTTGCAGGGCTGCATTCTCCTGATCGCCGTGTCGTACGTCCTCGTGAATCTTCTGACCGACGCCGTGTACGCGCTAGTTGACCCGCGGGTGCGCTTCGAATGAAAGCCCTTCGCGAATTTCTTCGACGGAGTGGTACCGGTCGCATCGGCCTTGCTCTCACGCTCCTCCTCGTAATCCTCGCCATCGCCGCCCCGTGGCTCGCCCCCGCCAATCCGGCCGCGCAGGATCTTCCGACGCGTCTCGCCGGACCGACCGCCGCGCACTGGATGGGCACGGACGAGCTTGGCCGCGACATTCTCTCGCGCACTCTGTTCGGCGCGCGCGTTTCGATGCTGGTTGGCATCAGCGTCGTTTTCGGCGCGGGAATTGTGGGTTTGGCGATCGGTTCTCTGGCGGGTTACTGCGGGGGCTGGTTCGATGGCCTCGTGAATATCGTCCTCATCAACGCGTTCCTCTCGTTTCCCGGCATACTTCTCGCCATCGCCTTTGCGGCGTTTCTCGGTCCGGGCATCGGCAAAGTGATTCTCGCGTTGATCGTCACCGGCTGGGCTGGCTACGCGCGTCTCGCCCGCGCTCAAATTCTGCAGGCCAAGGAAATGGAGTACGTGCTCGCGGCGCGCTCGCTCGGAGCCTCCCCCGCGCGCATTCTCCTCCGGCACCTGCTGCCCAATATTCTTCAGCCCGTGCTCGTGCAGGCGACCATCGGTATGGCCGGCGCGATCCTCGCCGAGTCCACGCTCAGTTTTCTGGGCGTCGGCGTCCTCGCGCCGATGGCCAGCTGGGGCGCGATGCTCAATGATGCCCGCAGCCATCTTTTCGACGCCCCGCACATGGTGATTTTTCCCGCGCTCGCGATCATGGTCGCCGTCCTCGCCTTCAATCTTCTCGGCGACGCCCTCCGCGATTGGATGGACCCCCGCATGCGCTCCTACCTGATCGTTACTTCCTTGGCTCGCCAGAGGATTGTGTTTCGGTAGGGAAGGGACCTGCTTGAAATGAAGCGCGCTCTCTCTGCGGAAGGGTTTCTCTGCGTCTCTGCGGTGGGGTTTCTCTGTGAACTCTGTGCCGACTCAGTGTTCTCTGTGTTAAATCTTCTTCCTGTCCTTAGCTCACCTCAACCGTAATTTCCGCCCCCCGCCCGATCGCCAGCGTCCGCGATGCGTTCGCCTTGTTAACGGAAATCTCCAGGTATCCGCTTGATCCGATCAATCCAATGGCCTCGCCGTTCGCTCCGCTCGAAAATGTCGGGACGAGCTTCGTCACCGTCGCGTTCCCGGCGCGAATCGTGAATTTTCCGTCCGCCGCCGCAAACGCCGGCACGTCTTCCGCGCGCAGGTTGGTAATCAGGTTCCCGAACTGATCCACGCGCAGCACCACACCCTTGATCGTGTTGCCTGCCGTTTTCGGTTTGGGCATGGCAAACCGCGCATAATCCGTAATCGCCTCTCCGAATGCCGACGATTGCCACGATTTGGTCAGCCACGCCGCAACCGGTGCGAAAACATCGCGGCCGTGGAACGTCTTGCTCACCGGCTGCCGGAAATAGTGCTCTGAAATAATATTCCAGACATACAGCGCCTCCGTCTGGTCGTACACGGACGAAAGCACGCCGTTATCGGGCGCCACGAAGTAATGCGTATCCCCGGCGACCAGAATCGGCCGGCGCGCGCTTCCGACGCCCGGATCCACCACGACGAGATGAACCGTCTTCGGCGGAAAATATTTGTACGCCTGGCCGATCGTCAGCGCTCCATCGAGCAGATCGTGCGGCAGCACGCTGTGCGTGATGTCCACAATATTGACTTCGGGATTGATGCTGAGGATTACGCCCTTCATGACTCCGACCAGATGGTCGTTCGTGCCGAAATCCGTCGTCAGCGTAATGATGGGCCGCGCCAAGGTTGGCTCCTGTAATCGTCGGGGCGCGCGGATCGACCTGCCACGCCTCTCCCTTCGACGCTAGCGGACGCCTGCGCGTCTGTCAAAGCCATCCGTGGCATCTGGCGCGATTGAGTAACGCGTGATTTAGCCTACCGGTGGGTAGTTTCTTCTTGTTTCTGATTTCTCTGTGTACTCTGTGCCTTCTCAGTGCTCTCTGTGGTAAGCCGTTTCCGAGCTTTTCGTCCCTCACCCCTCGCCCTCGACCCTATTCCTACTCCTCGATCAATCGAATCTCTCCCACCCCTCCGTGAATGGTCAATTCAATCGTCGTCGGCGATTTCCCGTAGGCTTCGTTCACGTACGCGCTTCCATCTCGCGTCAAACCGCGCGCATCCACCGAGCCGATTCCGCCCGACGCCTCCACGTGCACTCCCACATCTTTCGGCAGACGCACCGTCGCTTGCCCCACTCCGCCCTCGATCGTTCCGTTCACGCTCGTCTTACGCTCGCCGGTCAGATCCAAATCCAGCTGGCCAGCGCCCATGTGAACTTCGAGGTCTTTTACGTTCACGCTGTTCAGCCGCAGGTTGCTTTGTCCCGCGCCCATTTGCACCCGCAGATCAATCGGCACCGCGTTCGCGACCCGCATATTCCATTCGTTATCTTCATTGCCGAAGCGCGTGTGCCAGCGATTTTCGTCTTGCGTCACGCGTAGCTGTCCCCGCTCGCCGGATACGGAATAGTCTACGGTCGGCTTGCCCTGTTCTGCGTAATACCGGAAATCCGCGTCCATCAGATGGGTCGAGCCCCCGCTCACCGTCAGTTGCCCCGCGGGAATGTCGAGATTCATGTCCACCGACTTCGCTCCCTGCAATTCCACTGCTTGCGTGTCATGAGCCAAGTCACCCCACGTTCGTCCGTGCCAGCCCCAGGGATCGTTCCACCCTCCGTGCCAGCCTCTGTCGTCCCATCGGTCTCTGCCGTGCCACGCCGCGAAAACAAAGAAAACCAGAAGCAGAATCCACGCGATTCCCGTGCCCGTTATCCAGGGTGTGACTCCTTGATCGGGGTGCTGGCGGAAGTAGTAACTGTCCCAAATTTTTCCCAAGCCAATCAAAATCAGTATGAGCGGCCAGTAGCGAAAAAGAACCGGCCACGGATTCAAGTCCGGATAGAGTCTCCAAGTCAGCAACAAGCTGCCCAGCACGATCAATATAATGGGCCCGACAAACGACCCGTGGCGCCGTCCCGGTTGGTCCATTGCTCACCTCTCTTGCATCAAGATACGCTGTCCGCCCCTAAAATGTTTCATCCGCCGAGTTATTGCTCGCCTCCGACCGTCGTTTGTGGAGTGCGGCGGCTTGCCGCCGCTGTTTGTGGGCGAGGCTCGCCTCGCCCACTCCTCGTTCACCCTCCGCGCGATGGTTTTGTCTTTGTGGGGCACGGTCTGCCGCAGGCGGATGCCCGGCGCAGATCCTTGACCCGCCGCCCATTCAGCAAAACGTGTCATCCCGAGCGTAGTCCTGCGCGCTTTTGCCTTTCCCGCGCATCTTGCGGGCGCGGGACGCAGCCGAGGGATCTCTCTTGGGCGTCCGCGTCCAATGCTTCTCCGCGCGTCGTTGGTAAAGGAGCCGCCCCACTTTGCTCCCGCCGCCGATTGCGTTAGAATCCACGCCAGTCCGATGCTCGACCCCGCCAAGAACAAGCTCCTCACCAGCGTCGGCCGCGGCACGCCTATGGGCGATCTGCTGCGCCGCTACTGGATGCCCATCGCCGCTCTCAGCGAATTCGACTCCCAATCTATAAAGCCCGTGCGCCTGATGGGCGAGGATCTCACTCTATACAAGGACATGAGCGGCACCTTCGGCCTGGTGGACCGCCATTGCCCGCATCGCTGTGCGGACATGTCGTACGGATTCGTCGAGCAGTGCGGCCTGCGCTGCAATTATCACGGCTGGCTGTTCGATCGCGACGGCCGCTGCCTCGAGCAGCCCTACGAAGACGTCGCGCAGCCCGAGGCCGGGTTCCGCGACAAAATCCGTATCAAGGCGTATCCGGTTGAATCGACGGGTGGGCTGATCTGGGCGTACTTGGGACCTCAACCCGCGCCGCTGGTGCCCAACTGGGAGCCGTTCACTTGGAAGAACGGCTTCGTGCAGATCGTTTTCGCCGACGTACCTTGCAACTGGTTGCAGTGCCAGGAAAATTCTGTGGACCCGCTTCATTTCGAGTGGATGCACATGAACTGGAGCGTGCGGCTGAAGGACAAAGGCGGCCCGTATTCTCCCCGGCACCTGAAACTGGCGTTCGAAGAATTTGACTACGGCATCGTCTACCGCCGCATTCGCGAAGGGATGAGCGAACAAGACCCCATGTGGAAGGTCGGGCGCGTCTGCCTCTGGCCTAATGCGCTCTTCACTGGCGATCACTTCGAATGGCGCGTCCCGATCGACGACGAAAACACGCTCAGCGTGACTTGGTGTTTCAGCCGCGTCCCGAAGGACCGCGAGCCCTACGTGCAGGAGCAAATCCCAGCTTGGCGCGGTCCGGTGCGCGAAGCCGATACCGGCCGTCTGATTTCGAGCCATGTGATGAATCAGGATTTTGTCGCCTGGGTGGGGCAGGGAACCATTCCCGATCGCACGCACGAGCATCTGGGGACCAGCGACGCCGGCATCATCATGATGCGTCAGCGCTTCCTAAAAGATATCGAAGCTATCGCACGCGGCGAAGATCCGAAAGCGACGATCCGCGATCCCGAAGTCAACCGCTGCATCAGTCTGCCCATCGCCGACCGCAAGAATCTCACCGAAGGCCAGACGCTTGAGGAAATCGCCAAACATCCCCTCGGCGGCGGCCAATTGTCCGATTACGTCTTCCAAGCCGGCCAACCTCGCGAAGTCCGCGAAGCCTACGCCAAAGCCATGGGCCTCCCCGAGTGATTACGGCAGCTGCCTCCGTAGGGGCACGATATATCGTGCCCGGCACAAGATCTTGGCATAGCTCTTACCATTCGGCGCCTCGCTGACAAATCTACCGACGTGACTTCCACCAACCTCAAATCGCGCGCCAAGAAAAAACCACCCTACCTCCGCATCGCCACCGAAGAAGCGTTCGCTCCGCCCGAACTACTCCAACGATGGAAGGCCATGCTCCAGCAGGGAGGAAACCTCGACCCGGGATTCGTCGGCCAATGGGGATACTTCCTCGGCCAAAGTCCACGCTCAATCGGAATCTCGTCGCGCCTCCAGGATCTCGGCGAACAGCGTATTCGCGACATGGACGCGACCGGCATCGCCCGCCAGATACTCTCCTTGACGAACCCCGGCGTGCAGCTCTTCAATCCGGCGGAAGGCGCTGCGCTGGCCATCTCCTTCAATGACCAGTTGGCGGAGGCGATTCGCAAGCATCCCGACCGCTTCTCCGGTCTCGCGGCCATCGCGCCTCAGAATCCCGCGGCTGCGGCGAAGGAACTTGAACGCGGCGTCCGAAAGCTGGGCCTGAAGGGCGCGATCATCAATTCCCACACGCAGGGCGAATATCTCGACGACCCGAAATTCTGGGATATTTTCGCGGCGGCGGAATCTCTGAATGTTCCGATTTACTTGCACCCGAGCACGCCTTCCGCGCGGATGTACGCCCCGTTTGCGGAATGGGGACTTGAAGGCGCGATCTACGGTTTCGCCGTCGAAACCAGCCTGCATCTGCTGCGAATTATTCTCAGTGGAGTGTTCGACCGGTTCCCGAAGCTTAGGATGGTCGTCGGGCATCTCGGCGAAGGCCTGCCATACTGGTTCTTCAGAATTGATTTCTTCCATCGAGCCAATGTCGCCTCCAGCCGCTATCCGAACGTCAAGAAGCTGAAGAAGAAACCAAGCGACTACCTCCGCGAAAATGTCTGGGTCACCACCAGCGGCATGGCCTGGGAACCACCGATCTTGTACTGCCAGAAAGTCCTCGGCGTGGATCGCGTGCTCTACGCGATGGACTACCCCTACCAGTTTGTTCCCGAAGAAGTGAAAGTCACCGACAATCTTCCCATCAGCGCCGCCGACAAAAAGAAGCTCTATCAATCCAACGCCGAAAAAGTCTTCGACCTCCGATCGTAGACTCTCCGCGCCAGACGCTGTTGGTTTGGTAGGGGCACGGCATGCCGTGCCCGGCGCACAACCTTGGCACGATGCCAGCGACGGGCGACGGTTTCGTAGGGGCGTAGCGTCGCTACGCCCGGCGCACATGCTCGGCGTTCTCGCGCCACTCGTTGCTGACTTCGGTTTGCATGTTGCGCCGCAAACGTTAGCGCGGCACATCCGTTGCTTGGCAATGCCGCGGCATTTGTTGCTCTTCATAGGGGCACGGCATGCCGTGCCCGGCGCACGACCTTGGCACGATGCTAGCCACGAGCGACGGTTTCATAGGGGCGTAGCACTGCTACGCCCGGCGCGTGACCTTGGCAAGACGCCGACCATTCGCGAACGCCTTTGTCGAGGGCGCCTTTTCTCGAATGAAGTCCACACCACTCGATACTTGCATTCTCTTGACATCCTGCTAGCCTAATTGCGGCCCGCAGTTAGGCCCCGTCGCCAATGGTGATTGCTAACAATTCGGGCAGAGCACGATACGGCAGGAGCGATTTATCCAACCGGGCGCCGCGCTCTGCGCCATTTCTAATCGACACTGCGGCGATTAGAAATCGGCCTAACTTATTCAAAACAAAGGACTGGGATGGTTTCTAATCGACACGATTCAGGGGGTGCCGCAAACCCGCTTTCGGCGCGCGCGGCGACTCGCGTCTATCTTGATTACAACGCGACGACTCCCGTGGACCCTGCGGTCCTCGAAGCCATGCTGCCATTTTTCGGGAAATACTTCGGCAACGCCGGTTCAGTCCATTCCCCGGGGCAGCGCGCCCGTGCCGCAGTCGACGCCGCGCGCGACTCGGTTGCCGCGCTGATCGGCGCGAAGCCCAGCGAGATCGTTTTCACCAGCGGCGGCACGGAGGCCGACAACCTTGCGTTCTTCGGAACTGTCGCGGCCTCGGCGAAGCCACGCAAGCATGTGATCACCACGGCCATCGAGCACCACGCCATTCTGCACAGCTGCGATGAACTCGTGCGGCAGGGCGCCGAAGTAACCGTCGTTCCCGTGAGCACCGCCCGGGATTCACAGGGAATCGTCGACCCCGAAGAAATTCGCCGCGCACTGCGCCCCGAAACGGTTCTCATCAGCGTGATGCACGCGAACAACGAGCTGGGCACCATCCAGCCCATCGAAGAGATCGCGCGCATCGCCGCCGGAGCCGGTGTTTGCTTCCATTGCGACGCCGTCCAGTCGGCCGGAAAAGTTCCGCTCGACGTCAACAAACTTGGCGCCGATCTGCTTGCCATTTCCGCGCACAAATTCTGCGGCCCCAAGGGCGTCGGCGCGCTCTACGTTCGTTCGGGGAGGCAAATTGCGCCGCGGTTCTACGGCGGCCACGCCGAGCGCGATCGCCGTCCAGGAACCGAAAATGTCCCGGGCATCGTTGGCTTGGGCAAGGCGGCGGAGCTCGCACGGAAATTGCTGCCGGATGACGCCGCGCGCATTCACGCGCTGCGCGACCGCCTGGAAACCGCGCTCCTTGAGCGAATCCCGAACGTGCTCATCAACGGTGATCGCTCGCGCCGCGTCCCGAACACCTCGAATTTGAGTTTTCCCGGCGCGGGCGGCGAAGCGCTTCTCATCGCTCTCGATCTGCAGGGAGTCGCGTGCTCCACCGGCGCCGCTTGCTCGTCGGGTTCGACAGAACCTTCGCACGTGCTGCTGGCCGCCGGGCTTTCGCACGAGGACGCGCGCTCGAGCCTTCGTTTCAGTCTCGGCCGGCCGACCACCGTCGGCGAAATCGATCGCGCAATCGAAGTGATTCCCGCGGTCGTCGCGCGTATCCGCGCGCTTTCTCCGCGCGAGCGTGAATCTGCAGCCGCGATGCCCGCCCGGTGACTGAATTGACGAGTGAACTGACGAGCGAACTCTCTCCCATGCCAACTCTCGACCAACTCGAATCCACGCGCGACGCTGTCGCTTCCGTTCCGCAAGCGCCGGTGGCGACCGCGAAGACAGTCGCCGTGGCGATGTCCGGAGGCGTGGACAGCTCGACGGTGGCCGCGATTCTGCACGAGCGCAGCCAGCCGATCGTCGGCCTTACCATGCAGCTGTGGAATCAGCGCCGCCTGCCCGAGCTGCAGGGCGACGGCCCCAAGCAACACCGCTGTTGCTCGACGGAAGATGTGTACGACGCGCGCCGCGTCGCCGAGCATCTCGGCATCCCGTTTTACGTGGTCAATTTCGAGCGCGCTTTCGAGCAAACCGTCATTCGTCCCTTCGTCGAGGATTATCTCGCGGGCCGCACGCCGATTCCTTGCACGCGCTGCAACAACGACGTCAAGTTCGAGCAGCTTCTTTCGACCGCGCGCCAGATCGGCGCCGAGCGGATCGCCACCGGCCATTACGCGCGCGTCCGCCACAATCGGGAAACGGGGCGTTACGAGCTTCTCCGCGCGGTGGACGAGACCAAGGATCAGTCGTATTTTCTTTTTGGATTGACTCAGGAGCAGCTTGCCCGAGCGGATTTTCCTCTCGGCGAGATGACCAAGCAGGAAGTGCGCGACATCGCGCGCCGCCTCGCGGTTCCTGTCGCCGAAAAGCCCGAAAGCCAGGAAATCTGTTTCGTTCCGTCGGGCAGTTACGTTCGCTTCATCGAAAGTTATTTGCGGGAGCAGGGAACTGCGACGGCTGGGGAAAGCGACACACTAAAGCTGGGCGAGCCGGGCGAGATCGTCGGAACTTCGGGCGAAGCCCTCGGTCGCCACAACGGTCTGCACAATTACACGGTCGGTCAGCGCAAGGGCCTCGGTCTAGCCGAAGGTCATCCGATGTACGTCGTTGCCCTCGACCGCGCGACCAATCGCCTGGTGGTCGGAGAGGATGGCGATCTTCGTAGCTCGGTCTGCGAAGTCCGCAACGTCAACTGGATCCCGTTCGCGACGCCCGACGCCCCGGTCCATGCGCGCGTGCGCATTCGCAATCGCCACGAGCCCGCCGATGCGGAAATCATTCCGCTCAGTGACACCACCGCGCGAATCTCTTTCAGCGAGCCGCAGCGCGCCATCACGCCGGGCCAGGCCGCGGTTTTCTATTCGGGCGAGCAAGTCCTCGGCGGCGGCTGGATACAGGGAGCCTGAGGCGACACCCATGGAAATGCGATTGGATCCCAAGCGGAGTAACTTCAGATGAAGAGTTCTTCGTCCTGTGTGGCGGCGTCGGATTCGGGGCGCTTGCCGCTGCGGATGAATTCAAGACCCGCCTTGATGCCCTTCAGCACCGCGGACGCTTGATGCACGGGTTTCCACACCTTCGAGCGGAAAGTCGAGCCGGTTTCCTCGATCACTTCGAGCGTGCCGGTGAGGATATGATCGGCGCGAACCACCTGAATGCGCAGCCGCTCGACCAAATCGGTGAACACGCGGTCCACTTTTTGCGCCTGGCTGCGAGCCACCCGCGCGATTTCCGCGCCATCGCCCATGATGCTGGCGATGCGCTCCTCGGAATCCTCCAAAATGCGGTTGGTGCGGACCAGGATCGGATCCAGGCGCGCCTGCAACTGCGAGGCGATTCGCGTAAACGTCCCGATGGCGGAGCGAAGCTGGACAAACATCGCCAGAAGAATCGCCATCTGAATCACGATGGCAAACGTGGCGACAACGATGAATGCTTCAAGCCAGCCGGACATGGAGAAGCTCCCAGGGAACTACGAGATTTTGGCTTCCCGCTTGTAGGTTTCCTTGCCAGCGTCGACGGCCGTGGTGATGGCGTCCTTTTGCCGTGCCATGATTTCTTTGCTGCGCTCGATCAAATCCTCGGCGCGCTCGCGCAGCTCGCGAGCCTTTTTCTGCGCGTAATCTTTGCCTTCTTCCGCCTTCGACGAAAGATACTCGCGCGTTTCTTCACCGGACTTCGGCGCGAAAAGAATCCCCACCAGCGCCCCGATTCCCAATCCGACGAGAAAGAAGCTTACCTTCGAACCCACATTATCAGCCATAAGGCACCTCCAGTTTTCAGAGTAGCATAGGCTTCCCAGTACGAGCAAGCCGAGCCAAACACTGGCAGTCGGTCAGTTTGCGAGATATCAAACGACCGCTCGTCCAGTATTCGACTTTATGATGGCTCATCGGAGGGGCTCTAAAATGTGACACCCATAACGTTGACCTGTAATCGGCGACACATAACAAGCGCGCCAGAGCACCTATGTTCATATCGGCACCATTCTTGGGAGAATTTTAATTCGCAACGGGAATGGATCGCCAAGGAGAACGAAAATGTCAGCTGCACAAACGGCCCTGGAACCCACACAAGTAAAAGTCGTTGAGCCCAGACCCTGGCAGAACGCTTCAACAAACTTTCCGATGAAATTGCACATCGCGCCTACGAGATTTTTGAAGGGAATGGGAAGCTTTTCGGTCACGACCTCGAGGATTGGTTTAAGGCGGAATCAGAATTGCTTCACCCGGTGCACCTTCGAATGGCAGAAGAAGATGGGAAGCTGACGGTCGAAGCGGAGGTGCCCGGCTTTGACGCCAAGGACTTGGAAGTTAGTCTCGAACCGTCGAGACTTACGATCAGCGGTAAGAAAGAGACCAAGGACGAACAAAAGAAGGGAAAGACGATTTATCAAGAACAGTGCTGCAGCCAGCTGAGGCGTGTGGTTGATTTGCCTGCGGAAGTCGACAGCTCAAAAGCCACAGCTTCTCTCAAGAACGGACTCCTGGAGATCAACCTTCCAAAGCTGGCAAAAGCCGCGACGACGCGCGTTGATGTAAAAGCGGCATAACGACAGCCACCAGCAGGCTCGACAGGGACCGGCGAAATCGTTCGCACCCGGTGCGGCCGATGCGAGCGCTCATCCAGAGTCGTCAGATCGCGGCGGTCAAAGCACCGCTTGCAGCGATAGAACGTCTGTCGGCTGATTCCAAAGTGCCGACAAGTCCGCCGAGCATTTCGGCCACTGAAAAGATATAAGAACATCCACTGGAGCCGGGCCTGCGCGGGCCGGCTCCGCATCTTCCTGAGTCCCGCCAGCTGGCGGGACTCGGGAAGGTTACACCACTTGATTCTTCTGATTCTTTTCATCCCGACACTCTACCGAGTGTCACCTATCATTCTGAACGAGCACAGGGAGTCCCAGATCGCACGTTACGATCTGGCGCGCTATCGGGGGATCGGCGGCGGGATGTAGGCGAAAGTCCGTGCAAACAGCCACATGAAGAAGAGAACCAGCCCGGCATTCACGGTCAAATAGAGCATTCCGTATCCGACCAAATCGCGGGCCCGTACCTTCAGGATTCCCAGCAGCGGCAGCATCCAAAACGGATTCACCAGGTTTGGCAATGCTTCGGCAGTGTTGTAAATCTGCACGACCCAGCCGAGGTGGACGTGAAGGTCCTTGGCCGCTTGCAGGACGTAGGGTGCTTCGATGAGCCATTTGCTGCCACCCGAAGGAACAAACAGGCCAAGAATGCCGGAGTAAATCGCCACCAGCACGGGGAACGTGCCGTGCGAAGAAATGCGCACAAAGAATCCGGCCAAATCGCGGGAAAGCGGCGACATTGTCATGATGCCGAAGATACCGCCGTAGAAAGGGAACTGAATTAGCACGCCGGCCGTTGCCGGAACCGCATTGTGTACGGCGCGCGTGAACGACCTCGGCCTCCAATGCAGCAGCAGTCCGATCATCAGAAAAAGAAAATTGTACGTATTCAGGTCGAGTGCAGCGAGGGGGCCGCGCGCAGCGACCACTTGACCGAAGTACGTGAGACCGATCACGCCGATCACCAGCGAGAGCGCCGGAGCATGCTCCAGCCATTCGGCCGGACTTCGCCGCTCCTCCGGTTTTGATGTCGGGGCATCTTCGACAACGCCGAAGTATTCGGCCGTTTTCGCCGACGACGCCGGGGCCGACAGATATGCCACCATGATGGATGCGAACATCAATATCGCTGCCATTGCCAGGCTCTGCCAGGTGTAGATCGTCTGGCTTAGAGGAATCACGCCGCTGATTTTGATCAACCCAGCGGGAATGGACGCCGGGGTTGCCATCAGCAGGGCCGCGGATGAGGAAATCCCGAGCGCCCAAACGGTGCCGGTGCCGAGGTACGACGCCGCGCCGATCGCTCGATAATCAACGCCGCGAACCTGCTTCACGACTTCGCGGACCAACAGGCCGCTGAAGATCAGGCTAAGACCCCAGCTGACGAGCGATGTCACCATCGAGAAAAATGCGACGAACGCCACGGCTCCCCGGGGCGTTCGCGGAACAGTTGCAAGCCAGCAGATCAGCCGGTGAATCGGTGGAGAAGTTGCCACGACATAACCGCCTAAGATGATGATCGCCATCTGCATCGTGAACGGAATCAGGCTCCAGAACCCCAGACCGAAATATTGCACGAGGTCGCGGAGTGCGGCGCCCGCAAAAAAGGCGGCAATGAAGACGATGATGAGCGCTATCAATGCAAAAACGAAGGCATCGGGAAACCAGCGCTCGGACCAGTCGGCGAGCGCCACGCCGACGCGCACTAGTCTGCTCGCGGAATCGTCCGCGCTCGGTTGGCCACGACCTGTGGTTGGCACGGCGGAGTTCCCCCAATCGTGGAGCGCGGGGAATAGTAGCAGATCGCCGCAAGCGCGAGGAGGGCTTGAAGCTAACTCTGGCGCGTTTGGGAAATCGCGGATTCACGCAATGCGTCGAAAACGCGCTGCGCTTGCGGGCGCGGGAGTTCGGCGGCGAGATCCTCGACGGTCAATTGGCGCAGGCGAGTCACGCTCCCGAATCGACGCAGGAGTTTTTGCGCGGTGCGATCGCCGATGCCGGGAATTTCGGTGAGGGAGGTGCGAATGCGCCGGCTCGACCGCCGCTGCCTGTGAAAGGTGACCGCAAAGCGGTGGGTTTCATCGCGAATCTGCTGGATCAGATGGAGGACCGGCGAGTGATGATCGAGCGCGATGGGTTCGCCCTCGCGCCCGAGCAGATAGAGGATCTCTTCCTTCTTGGCGATGCTCGCCACGGGCTGGTTGATGATCTCTAGCTTGTCGAGCGCCTGCGCCGCCGCGTGCAGCTGCCCGATTCCGCCATCAATGAGGATCAAACTTGGCAGCGGTTTGTGCTCTTCCTGTAAGCGGCGATAGCGTCTTTCGACCGTCTCGCGCATGCTGGCGAAATCGTCGCGCAGCAAGCCATCGGACTTTTCCGGTCCCGCTGGCATCGCGTCGCCGCGAATGATGAATTTCCGGTAGTCGGACTTCTTCATTTTTCCGTCTTCCCAAACGACCATCGAGGCGACGGTGTCCGATCCCTGAATGTGTGAAATGTCGAAGCTCTCGATTCGCCTGGGCGGCTCGGGAAGGCCGAGCGTTGACTGCAGCGCGTCGGCAATGGCCCGGGAGCTTGGTTTCAACACGCGGAAACGCTGCACGAAGGAATGCTTGGCGTTCTTTTCCACGAGCTCCAGGAACGCATGTTTCTGTCCGCGTTGCGGGTTGAGAATTTCGACGCGATGCCCGGCCGAATCGGTCAAGACGTCCTCCAGCAGCGAGCGATCTTCGAAATCGATGGGTGTGTGAATGTAACGCGGCAGATAACCGGCTTCGAGATAGAGCTGCTTCAGCAGGGACGGCAAGAACTCCGCGGGGTCGAACTCGCCGAGATCTTCCCAATAAAAGTCGCGCCGATCAACGACTCGCCCGCCGCGGAGGTGGAACAGATTAACGGCCACCTGCGGAGGTTCGGCGTACCAGGCGAGGACGTCGGTGTCGTCGCCTTCGGCCGCGGCGATCTTCTGGCGTTCTTCCATTTCAGCGAGCGTGCGCAGCAGATCGCGATAGCCGCCGGCCTCCTCGTAGCGCTGCTCCTCCGAGGCGCGCTCCATGCGCTCCTTCAGACTGCGCGAAAGATCGTTGCGTCGCCCTTCGAGAAATAGACGCACGTCACGCGCCGCTTCGGCGTAGCGTTCGTCGGTGACGAGATCGGCGCAGGGGCCGAGGCACCGGTGGATGTAATACTGCAGGCAGGGCCGTGGATGACTCCTGCCCAGATCCACGGTGCACGACGGCACCAGAAAATGCTTGTGGATCAGATGAACCAGCCGGTAAGCGAGGCTGGCAGGGAAGTAAGGCCCGAAGTAGGTCGAGCCGTCTTTGTTCAGCCGGCGCGTCACATAGACGCGTGGGTATTTCTCGAACGCCGTGTAACGGATGTAGGGATAGGTCTTGTCGTCGCGCAGGAGGACGTTGAACTTCGGCAGGTGCCGCTTGATGAGATGGTTTTCAAGCGCCAGCGCCTCTTTCTCGTTGTCCACGACTATGCATTCAAGGTCGGCAATTTCGCGAACGAGCGAACCGGTCTTGGCATCCTGCCAACGCGATTCGAGGAAGTACGATTTGACGCGGCTGCGCAGCGAGCGCGCCTTTCCGATATAGAGGATTTTGCCCCCGGCGTCCTGAAACAGGTACACACCGGGCTGCGGGGGGAGTTGATCGACTTTTTCGCGGAGTTCCATTTGCCGCGCGCTACAATTGATGAGTGTCCGGCTCGCCTTCGGGAAGGCTCGCCGGGTGAGACAACTTTCATGATAGCAAACGCAATCTAAGCAGAATGAGAAACCCTTTGCTCCCAGCACTCGGCCAACTCGTGCTCGTTGTCTTATTGCTTGCTTTGCCTGCGGCAGCGCGGCAGAAGGATCAGACGCCTAATCCTCCGCCTGGACCGTCCGCCGGGGAATCTTCATCGCAACCGGCAGGTCCGCCCCCGGCCCCCAAGGCCGACACGGGCAGCTACGATCCAGTCTCCGCACAAGAGGATATTGAGGTCGGTATGTTTTACATGCACAAGGGTGATATTGACGCCGCGATTTCCCGATTTCAGGACGCGATTCGCCTGCGATCGACTTTCGCAAAGCCGCGACTGCTGCTTGCCGAGGCGTACGAAAAGAAGAGCGATAAGGCCAGCGCTCTGAAGTACTACAAGGAATACCTGCAGGTTTATCCCAAGGCGCCGGACGCGAAGAAGATCCAAAACAAGATAGACAAGCTCTCCGGCAAATAGGACCCGAAACTGGCGGCGCAGGAGAGCTACTTGTCCTGCAGGACCCAATCGGAAGTTGTCTCGTCGAACTGGAATCCGTAGCGGTTCCACGCGGAACCGGTGGGTTCCTTGCGCACGACATGCGCGCGTCCGGCGTGGCGTTCGACACCGCCCGACGTCAAGAAAACGTCCACGGGCGAACCTTTAGCCAGAGTGACCGCGGAGTTGCAGAGAAATCCACCCGCGCTCACATTGTCCGTGGTGGTGGATTCTTCGAATTGTTTTCCGTTGGGATCGGTGCCGCGCAGTTTCAGAAAGACCCTCATCTGCACCCGCTTGTGGGCGCGGCGTTCAGGCTGCTTGTCCTTGAGTTCGTTGGCCAGGGCCGTCTTCAGCGCGGCGAAGTCCAGCGGCTTGTGAAAATACCCCTTGGCGCCCAGGCTCTCGCAATGCTCCTTGTATTTCACTCCCGCTTCACCGGTGATCACAAAGATTGGAATTCGAGACGTATAGCTCAGGGTGTGAAAACTCTGGCACAGTTCGAATCCCGAGAACCCCGGCATCATCAGGTCCAGCAAGATTGCGTCTGGTTTGTGCTCTAAAGCAAGGCCCAGAGCTTGTTCCGGGTCACCCGTCTCCACAATCTGATAAGCGCCCGACAGCCGCATGCGGAGAAGGCCGCGAACCGCTTCGTCATCGTCCACAATCAGGATTTTCGGCATGTTCTTTGCTCCCATGTCCCTGGGTCTGAGGCGGTCTTCAGCTGCGCACGGCCGCTAGGTTGTTTCTGCTACGACTCGGCGATCCAGGGCCTCGCGAATCTTGCGCGTCAAGAGTTCGCGCGTAAAGGGCTTCAACAAAAACACGCTGCCGGGGTCCACGGGTCCTTGCGAACCAACGGCTTGCCCCGTGTATCCGGACATATAGGCGAGTCGAATTTCGGGACGCCGTCGCGTCAGTTCCTGAGCCAGGGCGCGCCCGCCCATACCAGGCATCACCATGTCCGTCAGCAACAGATCAATGGATCCCTGGTGGCGGTCGCTCACTTCAAGCGCTTCGATGCCGTCTTTGGCTTCGAGCACTTTGTAGCCGCAAAGCTCGAGGGTGTTGCGCGTCAAAGTCCTCAAGGAAGTCTCGTCTTCCGCCAGGAGAATTGTCTCGTTGCCAGTGAACGAGGTGGCGGCATCCGTCGGCGTGTCAGTCTTGATGGCTTCGTGGACGCGCGGTAAGTAAATCTTGAAAGTGGTGCCGACGCCGGGCGAGCTATCAATATCAATATAACCGCCGCTCTGCTTCACGACGCCATAGACGGTCGAGAGGCCCAAGCCGGTTCCTTTGCCTTTTTCCTTTGTGGTGAAGAACGGCTCAAAAGCGCGCGCCTTTGTTTCGGGATCCATGCCGATTCCGCTGTCGGTGACCGTCAGGCAGACGTACGGGCCCGCCTGCACGGGGTAGGGATACCGGCGGATGAAGGCGTCGTCCATAACCATATTCTGGGTGTCAATCACAAGCTTCCCGCCCTGGGGCATGGCGTCGCGCGCGTTGACGACCAGGTTCATGACGACCTGTTCAAGCTGCCCCTGATCGGCCTTCAATCGGCCGAGCTCAGGACTCAAGACTGTCGAGAGTTCGACGTCTTCTCCAATCAGCCTGCGGAGCATTTTTTCCATGTCGGAGACGACGCCATTCAGATCGAGAACCTTGGGATCGAGAACCTGCTGCCTGCTGAACGCCAGAAGCTGGCGCGTGAGCGAAGCCGCGCGCTTTCCGGCTTTCAAAATTTCGTCCACGCTGCCGCGAAGCTTGTTTTCAGGGGCAAGGCTTTCCTGCAAGAACTCCGCATAGCCGATGATCACGCCGAGAAGGTTGTTGAAATCGTGGGCGACTCCACCAGAAAGCCGTCCCACTGCTTCCATTTTCTGCGCCTGTCGAAATTTTTCTTCCAGCTGCCGGCGCTCACTGACATCGCGATTCACGATGACGAGCTTTTCGACTTTCTTGTGCGCGTCCAGAATGGCGCTCGCGCCGGATTCGATGACGTGCCAACTGCCGTCCTTGTGGCGCATCCGGTATTGCACCGTGCGGCCCTCACCGCCTCCGCTCGCTTCCTTGGCCGCTTGTTCCGCCACCTGGCGGTCATCCGGATGAACCTGGTCGAAAAACGAAGTGCTTTCCAGCTCCTCGTTGCTGAAACCGAGAATTCGCGCGTACGCCGGGCTGTTGTAGAGCCGGCGGCCGTCCGGAGCAACGACGGCAATCATGTCGGCGGCGTTCTCGCTGATTAGCCGAAAAAGTTCCTCGCGCTGCACTAGCTGGTGGCGAATCCGATAGATCTGGACTTGCTGATAGATCGTGTAAAGGTCAAAAAGCAACACGAGGCCGACCAGGCCACGAATTGCAAGGCCCAGGTGCATCGTATCGAAGTCGCCAGCGTACTCGCGCAACATGGGCAAGCTGAAGGAGAGGATTCCGAGAGTGAGCAACAGGGTGACGAGGATGGCCGAGGACCACAGCAGCCATTCGCGTCGCTCGACGCGGCGCATTCCGGCTTGAATGTTAGTGGATGACGGTAGTTTCATAATGGACCATCACAAGTATCCCCGTCTACTAACCTACTCCTAATCGGACGGGCCGTTGCTTACTTTGCTGCGCAGAAATACAGAGGAACAAGGCAATGGCTTTTAACTAACTGATAGAAATGGCCTTAGCGCGGGTGGCGGGAAGGAAACCGGGCCAGAAAACGCATCGCACGTGCGTAATCCGTAAACCCTTTTTCGTCATTGCGGAACTTCGCGGAGTGCGATTCTCGCCGGCAGCGGGCGAATTGGATCGGATGTTTCACGTGGAGCATTTCGTGAAACAGGACATATGCCACAACGTATTCGGGCACTTTCTCGTGATCCAGTTGCCGGTTCAGCACAATCTGGTTGAGCGCCGGGTCGAAACAGCCCAATTGGGTTCGCCAGACGCGTGTGCTCCATCCCAAACGGGGGCGGGCAAGGGAACTCTGGAAGTAATGGTGGTTCAATCGCTCAAACAACGGCTCCAAATCATGATGTGCACCAGCGGGCCGATGCTCCATCCTTCGTGCGCGGCGCTGGCGCATGAGCAGAAGACGGCGGCGCGTGGATCGGGCATAGGAGAATTGGCGGTATGTTTCGATCAATTCGGCCGGAGGACGCCGCCGGTATAAACGGCCCAGCAAAATCGCTGCCGTTGCCTCCACCACGATGCGTGGCGCATTTCCGAGGACGTCGGAGAGCCGAACGTGAGCCGTATCCTCGCGCAGGCGGATGGTATGCGTGAGGTCCGCGTAGGGATGGTATTCAACCACGAAATGCGGCGGCCGGCCTTCGCATCCCAGCCGCGTATAGATGCGCTGAAAAATTCGCTCACCGCCGGGGACAGCTCGGCGTGTATTAGCACCGGGCTGCTGCGCTCGCTTCACTGTTTTCTCCGGACGGGCGGAGGCTGCATTTCTTTTTGCGCGTCTTCGGCATCGGAAATGGCGTCTTTCGTTCCGTCGATCGCGTCTTCCAGCGTGTCGCGGTAGATGTCCAGATCGGGTCCGTCCTTGTCGTACTTCTGGAGCAGCTCGAGGAATTCCTTGTCCTTCGCCTGCATCAGTTTCAGAGCTTCGCGGATATCCGAGTGCTTTTCTTTCGCGAGGGCGATTTGGTCCGCCGCGTCGTCCACGCAGCCGGCGTAACCGTTCAGCAAGCCGTTCAAAATCTCGCTCCGACGCCGCTCCTGCGTGGCACGGTTGATTTCATAATCGAACTTCTTGAGGCGGTCGTCCGCGTAGGCCATATACAGCTTGATGCGTTCGGAAGGTTCGCGGGCGTCGCGTATTTTGTCGGCCTCGACTTCGCTCAAGTAGTCCTTTACCTGCTGCGGATGGCCGGGCACTCGCGCCAGAGCCGGACCTGCCAGCATGCCCGCGGCGATCATCACGGCTACAACACAATGGCGCATCGAAACTCCCAGGCTCGGCGTCTAATGCTCCGGCTTGGCCGGCAATTCGTGAGGGAAGAGACGCTGAATGAGACGCCGGTTGACGTCGCTGAGATCCTTGCGAACGTCCAGAAATGGAGCCTGCTCGTCGCTGGTCATGTTCACGATCACGGCGTCCAGACGGCGAAGCGATTCACGCAATGAGATCTGCAACTGCTTGAAGCCGCCGGGATGCTTTTCGGCATCCACTCCCGTCGCGTCAAGGCCCTTATTGCACGAGTCCACTTCGTCACGATAGATCCGGAGAATCGCGATCGCCTCCGGCATGTGTCCCTGCGTTACCTTCGTGTCAATTTCGGCGAACTCGGCGTCGCCGAGTTCGGGCATCAGCTTGGCTTTGGAAACCGGGCTGGGCTCCCGAGCGAGGCGGGCGCGCAGGTCGGCAATCCGGTCTTGCGCCAGAACGGCGCCTGCGAGCAGCGCGGTGGTGAGAGCGAGCGCCGAAATGCTGGTGATTCCTGGCAACGTTACCTCTTTTTGTTCTGCAGCTCGCGCGTAAGGACTCGCACGCGCGCGGTGGATATAAAGTACATATCGCTGTTCTCGTCCGCGTTCAACTGCAGAAATTTCTTATACGCGTCGAGTGCCTGGGCCGCTTCCCCCAGATTATCGTAACAGACGGCGCGGACATACCAGCTGGTAAGCGGCAGTTCCTGGCGCTTGGCGAGAGCGTCGAGGGCGCCGAGCGCCTGGGCATAGTTTTTGCTTTCGAACTCCGCGTCGACAAGATCCGCCAGGACGTCGCTCGCTTTCGGGTTCATGTTATACGCGGCGGCCAGCCAGTGGACGGCATTCGGATAGTCTTTTTTCTGAAGATACACTTCCCCCAGTCGCGCCGAGATGTCGGCGTCGCGCGGAGCGAGCTCGGCCGCTTTCTGCAGGACGGGCACGGCATCCGCGAAGCGCTTCTGGTTCCAGTAGATGTCGGAGCGCATCTTCAGTGTTCCCAGATCCTCCGGGCCTGCCGTGGCCGCTCGATCGAGTTCGGCGAGCGCTTCGTCGTATTTATTGAGATCGACGAGCACGGAGGCGTGTTCAACTCGTGCGTTGGAATCATTCGGCCGCGACTCGAGATAGAGCGCCAGCTCGTCGGCTCCTTCCGGGAGCTTCTTCTGGGCGATCAATACCGCCGCGAGTCCGCGGTGCGCGTCGGCTAGGTCGGCTGAGGTTCCTTGAAGCGTCAGCGCCGCTCGATACTCGACCTCCGCATCGGCCGGCCGCCCCGCGAGCAGAAGGGCGTGGCCGAGCGCGAATCGAATCTTGAAGTTGGCGCCGTCGAGCTTACTCGCCGCTTGGTATTGCTCGATGGCCGCCGGGAGCTTGCCACTCTGTTCCAGCGCGGTGCCCAGCAGCCACTTCGTTCGCAAGTCTTGCGGAGAAAGTTCGGCTGCTTTTTCAAGCGGCTCGACCGCTGCGCCTGGATCGCTGCCGAGTAGCGTAACGCCCAGATTCAGGTAGGCAGCGGCCATTTTAGGATCAATCGCGATGGCGCGTTCGTATTCGCCCTCTGCATCCGCGGGCCGATTCAGAGCTGAGTAAACATAGCCCAGATCGTAATGCACGGTCGCGTCGTCCGGTTTTTTCGTGAGGTAATCCTGATAGCTTTGCGCGGCGGCGGCATAGTCGTGTTTGTTGATCGCCGCCTGCGCGGCATTGAGTAGATCGTTCAGCGCTCGAGTGTTGGGATCGGCGACCGCATGCTTTCTGGGCGCGCCCGTGGACTGCGCGGCGACGCTTCCCAATCCGCCGAGCAAGAGGCACAGCGCGCAGCACGCCAGCGGAATCCAGTGCTTTTTCATGCTGAGGAGCGATTCTCTCCAGGCAGTTTGGGCTTCGCCGATGACAGATGGTTTTCGTGGTTGCCGCCGTTGCGGGCATTCAGCACGCGCGCAAGAAACTTGCCGGTATGAGATTGTGAATTGCGCGCCACCTGCTCGGGAGTTCCCGCGGCCATAATCTTGCCGCCGGCATCGCCGCCCTCGGGTCCCAGATCGATCATCCAGTCGGCTGATTTGATCACGTCCAGGTTGTGTTCGATGATCAGCACGGAAGCCCCGCCTTCGAGCAATTTCCGGAACGAGGTCAGCAGCTTCTGAATATCGTCGAAGTGCAGACCAGTGGTCGGCTCGTCGAAGATATACAGGATGCCGCTGTTGTCCTGTCGGGTAAGATGCGCGGCAAGTTTCAGGCGTTGTGCCTCGCCACCGGAAAGAGTGGTGCCGGATTGTCCGAGGCGCAAGTATCCGAGGCCAACTTCGTCGAGCAGACGCAGCCGTGCGGTGACCTTGGGATACGGAGCGAAGAACGCGAGCGCTTCTCGCACGGTCATTTGGAGTACGTCGTGGATGTTCTTGCCGCGATGGCGCACTTCGAGCACGCTGCTCTTGTAGCGCGTGCCTCGGCACTCCTCGCAGACCAACTCGACGTCGGCCAGGAATCGCATTTCCACGGTGACCGTTCCGTCGCCCTGGCACGCCTCGCATCGGCCGCCGGGAATGTTGAACGAGAAATGCCCGGCGCCGAGGCCGCGCTTCTTCGCTTCCGGAGTGGCGGCGAAAAGGTCGCGGATCGAATCGAACGCCTTCATGTACGTCGCCGGATTCGAACGCGGGGTCCGCCCGATCGGCGACTGGTCAACCATCTCCACGGCCAGGATTGGCGCGTCGCCTTCGATTCGATCGCAGTATTCGCGCCAATTCCTGCCCGCGCGCTTCGCCTCAAGCGCTTTATAGATAACGTCGTACACGAGTGTCGATTTGCCGGAGCCCGAAACGCCCGTGACCGCCACGAGCATTCCCAGCGGAATGGTCACGTCCACGCCCTGGAGATTGTGGCTGCGTGCCCCGATGATTTTCAGGAACCTGCCCTGCGGCTTGCGTCTCCGGGACGGTACGGCGATTCGCAATTCGCCGCGCAGGTATCGGCCGGTGAGTGATTGCGGGCTCGCCAGCAGCTCTTCGCGTGTTCCCGCGAAAATTAATTCGCCGCCGTGTTCACCCGCGCCCGGTCCGAGATCGAGAATGGTGTCGGCCGCCAGAATCGTATCGGGATCGTGTTCGACCACCAACAGCGTGTTCCCGAGGTCGCGAAGCCCCTTCAAGATTTCAATCAGGCGGCCCGTGTCTCGCGGATGCAAGCCGATGGAAGGCTCGTCGAGCACATAGAGCGCGCCGACGAGATGCGACCCGAGCGACGTGGCGAGCTGGATGCGCTGCGCCTCGCCGCCCGATAGCGTCGAAGTCAGCCGGTCAAGCGTGAGGTAGTCGAGTCCTACTTCGTCGAGAAATCGCAATCGCTGCTGAATCTCTTCCAGCACTTTTTCAGCGATCGTGGTTTCGGCGGGACTGAGCTGCAGGCCATCAAGGAAAGGCCGCGCCTCTTTGACCGTCATCTGGCAAACTTCGGTTATCGAGCGCCCCGCGATTTTCACCGCGCGGGCCTCCGCTCGCAATCGTGTCCCGCGGCAGTCCGGGCACAACGCATAGCCCCGATAGCGGCTCAGAAAGACCCGTACATGCAGCTTGTATTTCTTGCGTTCCAGCCAGCCGAAAAATCCCTTAATGCCCAGAAAATCTTCCTTCCGGTCGCCGTCGAGAATAGCGTTGCGCTGTGCCGCCGTCAGGTCGCGGAACGGCACATCGAAGGGGATTCCTTTCGCTCGCGCGTACCGGCGCATATCCATGGTGAGTTGCTTGTACCGCGGCTTCGTCCACGGCTCGATCGCGCCATCCGCCAGCGATTTCCCCTTATCCGGCACGACGCGGTCCAGATCGAAGTCGATGGTGTTGCCGAATCCCTGGCAGCGCGGACACGCGCCGTAGGGATTGTTGAACGAGAAAAGCCGCGGTTCGGGCTCCTGATACACGGCGCCGCATTTCTTGCAGTCGAATCGTTCGTTGAATACGAGTCTATCCGGAGTCTGGCTCGGCGCACTGGCTGGATCGTCCGGCACAAATTGTAAAATGGCCTCGCCGCGGCCTTCCCGATAGCAGATCTCGATCGAGTCCACCAGGCGCGAGCGGATTTCGGGCGACAGCGAGAGCCGGTCCACGAGCACGTACGCCGGTTTCCCGAAATCCAAGTCGAGCAGGTCCTCCGGCGTCGAGAACTCGAATACGCGCCCTGACTGGTAGAGCCGGTTAAATCCGCGCTTGCGCAAGTTCGTGAGTGTCAGGCGTATCGTGTCCGGTGATGGATGCGCGGCTTTTCGCGCCCGCGCCGCCGAATCTTTTGGCCCCGTGCCTGCCGCCGGTTCAGGCGCGAACACCAGTTCGTACAAGACATAAAAGCGCTGCCCCGCGGGAAGCGACAGCACGCGCGCGGCGATTTCATCGAGCGTGTCTTTCCGCACCTCTTCGCCGCAATTGAGGCAGAAGGTGTGTCCCGCGCGCGCATAAAGCAGCCGCAGGTAGTCGTAGATTTCCGTTGCAGTCCCAACCGTGGACCGCGGATTCCGCGTGGAATTCTTCTGCCGGATGGAAATGGCCGGAGCAATGCCGGTGATCTCGTCCACGTCCGGTTTCTCGATGCGTTCGAGGAATTGCCGCGCGTACGCCGAAAGCGACTCGATGTAGCGCCGCTGTCCCTCGGCATAGAGCGTGTCGAATGCGAGACTCGATTTGCCCGATCCGGACACGCCGGTGACCACGGTGATGGCATTGTGCGGGATCGTGAAATCGATATTCTTGAGGTTGTGGACGCGCGCCCCGCGGACGCGGATTTCCTCGACATCCGCCGCCACTGGCGTGGCCGCCGGACGAAGCAGGACCTCTTTTGCGAGAGCGAGCTTCTCAGTGCGTTCCATTGGCATCTGCCTAAATAAAAAATTATACGCCTCGCCGCCGCTGCAAACAAATTGGCGTTTACCCGGCTCTGGGGCTCGCGGCGACTCGGATTTGGAACGATTGGAAGTGGTTGAAACGCGAAATCGATACAGGACAGGGTGCCGAGGGAAATATTCGAGGCTTTGCTTAGTCTCCTGCCGCAGCCTTCGGCGCGTAATACCCGGTCCGCGTTCGCACGGATAGCTTGCCGCGCCCATTGGGAGGGATCACCTGTACCTTCAGGGGCCTAAATGTGCCGTCGCGGGCCGTATTCACGGGGTAGTAGCCGAGCGTGTATTGGTTGCGGATCTCGCGCGCCACCTGCTCGCAAATCGGCGTTACCTGCTCCAGTTTGTCCGGAAAATACGCCAGTCCGCCGGTCGCTTCCGCGATTTCCGACAGCACTTTTTTCGAGCGGCGGACCATTCTCTTGTCGTGCTCCAGATCGTCTTCGCTGTAGACGCCGATCGCGTAGATGGTCGCATTGGATTCTTCGGACGCCTTGATCGCGTCCTCGAACGTTTTTTCGCTGGCGGTATCCTCGCCGTCGGTTACCAGCAGCAGAACACGCTTGTCCTTGTGGCCCTTCTTCAAATGAGCAAGCGATCCGATCAGGGCGTCGTAGAGCGCCGTGCTGCCGCGCGTATCAATCCGCGCAAGCGCGTCGTGGAGGTTTGCCTGGTCGCTGGTGAAGTCGCCGTCGGTATCGAGGTAATACTCGTCGTTGAAATTGACCACGAACGCCTCGTCCTGCGGATTACTGGTGCGGACAAACGTCATCGCCGCAGCGTTCACCTGGTCGCGCTTCTCGCGCATGCTTCCGCTGTTGTCGATAACCAGTCCCATGGTCACCGGAATGTCGTCGCGCGAAAAGAAAGATAGTTTTTGTTCGATGTTCTGCTCAAATACGCGAAAATTCCCCTGTTTTAAGTCAGATATGAACTGTCCTTTTCCGTCCGCCACGGTCACGTGCAGCACGACCAGGTCCACCGCGGCTCGGAGCCGGTGATCCGGCGACGGCTGCTGGCCCGGCGGCGTATATCCGGGCGGGGGCGGGGGACTGGACGGCGCCAGAATTGGCGGCGGATTCTGTGCGTGCGCGAAGGGACAAACGAAGAAGGCGCTTAGGAAAAGTACGAGCAGAATTGCAGAGCGATGGACGCTAGTGGCCCGGCGCGAAATACCCGCTCTTTGCGGAGACGGTGAGTGGCGGCAGACCCTGGGGAGGGTTGAGTCTGACTTTGATCTTGCGCCATTTGCCGTCGTGCATCCGATGGCTCGGCATGTATCCCAGGACATACTGATTGCGCAGCTCCATGCTTATTTTGGTTGCGATGTCCGGCAGCTGGTTGACGTTTTTCACCACAAACGTCCGGCCGCCGGTCATCATCGTCATATCGCCCAGAAGACCCGGGCCTTCCCGCTCCTCCGGCGTTGGCCCGCCGTCGGGATCGAACAGCCCGATGGCATAAATCTGAACGTCCGCTTCTCTTACAAACTTTCGGACTTCCGTTTCGCTGTACCGACTATGATTATCGCCTCCATCCGATAAGATGAGCAAAGCTTTCTTTGTGTTGTGTGCTCCGCGCATTTGGCTCAATCCCAGGTAGACGCCGTCAAAGAGCGCCGTCAAGCCGTGCGCGCCGGTATACATCAGACGGTCCTGCAGATCGTCCACACTGGCAGTGAATTGACTGATGAGCTGCGCCCGGTCGTTGAAATTCACCAGAAAGAATTCGTCCTGCGGATTCGCGGTGCGGAAAAATTGCACGGCGGCCTGGCGCGATTTGTCGATCTTATCCGCCATGCTCCCGCTCATATCGAAGATCACGCCGATCGAGACCGGCACGTCCTCGCTCGAGAAACGGATGATTTCCTGCTCCACGCCGTCCTCGAACACGCGGAAGTGCTGCTGCTCGAGTCCTGTCACCAGGCGCCCAAGCGGATCGGTGACCGACGCGCCCACCAGCGTGATCTGCGTTTCGATGCGGATCGGCTGGCCCTTCTGAATTTTGAACGAGTCGGTAAGTGGAGGAGTGGCCGGGCCTGGAGGAGCTTCTTGAGCCCTGGAAGGTGCTGCCAGCGAACCGCCGAGGAGCGTGCCAAGGATCGCGCAAAGCGCTACCAACCCCCAGTTTCGAGCTGGCTGACCGGTGCGGTGATCCATGGTACCCCCGGGCGCGCTACTCTCGGATATTACCACCTTACAAATCCAAATCAAGCACCACTCTGATCCGTCCGCGCGCATCGGCCTGCCCAAAGCCGTCCCGCGCTCCATGGTAATATGGCGTCATCGGCGGAGAGCCAGGCGAGTTTATGGCGAATTCGACTTCAACGAAGGTTCTGGCGGTGATTCCGGCGCGACACGCGTCGTCGCGCTTTCCCGGGAAGCCGCTCGCGCCGATCGCCGGCAAGCCCATGATCCAGCACGTGGTCGAGAGGGTCCGTCGGGCGGGCCAAGTCTCTCGAGTTGTGGTCGCCACCGAAGACGCCCGGATTAAGACTGCCGTCGAAGCCTTCGGCGGCGAAGCGATCATCACGCGCTCCGACCATCGCACGGGAACCGACCGCGTGGCCGAGGTTGCCACGCACCTGCCCGCCGAGATTTACGTGAATGTGCAGGGTGATGAGCCATTGATCGATCCGGGCACGGTAGACGCGCTCGTCTCCGCCATGCTCGAGGACGATTCGATTCAGCTGGCGACTCCGTGTACCGCAATTGCGGAGCCCGGCGACATCATGGATCCAAACGTGGTTAAGGTCGTCCGGGACTTCGATGGGAATGCGCTGTATTTTTCGCGTGCGCCCGTTCCGTGGGTGCGCGACACCGCGGAAACCGTTGCTGCGCGGCACTGGAAGCACCTCGGCCTCTATGGCTTCCGGCGCGACGCGCTCCTCGAATTCCCCACGCTGCCTCCAGGCGAACTTGAGCGCCTCGAACAGCTCGAACAACTCCGTTGGCTTGAGAATGGATTCCGGATCCGCGTCATCGAAACCGATTACGATGCCGTCAGCGTTGATGTCCCCGCCGATGTCGAACGAGTCGAAAAGCTCCTCGCGATCGTGGACCGCGGGCGAGTTTAAATCCTGTGCCTGGTTTGGCTAGCGCAGGTGGAAATTGACCTGCACTTCCATGGAGATCGAGACAGGCGTGCCATCCAAATAAGTAGGTTCATACTTCCACTGCATGACGGCACGTAGCGCGGAGGCCATCAGCAGGCCTGGCCCTGAGACCGCGCGCGCCTGCACCACATCTCCATTCTCGTCGATGATTGCGTCGATCATGACGACCCCTTCGACGTGGGCCTGCCGCGCAATAGGCGAGTAGTTCGGTTGGACCCTGCTTATTTCTCGCGGCGGCTTGACGATGCCACCGACGCGGTACACGGTCTTCTTTGGCGCCGCCGGCGGTGGGGGAGCCACTGCGGAACCGCCAAGTATGCCGCCGAGAACCCCTCCGATCTCTCCGCCCGGGACTCCGCCTACCACACCTCCCGGATTCAGGTCCGGAACATCGTCGTCCTTGATCTGCATAATTTTCTTTGGAATCACGGTCGGCATCGTCAGCATGGCGGATTGAATGGGCCGTACGACGCGCCTGGCGGTTTCTGGAACCGCCGGAGGACGCGGTGCCGGAGCAGCAGGCGGCTTCGGCATCGTGAGATACGTAGCCCGAAGGTCGTGCATATCGATGGCCTGCGTGAACGCAAAAGGTATGATCACCACCGCGCCGACAATTAGTATGTGAATCGCCAGAGAGATGAACCAATCCGTCGGGCTTCTATGGGCGCTGCCAATCGGCATGTCGAGGAGGCTGTGGAGAAACGTCTCTAGTGCTTCCTCGGCGGCAACGTGGCGCAATGGCTCCTCGCATTGCGGGATGCCGCCCCAGTAGCGCGCTGCCAAGCTGTGTTTCTTGTATTCTGAAATTTCTTGCGAGGGCTTCGACGATCGTCGACTACTCTCCCGTATTCCTAGATCCAGAATCAACGCAGCGCCTGTTGCGTCACCTTTTCTTTCTTCCAGTGCGGGAGAGCTCATATGCAGCCCCTTCCTTCGCCTCTATGCGGACCGACCACATGTTTTTTTGTATCATCGATGCCGTGGGCGGATTGCGACGGGCGTCACACTTTCTGGTGATGCGGATCACTCGTCTCAGAATCTCCGCGCGGCTCGAAAATCGTAATTTGACACGCATGCGCTTTCCCCCCATAATCAGTTGTACGCTGACTCCATCGGAGGGATTCGAGCGCCTTGCACACCGGCCCGAAATACATCTTCGTTACGGGCGGCGTGGTTTCTTCCCTCGGAAAAGGCGTGGCAGCGGCTTCGATGGGTTGTTTGCTTGAAAGCCGTGGCCTCCGCGTTACCCTACAGAAGTGCGATCCCTACCTGAACGTTGATCCCGGGACAATGTCGCCCTATCAGCACGGTGAGGTGTTTGTCACCGACGACGGCGCGGAAACCGATTTAGACCTCGGACATTACGAGCGCTTCGCATCCGCGCACCTCACCAAGGACCATAATTGGACCACCGGCCGAATCTACGAATCGATCATCGCCAAGGAACGCCGCGGCGACTATCTCGGCAAGACCGTGCAGGTGATTCCGCACGTTACCGATGAGATCAAAGCCGCGTTCCGCAAAGTGGCCGACGGCGTGGACATCGTCATCGTCGAAATCGGTGGGACGGTTGGCGACATCGAATCGCTGCCGTTTATGGAAGCGATTCGCCAGATGCGCCTCGAACTCGGCGCCGAAAATGTGGTCTTCGTGCACCTCACGCTCGTGCCCTTCATCGCCACTGCGGGCGAGCTCAAGACCAAGCCAACACAGCACAGCGTCAAGGAGATGTTGAGCATCGGAATTCAGCCCGACATCCTGATTTGCCGCAGCGATCGCCCGCTGGGCGCTGACCTGAAGGCCAAGATTGCACTGTTCTGCAACGTTGCCGAAAGATGCGTCATTTCCGCGCCGGACGTGGCCAACATCTACGAGGTTCCGATGACGCTCGCGTCGGAAGGCCTCGACGAGCAGGTCTTGCGGCTGCTGCATCTGGAAGCGCCGCCGCGCGACCTTAGTAAGTGGCTTGCGATGCTCGAAAATCTCGAGCAGCCGCAGGGCGAGGTGCGCATCGGCGTGGTGGGGAAGTACGTGCAGCTCGAGGATGCCTACAAGAGTCTTCGCGAAGCTCTCGTCCACGGCGGTCTCGCGAGCCGCCAGCGAGTGGTCATCGAATGGATCGAAGCGGAAGACATCGATTCAGCCGCGACTGCTGAGCGCCTGCTTCGCCACGTGGATGGGGTTCTTGTGCCGGGAGGTTTCGGCAAGCGCGGAATTCAGGGTATGGTCCACGCCATCACCTACGCGCGCGAGAAGAAAGTCCCATTCTTCGGCATCTGCCTGGGGATGCAGTGCGCCACGATCGAATACGCGCGGCAGGTCTCGAAGCTCGACCACGCCGATTCGACCGAGTTCGATTCTTCAACCCCCTATCGCGTGATTTATAAACTCCGCGAACTGCTGGGAGTGGACGAGATGGGCGGCACGATGCGACTGGGCGCGTGGCCCTGCAAGCTTGAGCCCGGCTCGTTTGCCGCGAAGGCCTATGGCACGACTGAAATTTCCGAGCGCCATCGCCATCGCTACGAATTCAATTGTGAATACGAGCCCACGCTCACGGCAGCCGGCTTCCGTATCACCGGTCGCACGCCCGATGGAATCTACGTCGAGATCGTGGAAGTCCCCGATCACCCGTGGTTCGTGGGCTGCCAGTTTCATCCCGAATTCAAATCGAAGCCGCTCGCGCCGCATCCGCTGTTCGCGGCGTTCGTGCGCGCGAGTCTTGAACACCGTCATCTTCGTCTCGGGCAACCCGCCGATGCCGTTGCCTCGGACGTTCGCATTCGCGGCATCGATCCCAGCTCGGATTCCCGCGCCTCCGCCGCTTCTTCTTAGTCCCGTCGCAGGGCGTACAAAGCTTCCGCGCTCGTCCTTGCTCAGAATTTCTCTGTGACCTCCGTCCGGACTCCGTGTTCTCTGTGTTAAGTCGTTTCGCTCTTCGGTTTTGCCTTCCGCCGTTGCATTTCATGTAGCTCACCCCGTCTCGTTGGGCTGAGGCCTTCTCGGACTGAGACTCCGCCGGCGGCGGAGTCGAATGTGTCGGCCCTTTTTCGCTTTTGCGCTGTCATCCCTCACGCCAGACGCATTCGCGTCTGGCGTGAGGGATCTGCTCTTCGCCGTTGCCTTTGCGTTTCGGCCGCGCACCGCTTGAAAATTTCGCCCCGTCCGCATACCCTCGTTCGCAACGGGTGAGTTACTCGCGGCTGGGGGGAATGGGTTATGGCAGATATCGAAGTTCCGGTCCTGATCGTGGGCGGAAGCTTGGTCGGGATGTCCACCGCCATGCTATTGGGACATCACGGTATCCGTTCGCTCGCGGTCGAGCACCATCGCGGCACGGCCATCCATCCCCGTGCGGCGATGATCACGCAGCGGACGATGGAGGTGCTGCGGACGGTCGGCATCGAGCAGATCGTCCTGCAGAAATCCGACGAGCAATTCGTGCAGGACGGCGCGATCATGGCCGTCGAGACCCTGGCGGGCAAGGAACTCGCGTATTACATCGCGAATCTCAACGAGGGCGTTCGCGACGTCAGCCCCTGCCCGCGCATCTTCATCACGCAGAGCCTGCTCGAGCCGCTGTTGAAATCGCGCGCCACGGAGCTGGGCGCCGAGCTGCGCTTTTCGACCGAAATGATCTCCTTCGCGGAGGACCGCGACGGTGTCAGGGCCAAGGTACGCCATCGCGACACCGGTGACGTTTCCACCGTGCGCGCCCGCTACATGGTTGCCGCCGACGGAAGTCACAGCAAGATTCGCGGCCTGCTCGGCATTCGTATGCTGGGACACGGCGTTTTCTCGAAGAGCATCACGATTTATTTCCGGGGCGACGTGGCGCCGCTGTTGCGCGGCCGCAGCCTCAGCGTGATGTACGTCTTGAATTCCGTGCTCAGCGGATTTTTTCGCATCGAGAAGCCGTTCACTTCCGGTTTCCTGGCTGTCCACTGGCTGGGCGATCCGAAAAATCCAGTCACGGACGTTTCCAAGGACCTGACCGACGAGCGCGCCTACGAATTGCTTCGCGCCGGCCTCGGTGACGCGGATGCTCCAGTCACAATCGAAAGTGTCATGCACTGGGATGCGACCGCGGACACCGCTGAACGATTCCAGAAAGGCCGCGTGTTCTTGGTTGGAGACGCAGCGCACGTGATGCCGCCCAGCGGCGGATTCGGCGGCAATACGGGAGTGCAGGACGCCCACAATATTGCCTGGAAACTTGCGCTCGTCCTGAAGGGGCTCGCGGGCCCTGACCTGCTTGCCACCTACGATCTCGAGCGACGCCCGGCTGCTGCGTTCACCGTCGAGCAGGCATACTCGCGTTACGTCACGCGTTCGGCGCCGTATCTCAAATCGGAAAACATGCAGCCCATCGAGAACGATCTGAATATCGAGTTCGGATACGTCTACGATTCGCGGGCGGTGATTCCGGAAGGGGCCGCAAGGGAAGGGAAGGGCGGCGGCCCAGGGCACGAGAATCCGCGCGAATCGAAGGGACGCCCGGGAACGCGCGCGCCGCACATCTTTCTCCAGCGCGACGGCCGTCAGATTTCCACGCTCGATCTCTTTGACCGCAATTTCACGTTGCTCGCCGGTCCCGAGGGCAATGCGTGGTGCGAGTGCGCCGTCGCCGCCGCAAGACAATTGGGAATTGAAATCGACGTTCACCGCGTCGGCGCAAACGGGCTCGCCGATCCGGATGGCGCCTTCGCCGTGGCATACGGCATGTCGCCGACCGGCGCGGTGCTCGTCCGTCCGGACGGCTTCGTCGCCTGGCGCGCGAAGACGGGCGAAGCCGCCTCTGCCAGCGAAATTTCGAGCGCCCTCGCGTCGGTTCTTTGCCGCGAAGTCAGCCGGTGAGAGTGCTTGCAGACGGCGCTATTTCTTGAATGCTCCAAACCGGATCGGGAGCAGCGCTCGAAGGCGTTCATCCCGCATCCAGATTCCCAACCAGGCAACCATGGCGGTCGATAGCGGGACCGTTACCGGATAATAGTATTCAATGCGGACATAGGAGGCGATCGCTCCGCCGAGATAACCGGTAAGGATTACCGCGCCCAGAACCGCCGTGGACGGAAAGATGTACAGGATGATGGCGCCCAGTTGCAGGCATGCGAGGAACGTCAGGGCGCTTTCCGGCCAGCCGATTTGTGAGAACATTTTGACGTAAAAGGGGTTATGGGTCAGCTTCCAGTGAGCGCTCGTGCACACAACGAAAACGGGATAGAGCGAAACAACCCAGCCAGCCCACACCAGCCAACGCTTCCATTTTGGTTCACCTGCTGGAACAGCAACAGCATTCATGTGCTCGTCTCCTCTGGCGCGCTGCGGTGCGGGCCGTCTCGAGCAGTGCGGCGCCGGTAGAATCCCGGAACTGGCGCACCGCCCGGACACTTCTACTCGAATCGTAAAGCCGGCGCATTATATGCGAAGACTTTCGCGACGGCTCCCGCCTCTCTCGATAAACTTGACTTCCTAGCGTCGCCAGCGGCCGGGGAATTTGGTGTACCCTAATGCCGATTAAGACTCCGTGATTCGGTGGTAGACTCGCCCGCGAACGACAAATGAAATGGGGGGAATTCGATGAGTCGTATTCTAGGTAAGTGGATCCTGCTCTCGGCCGTGCTGATGGCGCCGGCGGCGAGTTTCGCGCAGGTGGCCTGCACGCGCGACGGCCTGCAAGCTGCAACAAATCTCTACATCGATGCTCAAAGCAAGGGCGATCCTTCCGGCTTGCCGCTGGCGACCGGGCTTGGCTACACCGAAAACATGCAGGTCGTCGACATCAAATCGGGCGTCATTCAGAAACCGCTGAAGATCGATTTCCATCGAACCCTGATCGATCCGTCATCATGCCAGTCATTCACCGAAGTGATCGTGACGGACAAAAGCCACCCGTACGTCCTCGGCACGCGCCTCCGGGTCAATCACGACAAAATTGCAGAGATCGAATCGATGGTGACGCAGCCAGGCGACTGGCTATTCAACGTCGATAACTACTACAAGTGGTCGCCCACCGAGGATTGGGGAACGATTCCGGCGGGACAGCGCGATAGCCGCGATACGCTGGTTGCCGCAGCCAATGCCTACCTCGATGCTTTCTTGGAAAAGAAGCTCGATCTGGTACCGTGGGGGGAACCGTGCAACCGCACTGAAGGCGGTATCCGCACCGGCAAAGGCGCCCCGGACGATAGCTGCACGGTCGGCGTGCCGGCCGGCGTGAACATCGTGGCGCGGCGCTTCATCGTCGACGAGACGACGGGATCGATCGTCGCGTTCTGCACTTTCGGCGTCGGCGGATTGGCGGACACCCACCTCTTTCGCGTGCAGCAGGGCAAGCTGCGTTACGTGCATACCCTGACGCACGTGCCAGCGGGCTACCGCGTGCGGACTGGTCCACCACCGGCGAACGCCCCCGCGCCCGGCAACCCGGCGCCCAGCAACCCGCCGCCCGCAAAGTGAGTTGGTCGGGAATTCCTGAGTTTTTTGGCGGCAAACTGGGGCCGGACGGCCTCACTCCGGCTGAACTGCGCCGAGGTGAGCTACATTTTGGTTCGGTCGGCCTCGAAAAAGTGTGTCACCCTCCGGGTGCCCCGTTTCTTTGTTTTCAGTGCGTTAAGAGGGAAAGTGTCCGACACCTTGTGACACCCTGCGGCGCGATTCGCGACTGGAAATTGAAGGTGGCCGTTATGTAGCTCAGGTGTTCACGACGCATTCGGTCGGGAAGACCTGGGGCATTTCGGTCCCCCCTTTGCAGCTGCCTTGGGCCACGCGACCCACGAAAAAGTGTGACACTTCCCAGGTGTCCGCTTTCTTTGTTTTCAATGACTTAGTCTGAAAATGACTCGGCATGGTGTGACACTTAATTGCGAGCACAGGCGGTGTCAGCGCGTAAGGTCCCACAGCTAAAGCCGTGATTATCCGGGGCGCGTTTCGCGGGCCTGAAGGCCCGCGCTTTCACCGGAACTGCGTATTCAATTGTCAAAGAGCGTTTGCGCCTTCGCACGGAGGGCGCCCTGCAAATTCGTAGCCGAAACTGGCCTCGATTCACCATGCCAGAATGTGTCTTGCGGCGCCGCTGTCCCGACGTACAGAAGAAGTTCAGGTGACATGCGTTGAACGAAAAGGCGAATCGAGACGCGGTCAGGAGCGAGACGCTGTTTCGTCGTGAAGGCATTCGCCGATCGGCTTGACAAGAGGCCGCCGCAAACCACATCTTAGTTGCCCATGACCTTGATACCTACATCGCTTGTTGGTTCGTACCCTCAGCCGGAATGGTTGATCGACCGGCAAAAGCTGGGGCACCGCATGCCGCCGCGCACGCGTGCGGCGGAATTGTGGCGCGTGGCGCCGGAATTTCTGGAGCAGGCGCAGGACGACGCGACGCTTCTCGCCATTCGGGCGCAGGAGCTCGCGGGGCTCGACATCATTACCGACGGCGAAATGCGCCGGGAGAGCTACTCGAACCGGTTCGCGACGGCTCTTAGCGGCGTCGATCTAGAGAATCCGGGAAAAATTGTCAGCCGTACGGGAAACGAGGCCTTCGTGCCGCGCGTGGTGGGCAAGATTCAGCGCAAGTATCCCGTGGAGGTGCGCGACTTGAAATTTCTGCGCGCGAACACGGACCGCAAGATCAAGATCACGCTTCCCGGTCCGTTCACGATGTCGCAGCAGGCGCAGAACGATTTTTACAAGACCGAAGAGGAAATGGTTCTGGACTACGCGGCGGCGGTGAATGCGGAGATGAAGGATTTGTTCGCAGCCGGCGCGGATATCGTGCAACTGGATGAGCCGTGGATGGAAGCACACGCCGAAAAGGCGCGGCGGATTGGATTGACGGCGCTGAAGCGCGCGCTCGAAGGAGTGAAGGGAACGACGGCGCTGCACATCTGCTTCGGCTACGCGGCGATGGTTCCCGGGCGCCCGGCGAAGTATTCGTTCCTCGAAGAGCTGGCGGATTCTCCGGTGCAGCAGATTTCGATTGAGACCGCGCAGGCGAGTCTCGATTGCGCGGTGCTGGCGAAGCTCCCGGGGAAGACGATCATCCTCGGCGCGATCGATCTTTCGAAGAACGACGTGGAAACGCCGGAAACCGTGGCGGCGCGAATTCGACGGGCGCTGCCGTTCGTGAGCCCGGAACGATTGGTAGCCGCGCCGGATTGCGGAATGAAATATCTGCCGGCGGAATCGGCGTTCGGGAAGCTGAAGTCGCTTGCCGGCGGTGCAGCGATCGTGCGGAAAGAACTCGCCGGACGAGCGGCCGCCACTTAAGAAAACCACGCGGATTCTTCCGAACTTGCGCTGCGTGCGTCGCTGAGCGGCGGTCGCAAGAGCACAGACAGGATTGTCTGTGCCACGCAAAGCAACGGCGCCGATCTGGAGATCGGCGATCCCGGGAAAATCAATGCGCCGCTTTGCCGATGATCTGCGACGGGTCTGCGCCGACGCGACCGGAAGTCTGGTCCTTCGCTGCGGCGAGCTTGAAGTCGTAGCGCAGGCTCGCGAGATGCGGTAGCGGCGACTTGTCGTCCTTCTTGTTCACCGTGACGACGAGCGATTGGCTCACGCCGAAGACGGTGTCCGACTCGAGATGGGGATCACCGTTGATGTACAGGGCGGTGACGAGTTCGCGATATCCGGGCGCGCCAATCACGAAATGAATGTGCGCCGGACGGTAGCCGTGGCGCTTCTGGGCGCGGATCATGTCGCCGACGGGGCCGTCCATGGGAATCATGTAGCCCGTGGGGCATAGACCGCGGAAGTAGTAGCGTCCTTCGGAATCGCAGTGAAAGCATCCGCGCAGATCCATTTCCGACGGATCGTGGAGCTGAAGATCGTAGTTGCCGGTCTCGTCCGGCTCCCAAATTTGAACGAGCGCGTTGGGAATACCTTTACCGTTCGTATCCACGACCTGGCCGTAGAAAGCGATTTCGGTCCCCTTGCTCTTGGAAATAATGGAGTCACCGAGCTTCATCATCGGCGCGTCGTGGCGATAGAACGGGCCGAGGAGACTCGACTTCGTGGCGGATTCGGTTCCGCGCTTGTCGTGAAGGGCATTCACGAGCGCGCTCAGGCCCAGCGTGTCGGAGAGAAGAATGAATTCCTGGCGATGCTCGGTGCACTTCTGGCCGACTGCTGTGAGAAACTTGATTGCCTGCAGCCACTCGTCCGGGGTGAGGTCTACTTCGCGCGCGAAGCCATGAAGGTGGCGGACGAGAGACGCCATGATCTCCTTTAGGCGCTGATTCGGCGTGGACGACATCTGCTCGAGCGCCGCATCGGTGATTGTATTTTCGTCGATGACTCTCATGTTGCCTCCGTCGGTGGTTGGAGAAATCCAGGCCGCGCCCAGCTGTTCGGCCGGGCGCCATAATAAACCCTTTGGGGAGATTTTGCTCGCATCTCGTGGTTTGAAAGCGCGAGAGAGCCTACGGAAGACGCACGGAGTGCGCCGAGAAAAGAAGAGAAAGAGTCATGAGAAAAGGGCAGCGAGACCAGACAAAGAAATACCGCCGGGTCACGCAAAATAGCAGGAAGTTCCAGGCGATATCAGTCGGCCGAGCGCGCGGAAAACTACGCGGCGGCGAGGTAATGCCAGACTTTGCCGGTGGACTTCACCTGGAAGACTCCACCCTCATCCGCGTGGAGGAAGTAAGCGCCATTGGGAATGCGATGGTCGGTGGCGGAGCGCACGGAGCAGCGTGCCCAGTGGGCTGGACGGACTCCCCGGCCGTGCTGCTTGACCTCGGTCACGAGGTGGATTCCGTATTTCACGCGGTACTCGACACCCGTCGGCCTGGTGGGTACTAGTCGTCCCGATCCTTTTCGTTTTTGGCTCATAGTGTTTCGATGCAGTACCAGCCCCTATGGTTTCACGTAGGCGCCGATTTCCTCGGCCATAAAGGGTACTGACTCCAAAAGCAGTATAGCCCAATAGAGGCATTCGCGGGCACAAATTATCCGATTAATTATCAATGGGTTGCGGAAACCGCCAAGAGTACTATGTTCGTCGGGAAGGCCTCAGGAGGGGACGGGCAGTCCCGCCCAACCGAAGATTTCCCGGTTCAGCGCCTCGACCAGGTCCGGACGATCGACTCCAGGTAGGTCGGAATCGATGCTGAACCCCTGGTTTTTGAGATAGTACGAAAGTAGCCTATACGACGGCCGGAAGGACTGAACCTCTTTCGAATCAATTGATATGGATTCGCCGGGAACAGCAGGCGTGAGCTCGTCGCGCATGTAAATGGCGTCAAACCCGAGGATTCCCCAGAGGTCTTTGCGTCTTTCCGCCCGGTAGATGAACCGCGAGTGCGTCGAAAGCGTAGCCTCGATGCCTTTCAATTTCACCGGCAGGTCAATGATGGCGGCCAAGCTCGCAATGGCGCGATCTCCGGACAGGGTAACCAGGATGGGGGCAAGCCGGTGCTTGGCAGGAATGCCGCGCCTGGCCATGTCGATCGAGCCCGTTACGAAGTCCGCGCCATTGCCCTGAAACCAGCTCACACGGATCAGCGAGTCGGGCCAGAAGCACTCGCGCATCTGCTGCCATCGCGCCAGGTCGCGGCTTTCGCGCTCGCGGAGAATCAACTGGGAGATTGCGGTGATGTCAGCGCTCTCGAGGATGGCCTTCGGCAAATTCGCGTTCACGTTTATCTCCTGGCAATGGGTAACGGCGCGACAACGATAGCAAGAGAAGAAGACGTCGTCGAGTTTTGTTGAGCGCGCCGGGTCTCGGGAGCGATGAATTGGCGAATGCGCTGGTACCGTACTACGTGATTGCGTGGTAAGTACTAGCATCCGCCAACCGCTTGCAGAACCGAGCCTTAGCGCGATAGATTCGCTCTGGGAACGAACTTGAGGCAGAATTGAAAGTTGAAAACGGGTGCAAAGCCGAATAGGCTGAGACGTAGTCAGGAGGACGTAAGCCTTTCCATGGAATCGGCAGGGGCCAAATCGCCGGTAAGCTTCTCCATAGGGAATATCGCGTTTGGCGCGAAGGCGCCGCTGTTCCTGATCGCGGGGCCGTGCGTGATCGAGAGTGAGGCGCATGCCATGTTCATGGCCGAAGGCCTGAGGGAGATTGCCGGGGCGGTGAGAGTACCGCTGATCTTCAAGGCGTCGTACGACAAGGCCAACCGATCATCCGTTTCGTCCTTTCGCGGGCCAGGGCTCAAGGAAGGCCTCTGCATTCTCGCTAAAATCAAGAAGAGCACGGGGTTGCCGATCTTAACCGATGTGCACGAAGTCTCGCATGTCGCACCGGCGGCGGAGGTCTGCGACGTACTGCAGATTCCAGCGTTCCTCTCGCGTCAGACGGACCTGCTGGTCGCCATCGGCCGGTCGGGTCGCGTGGCCAATATCAAGAAAGGCCAGTTCCTTTCGCCGTGGGACATCGCGAACGCCGCTGAAAAGGTCGCGAGCACGGGAAACGAGAAGATTATTCTCACCGAGCGGGGAACCTCTTTTGGCTATCAAAACCTAGTGGTGGACATGCGGTCGTTTCCGATCATGCGCAAGCTGGGATATCCGGTGGTCTTCGACGTGACGCATTCGGTGCAGTTGCCGGGAGGAGAAGGGAAATCGAGCGGCGGGCAACCGGAGTTTATCGAGCCGCTGGCGCGAGCGGGGACGGCGATCGGGGCGGACGGGCTGTTTTTGGAGGTTCACGACAATCCGGCGAAAGCGCTCTCGGACGGCACCAACGCGCTCGCTCTGGAGAAGCTTCAACCGATGCTAGAACGAATTCTGCGAATCGCGGCCCTGGCCCGAGAATTGGATGGCGGAAGATGAGTCGAGAAGAACGAGTGAAGCTTGCGATTGAAGGTGCGAAGCGCGTGTTCCAGGTCGAGTCCGAGGCGATTGCGGGGCTGGTGGAGCGACTCGATGCGCGGTTCGAGAAGGCGGTGGACATTCTCTATGGTTGCAAAGGACGCGCGGTCGTCACCGGCCTCGGGAAATCGGGCCTGATCGGCCGAAAAGTCGCGGCCACGTTTTCAAGCATGGGCACGCCGTCACTTTTTCTGCACGCCGCGGATGCGCTGCACGGCGATCTGGGAATGTTAGCCGCGGGGGACGTGCTGGTGGCTATTTCATCGAGCGGCGAAACTCAAGAGCTGGTGGACTTGATCGAGCCTGCGAAGCGGCTGGGAATTCCGCTGATCACATTGACCGCCCGTGCGAATTCGCCGCTCGGGATGGCCAGCGACGTGGTGCTGGACATCAGCGTGAAAGAAGAAGCGTGCGTGCTGAATCTCGCTCCGACTTCGTCCACGGCGGCGGCGCTGGCGATGGGTGACGCGCTGGCCGTGGTGCTGGCCGAGCGGCGCGATTTTCAAGAGCATGATTTCGCGGCGCTGCATCCCGGCGGGCGGCTGGGAAAGAAGCTGCGCCGGATCGAAACGCTGATGCATAAAGGCGACGACCTGCCGCGCGTGCTGCCGACCACGAAGATGCCGGACGTGATTTACGAAATGAGCCGCAAGGGCCTGGGGCTTACGGCCGTGACCAAGCCGGACGGCAAGCTGATGGGGATTATCACGGACGGCGATTTGCGGCGGGTGATGCAAAGACGCAAACAGAACGTGCTGGATCTAGCCGCGATCGATTGTATGACGAAGAAACCCGTGACGCTGCCGCGCACGGAACTGGCCGCGGCGGCATTGCGGTTGATGGAAGAGAAGAAGATTACGTCGGTGATCGTGGTGGACAGCGGGGGGCGGCTCGAGGGCGTGGTACACATACACGACCTGTGGACACTGCAATTATTCTGACGATCCGATCAGGATCGTCATCCTGAGGGAGTAACGCGACCGAAGGATGTTTCTTCGGCGAAACGAATATGCCGATCCGTGAAATCGAATTTCCCGCAAAAGCGATGCGGCGCGCGAAGAAGATTCGCATCCTGCTGATGGATGTGGACGGGACGATGACGCCGGGCGTCGTCTGCCTGCAATCGTTTCCTGACGGCAGCGTGGCCGAGTTGAAAGTATTCAACGCGCATGATGGCGCGGGAATCAAGCTCGCGAGCATCATGGGCATTCGCACCGGCCTAATCACCGGACGCGAGTCGACCGCGACGGCCCGCCGCGCCCGTGAAGCCTCGATGGAATTCGTGATTCAGGGGCAAGCCAAGAAGCTTGAGGCGTACAAGGCCATCCTAGTGCGCGCGGGCGTGACCGACGAAGAGGTTGCATATGTGGGCGACGATCTTCCCGATCTCCCGCTTCTCGAACGCGCGGGGCTGGCCGTGGCGGTGGGCGACGCCGTCGTGGAAGTGAAGCGCGCGGCGCATTACATCACGACCGTGAAGGGCGGAGAAGGCGCGTTGCGCGAGGTTGTCGAGTTGATTCTCAAGTCTCAGGGCAAATGGAAGAAGGCCATCCCCCAAGCCATCGCGTGATGGCGATTTGAATGCAGCACTCTTAATGGACTGGTTTTCGTCCTTTAATTCCGAAATTTCACCGATACACCATCCCCGAAGGTATCCACCGTCAAGTCT
>Ga0209517_10000411_pt1 | contig 73971 bp, 51 predicted proteins | sample PeaSoiMetSII2010_FD_187695 | JGI IMG/M metagenome (GOLD analysis project Ga0209517, IMG submission 187695) | Peat soil microbial communities from Weissenstadt, Germany - SII-2010 (SPAdes) (version 2) | ecosystem: Environmental > Terrestrial > Soil > Wetlands > Peat | place: Germany... | reverse complement strand
AGCAATCCGAAGCTGTCGACCAGGAATTCATTCGCAAGGATGCGGAGCGCTGCCCGCGATTCGTGGCGCTGGTTTTCACCGGCAACAGAGATCGATGCAACTCGTGTAAATCACTGCAGCATAGGGGGTTGTCGGAGAATCACACCGTAAAAACACCGTGTGTTACTTGCGGGTTTACTCGTTAGGAATCAGACTCTACGTCGGCTTCGCGCTCCACCTTTCGATTGACCCGGAAAACGGTTACAAGCTTCCGATTTTCGGCCTCCAGACCGGGTTCATCGGCGGAAGAGAGGCTCAGGGGAAAAGGGAATACTCCCAATCCGAGGAGGAGACTGATCAACAGTTGAAGCAGGACGAATCCGCTACGTTCCGCTAGCGCAGAAAGATTCAATATCCTGGCGCACGAGTGTGCTCTTCGCCTGAGCCGCAATTGCCTCTGGCCCAATCGACCTTAACGGGATGTTGCGAGCGGGATTGATCAGATGGTTTTTTCAACCGGTAACCGGGGGCCAATCAAAAAGCGAAGAACTTACGTGAAGCCGGATTGGTCGATGCTTGCGAGGAAAACGTCTATCCCTTATTCCATACAGCTTCGGTTTACGATGGCTTCCGGCGCGATTTCGGTGACAGCCGGCGAGTGATGATTCTGGCTCGTGCGGCGTACCTTGGAGCGCGACGAAACAGTACCGTCTTTTGGTCGAGCGATATTATCTCCACCTGGGACATGTTGAAGCGTTCCATCGCTGCGGGATTGGGTTTTACTGCTTCGGGCATGCCGTATTGGGATACGGACATTGCCGGGTTCTTCTCACCGGAGATCTACCCCACTTACCACCCGGCACATACTCCATTGGTGGACCCCTCCGACGCACGGGGAAACGTCGACAATTACTCAGATTATCCTGAGCTGTTTGTGCGTTGGTTCGAGTGGGGAGCTTTCCAGCCTGTGATGCGGGCTCACGGGGAGAGAGAACATAACGAAGTTTGGTCCTATGGTGAGCAGGCTGAACCCGTCCTTGAGAAGTATTTGCGTCTGCGCTATCAACTCTTGCCGTACACATACTCCCTTGGTTATCGAACCTACCAGACAGGCGCGCCGTTCATGCGCGCGCTCTTCATGGATTTCCCCGATGATCCCAGGGTCGCAGATATACGCGACGAATATATGTTCGGCCCTGCGTTTCTCGTGGCTCCTGTTTCGGATCAAGGGGCAACGAGACGTTCAGTCTATCTGCCCGCAGGCGCCGAATGGTACAACTACTGGACGAATGAACGCTTCCGGGGCGGCCAGACCATTCGCGCCGACGCCCCAATCGATACTATCCCGCTCTTTGTTCGCGCTGGCTCCATTCTCCCTCTGGGTAAGCAAATCGAGAATACCGACCAAAAGCAGGAGCTCGCGAAGATCCGCATCTATCCCGGCGCAGATGGAGACTTCTGGTTTTACAACGACGACGGGATAAGTTACGCCTACGAGAGAGCGGATACGCACATCACCCACCTGCATTGGGATGACGCGGCAGGCAGGTTTACTCACGAAGGAGCGGAGGCCTGGACAGTTTCGGATTCCTCTTTAGTGGAAGTCGTCAAACGCTAGGAAGGGCGCGATGAATTCATTTGAAGCACATGAAGTCATGGTGACGAAGGCGATGGCGCATCAAGGCAGAGTCCTGGCTTGGGTGTTGGCGGCTTTTTGTGGAGCCGGGACTGTCCCCGCTCAGAACGCCAGCGTGACGCTTGAACGAGACGGCAGCACGGTCGTCCTTGAGCCTTACGCGTCAAACGTTCTTCGCGTGACCATGAGCACGCTGAAGGATGAAGCAACGGCGGGGCCAGGCTATGGGATTGTGGCGAAGCCGGACGCGGCCGGTTGGACTCACGAGACGACGGTCGAGGGAGATACATATAAGTCGGCGCGGATAACGGTATTCCTTGCGGCGCCGGCAACCCCGCAGCGGAGGCCCGACGGTTCTTTCCCGAAGGGTCCAAGGAAGTACTTCGGCGGGTTTAACCGCGGACCGTTCATGACAGTCACGGGAGCAGACGGAAAACCGGTGCTGGATATGTTGGGCTGGGAAATGGGGGTGCTGAACGACAAGGACGACAACAGCCAGCTTAACTATGACCGGCGGCCCGAAGATCCGCAGTTCTATCAGGTGGCGGCCACGTTCAGGTCTCCCGACGATGAACACTACTACGGGCTGGGCGAGAATCAAGAAGGTTATGTCGACCACCGTGAACATAAGATCGAGTGCTGGGCAGACTATACGGCGGCCGGTGGCGCCAGTTTCTGCGTTCCCTTCCTGGTAACCAACAAAGGATACGGCTTGCTTTGGGACAATCCCTCGAAGACCACAATTCTTCCCGGATTCAATGAGCAGACGAAGTGGATATCGCAGGTCGGCCAGAGGGTCTCTTTCTTTGTCGTGGCCGGCGCCACAACCGACGAGATGTATGCCGGATACCGGCTGCTGACGGGGGATACGCCGATGCTGCCAAAAGGGGCATACGGCTTGATTCAGTGCAAGCAGCGGTATTCAACACAGGCGGAGATGCTGTCGGTTGCCAAAGGGTATCGCGACCGTCATCTGCCCATCGACATCCTGGTGCTGGATTGGTTTTATTACACCGGGATGGGCCAGATGGACTTCATCAAGGAAGCGTGGCCTGATCCGGCGGAAATGAACCATCAGCTTCATGCCATGAATATAGAGACGATGATCAGTATTTGGCCGCGTTTCCAGCCGGGCACACGCTACTACGATCTCGTTTTGAAGAATGGGTGGTTTTTGCATCATGCTGATGGAACACCGGAGGACGGCCTTCCCTACGATCGGGAAGGATCGGACATCGATACCACCAACCCCGATGCAGCGAATTGGTATTGGGGTGTTGTGCGGGACGATATAGCGAGCAAGGGCTTCAACTATTTCTGGGCCGATGAGACGGAACCAGACCTGCCTCCCGATGGAGGCTATTTCAAAATAGGGCCGGGCACGCAGTATTTCAACGTGTACCCGCTGTTTCACACCGCAGCATTTTACGATGGGATGCGCAAGGATATGCCTGACCGGCGAGCGCTGATCCTCGCTCGCGATGCCTATACCGGCGCACAGCACAACGGAACTATCTTCTGGTCCTCCGATATTGCGCCCGACTGGGACGCGTTGCGGCGGCAGATTCCCACCGGCCTCGACGTAGCTGCGTCAGGAATTGCGTACTGGGGAAACGATATCGGCGGATGGCAGGGTTTGCCGAAGACCCATATACCCACGCATAAGCCGCTCATCGATCCCTCCGATGCGCGCGACGAGGTCGGCGGATACGACGATTATCCGGAGCTCTATGTCCGGTGGTATGAATATGGGGTCTTTGAACCTACCCTCAGAACCCATGGCACACGGCCGCATAACGAAGTGTGGTCTTACGGCAAACAGGCCGAGCCGATTTTAGAGAAGTATCTCCGGCTACGGTACGAATTGATGCCGTATATTTACTCGCTCGGGTACTTCACGCACACTACCGGTGCTCCGTTCATGCGCGCTCTGTTCATGGACTTTCCAGACGACCCGAAGGCGGCGAAGATTGGCGATGAGTACATGTTCGGTCCGGCGTTCCTTGTCGCGCCGGTAACCTCTCAGGGCCAGACTACGAAGAGCGTCTATCTGCCCGCGGGTACGGCATGGTACGACTACTGGACGAACAAGCGGTATGAGGGCGGCCAGACAATCCAGGCGAGCGCGCCGATCGATCAGATTCCGCTTTTTGTAAGAGCGGGTTCGATTGTGCCGCTGGGGAGCGCGATCGAGAGCACTCACGACACGCAGAGCATCGCACATGTGAAGGTCTATCCTGGAACCAATGGCGACTTCACGCTCTATAACGACGATGGACAGACCTATGCATACGAGAAAGGCGATTTCCAAATTACGCACTTGCACTGGGATGATGCCACCAAGAGACTGACACAGACCGGAGCGAAGGCGTGGAGCGAAGGTGCAGTTGTGCAGGTGGTCCGGGGGCGATGAGGTGCCTTCTTGACGGTGACCTGTAGTTCAAACCCTTTTTGGGGAAACAGATCGTCTTGTCTGGCGAGCATGTATAGAGTCGCCTTAATGCCCATGGATCGTACTTCTGCGACGAGGGATTCAGAGCGTTTTCGCCTGCCTTAAAGGGGGAGTGCCTAGGATGAAAGTAACTGCTGTTCTTCTAGCCGCTCTTGCGGCCACATTCGTCGTCGGAACACTCTCCGCCCAGGTCCAGGTTCAGAAGCAGGAGCGTCCGATTCCCCGTATTGTGCAAAAGGATGGACGCTTCGCTCTCTTCGTGGACGATGCCCCATTTCTGATTCTGAGCATCGAGGATCAGGACCTGGGTTTAGAGAGTTCCTGGCCGCCGCAGCCCAAAGACTGGGCCGACATGGAGTATCTGCATGCCAACGCGGTTGAAGTGCCGATTTACTGGGATCAGATCGAGGAGCGGCCGGGAGAGTTCGATTTTTCGTCGGTCGATAGGCTCCTGACCACGGCCCGCGAGCATAGCATGCGTCTCATACTGCTCTGGTTCGCCACTTGGAAGAATGGCAGCCAGCACTACATGCCCGACTGGATGTTGTCGGATCCCGTGCGCTACTTTCACTCGGTCAACAGGGAAGGCGAGGCGGTGGATTCGCCATCGCCGTTCGCCACCGCATCGCTCGAAGCGGACAAGCGAGCGTTCGCGGCAGTCATGGGGCATCTGAAAGAAGCCGACCCGCAGCGCACCGTCATCATGGTTCAGGTGGAGAATGAGACCGGCAACTGGAAGAGCGTTCGTGATTTCTCACCGGCCGCGCAGAAGTACTTTGAAGCGCCGGTACCGCCCGAAATCCTCAAAGCCATGCATATACAGGCAACCTCCGCATCGCCGAACTGGCAGCAGGCGTTTGGTCCCGATGCGGACGAGTACTTCAATGCCTGGGCCACAGCAAAATACGTGGGCGAGGTCGCGGTCGCGGGAAAGGCGGTTTATCCGCTGCCGATGGACGCTAATGACGCCTTGCGCAACCCATTCCATCCGGGCCCTCCCGGAGAGCCGGGTGCTCCCGGCGCTTACGAGAGCGGCGGCCCCACTGACAATGTGATTCCCATCTGGAAGGCCGCGGCGCCGGCCATCGACATTTTGGGTCCAGATGATTATCAGGGCGACCCCGTCGCGTTTTTGAAAGTACTGGATCTCTATCACCGCGACAACAACCCGCTCTTCCTCCCGGAAAGTGGCTGCCCTGGGTGTGACCCGGACAGTGGAGACTTTACCCGTTATTTCTTCACGGTTCTCGGTCTTCAGGGCATCGGATACTCTGAGTCAGGAAATCGCCCCGAGCCTTCTCTCGCAAGAAACTTCACGTTGGTGGGGACAATGCAGCGCGAGATTGCCCGCCTCAATTTCGAGGGCAATCTCCAGGCCGTGGCAGAGCCGGTACACACCAAGGGCGGAGACCAAGGCGATCCCAGGCAGACGATGCGCTTCGGAACCTGGAAGGCTGTCGTGAAATACGGCTCAGCCCGCTTTGGTCCCGCCACCACCGCATGGAACACAATCCCCGAGGGACGCGCTCTGGTGGCCCAGCTTGGGGAGAACCAGTTTCTGGTGGCCGGATATTTCTGCACCGTCGACTTCTTTCCGGCCGGCCCCGAGGAGCAGCAGAAGACTGAGCACATCGTGGACGGAACCGGGCAGATTCCCTCCGCCCTGATTGATGGCAAATGGCAGCACCGGCAGTTCATGCGCGTCGAGCAGGGAGTTTACGAGAATGGAGTCTTCAAGCTGCTGCGCAGCCAGAATGGGGATGCGACGGACTATGGCCTACGCTTTGGTGAGGAACCCACTGTGCTGCGTGTCACGCTGGGCACCTATTAGAGCGGTCGAGAACGTTTCTATTTTCTTTCCCGGCCGCAGCGTCAGCACTTCGGGCAACGCCGGCAAAATGAAGACGAACAGGAGGCGGCACGCATGACGGCTGGCTGTGTCGAAGAATCAAACAGGAGCGATAAATGCGAATGAAAATGACTGCGACATTCGCGTTAAGCCTGCTTGTGTGCGCTGCCGCCTTAACGCTTTCGGCCGCGGCACAAACAGACAATGGCGTGCCATATTTGCGGCAACAGGGAACTGCCACGCAGCTGATCGTGGATGGCAAGCCGCTTCTGGCTTTCGCGGGAGAACTCACCAACAACGCAGCAACCAGTCTCCCCTTGATGGAGCCTATCTGGCCAAAGCTTGTCGCCGGCAACCTGAACACCGTGCTCGTGGGCATTTCCTGGGCGCAGTTTGAGCCCGAAGAAGGGCACTTCAATTACACCCAGGTGGACGGCGTGATCACCAAGGCCAGAGAGAACAACCTGCACATCATCTTTCTCTGGTTCGGCTCCTGGAAGAACGGCACGTCCAGTTTTGCGCCGTACTGGGTGAAAAAGGATTACACTCGCTTTCCGCGCATTCAGATCGGTAATGGCAACACCGTTTCGATCTCGGGCCCCCTGGAACTGCTCAGCACATTTGGCGACGCCACTCGGGATGCGGACGCTGCCGCGTTTGCGGCGTTGATGCGGCATATCAAGGGGGTCGATGGCGCCCAGCACACTGTGGTCATGATGCAGGTGGAGAACGAAGTAGGCGTGCTGCGCGATTCACGAGACCGGTCTCCTGCGGCGAACCGCGCGTTTGGCGGGCCGGTGCCGGCAGAGCTCATGAGTTACCTCGAAGCGCACAGGGATACGCTCGTTCCTGAGTTCCGTTCGGTCTGGGCGGCAAACGGTTACAAGAACACGGGCACGTGGGAAGAAGTCTTCGGTCCCGGCAAGCCGGCTGACGTGGAGATTCCGATTCAAACGAGGAGCCCGCCCATGAGCACCGATGAACATGAAGTTAGCTGGAGGCAACTCCACTGGCCTTCCGACGAGATCTTTATGGCGTGGAACTATGCGCGCTATGTAGAAAAGGTGGTCAAAGAGGGCAAGGCGGCCTATGACATCCCCATGTACGTGAACGGTTGGCTGCAGCAGCCGAATCACGCTTGGCCGGGAACTTATCCGAGCGGCGGTCCATTGCCTCAGGTGCACGACATCTGGCGCGCCGGAGCTCCGGACGTGGATATCCTTGCGCCGGATCTTTACCTTCCGTATTTTGACGAGGTTTGCGAGCGATTTAGCAGAAATGGCAATCCGCTCTTTATCCCGGAGACGGGAACCGATGCGGCCAATGTGATTATGGCCGTCGGCAAGTTCAATACAATCGGCTTCTCTCCATTTGGTGTTGACGGGGGAAGACCGATTCCCCCGGATCTTGCGGCCACTTACGAAATGCTCAACAATATGGCGCCGATGATTCTGGCGTACCAGGGGACCGGTACTATAACTGCGATCCGGTTGGTTCAGGGCGACCCACCCAAGCAGGTCAAACTGGGCGATTACACCCTGACATTTACCTACACGGGCCGCATCACGCGCCTAGCCCCACAGGCCAAAGGCGGAGTCGTGGCATCGCCTCCTCCACCCAGGCAACCCGGAGCACAGCCGGATGAACCCCTGCCGCCGCTCGAAGCGGCAGCAGTTGTCATTTCCACCGGTCCCGATGAGTACTACTTCGGCGGCGGAGGCATGCGCGTCGACTTCACGCCGAACACGCCCGGGCCTCCTAATGTGGGGCTGGGCATTGTACAGGCAGGCAGATTTGTGGACGGAAAGTGGGAACTTACCCGTTGGATCGAAGGCGATGACGATGCGCAGGGAGAGATTCTGGTGCTGAATCCGGGAACGATAGAGCGGGTACTGCTCTACCGCTTTCCATAGGTTGAAGATTCCCATGATTTCGCGGTTTCTCTATTGCCGGCTTAATCCTTCTCAAGTGCGCGGTGTCAACTCGTGCCGGCGCGATTGGATCGATGCTCTTCAGAATACTGATGTCTCGATCGAACATCTCGGCCTTAGCAGAAGATGGTGCGCGTGATGACCTTTCCACGTCTTGAAATCAACAACGCGTTGGTCGAGGAAGGCCAGTCGCCGGACGACCGCGCTGAAGCTCAAGCCGCGGCCTTTCAAAACATCGACGGATTCAGAGGTTCCTTTTGTCGATAGACAAAGCCTTCCTGCCCAACGACGGCGCTTTAGCTTCTCGGCGAGCCGTCGGCGTGATGAAGTGCAATTTGAGAGATTCGATGGGAGTATGAGACAAGCCGTACAGGTAGCGAACGCCTGGACTACCCGCGTGTAGAGTGCGGGAGAAATGAGAATTGAAGACGATGAAGACCTTCATCATTGCAGCCATTTTGGCAGTATTGAGTGTCGGGTTGGCATCGCAGGCGCAGGTGAAGGGGCACCCGGTTCCGAGTCTCGTAAAGAACGATGGGCGCTATGCCCTGTTCGTGGACGGCGCTCCTTATCTGATGCTGAGCGCGCAGTCAAACAACTCCAGCGACTGGCCGGCAACACTTCCCAAGGTGTGGCCGGCCATCGAATATCTGCACGCCAACACGCTCGAAACACCGATCTATTGGGAACAGTTCGAGCCGAAGCCAGGCCAATTCGACTACTCGGAGGTAGATACGATCCTCGCTCAGGCCCGTGCGCACCACGTCCATTTAGTCTTGCTCTGGTTCGCTACCTGGAAGAATGGCAGCCAGCACTATATGCCCGAATGGATGAAGCTCGATCCCCACCGGTACTTCCACGTGACCAACAAAGAAGGAGAATTCGTCGACTCACCCTCCCCCTTCGCTACCGAATCTCTCGAAGGGGATAAGCGCGCATTCACCGCCTTCATGCAGCACCTGAAGGACGCTGATCCAGAAAGAACGGTATTGATGGTGCAGGTTGAAAACGAACCCGGCACATGGGGAACTCTCCGCGATTACTGTCCGGAGGCGAACAAGCTCTTTGACGGTCCAGTCCCGGCCGAGATCATGAAGGCAATGGGCCAGATGCCAGCCCCGCCGAGCGAGAATTGGCAGCAGGTCTTCGGTCCCGAGGCGGAAGTGAACTTCCATGCCTGGGCGGTTGCCAAGTATGTCGGGCAGGTTGCGGCCGCGGGCAAGGCCGTGTACCCGTTGCCGCTTTATGTCAATGCCGCATTGCGCGATCCGCTCAAACCGGGAGCGCCCGGCACCTACGAGAGCGGAGGTCCAACCGACAACGTGCTGTCTATCTGGAAGGCCGAGGCGCTAGCAGTCGATATCCTGGCGCCAGATATCTATCTCTCCAACACCGCGGAGTATGTGAAGGTGCTGAATCTTTATCATCGTTCGGAAAACGTCTTGTTCGTCCCGGAAACGAGCGGTGCCGTTCATGAAGCCCGTTTCTTTTTCTCCGCGATCGGACTTCAGGCTATCGGCTACTCGCCGTTCGGCCTAGATTACACGCGAAGTCATTTCGTCCAACCCGGCGAGGGGATTGCTCAGAACGCATTCCTCGAGCCGACGGCGCAGAATTATCGGCTAATTGGTCCCATGATGCGCGATGTTGCCCGCCTCAATTTCGAGGGCAAGCTCCAAGCCGTAGCGGAAGTCGAAGGCCAAGCGGCGCAAACTCTCCATTTTGGAGATTGGGACGCGGTGATTTCCTATGGAGCTTCGGGGAGGGGCCCCGCCAAAGGAAATCCCGAACCTGTTGGGCGCGCGCTGGTTGCTCAACTCAAGGACAACCAATTTCTGGTGGCCGGGTACTTTTGCGGCGTTGATTTCCGGCCCGCCGGCACCGAGCAGCAGCGGAAGTCCGGAAATATCGTCGTAGGAACCGGACAGACGCCTTCTGCTCTCATCGACGGCGAGTGGCAACATCGGCAATTTCTTCGCGTTGAAGAAGGTGCGTACGAAAACGGCACTTTCAAGTTCTCGCGAATCTTGAATGGCGACCAAACGGACTGGGGGCTCAACTTCGGTTCGGATCCCCAGGTGCTCCGGGTCTCGGTCGCAACTTATTGATATCGGTGATTGGATGAAGACGCTAAAACGCAATTGCCGAATCGAAAAGCCGCGTGGCTTGGTGCTGGGAACAGCGAGGGTAAGGCGCTACGTTGACGTTTTTGTCAGCCAGGGAGAAGACTCCGGCACGACTTGGCCGGCAGAGCCGAAGAAGGAGAATCCCGATTATGCAAAGGTTTTTTGCCGTTCCCGCACTCGTTGCCGGATTAGCCCTTTCTGCTGTTCGCTCGCAGGCACATAACCCCAGCCAGCGACTGGAACTCGATCTCAGGGGCGAGACCGTTGTGCTGGAGCCATATGCCCCCAACATCCTGCGCGTCACGCTCAGCCTGCAGCGGGAGTCCGCGCTGGCGGCGCCGGGCGATGGTGTTCTAGCTGCGCCTGACGCGGCCGGCTGGAGGGCAAGCCAGACCGTGAAAGCCGACGTATACGCGTCGTCGCGGATGGTCGTCACTGTGGACCGCGAACGGACTTCCAGCTTTCAGCCAATGCCAACAATGGCCGACATTACCAAATACTTTAACGGCTCCACTCCGACCACGCACATCATCTTTTACACACCCGAGGGCGCCAAGCTGCTTGAACTTACCGGCTGGTCTCAGGATGTCCCCAATCACAAGAGCGGCACGGCTGACTTAGCCAGCGATCGCCGCCCCAACGACTCAGAACTCTACACCGTGAGCGCGACCTTTGTTTCGCCAGCCGACGAGCACTATTACGGGCTGGGGCAAAATCACGAGGGCTTTCTGGACCATCGCGGACATCCGGTCCATTGCTGGGCAGATTACACGGCTCCAGCCGCTCCCAGTTTTTGCGTGCCGCTGCTGATCACGAACAAGGGCTATGGACTATTGTGGGACAACCCCTCCAAGACCACCATTGAGCCGGGTTTCAACGAGCAGACCAGCTGGACCTCTGAGGCGGGCAAGCGAGTCTCATTCTTCGTGATCGCCGGCGCCGCCGCGGACGAGATTTACGCCGGCTACAGGCTGCTCACGGGCCCCACGCACATGCTGCCCAAAGCGGCTTACGGTTACATCCAATGCAAACAGCGCTATGCCAGCCAGCAGGAATTACTGTCGGTTGCAAAAGGTTATCGCGACCGCCATCTGCCGGCTGATGTGCTGGTGGTGGATTGGTTCTACTACACGAAAATGGGCCAAATGGACTTCGATCCTCAATTCTGGCCTGCCCCGTCGGCTATGAACAAGCAGCTTCATGACATGGGATTTGAAACCATGATCAGTGTCTGGCCGCGCTTTGTGCCAGGCGACCGCTTCTATGCCGAGTTGTTGAAAAAGGGTTGGTTCATTCACCTGGCCGATGGCACGCCTATCGACGGGTTACCTTACGACCGCGCCGGTTCTGACATCGACACTACGAACCCCGAGGCTGCCGCGTGGTACTGGAATGTTATCCGCGACAACATCATCAGTAAGGGTTTCGACTCCCTGTGGGCCGATGAAACGGAACCCGATCTGCCTCCCAATGGCGCCTACTTCCATATTGGCCCCGGGACGGAATTTTTCAACGTATACCCACTCTTCCACACGGCGGCGCTCTATAACGGCTTCCGCAAGGACGAGCCGGGCCAGCGCGCGCTGATTCTCTCTCGCGACGCCTACATGGGAGTGCAACGCAACGGAACCATTTTCTGGTCCTCCGATATTTATCCCACCTGGGATACGCTGAAGCGCCAAATTCCCACCGGGCTGAACGTTGCGGCCTCGGGGATCGCGTACTGGTCCAACGACACCGGCGGCTGGGTGTTTCTTCCCAAGGAGCACCATCCAGCCCACCCGCCGCTGCTGGACCCGTCAGATGCCCGCGCCAACGTGGGCGGATACGACGACTACCCGGAGCTCTACACCCGCTGGTTCGAGTACGCTACGTTCCTGCCCATCTTCCGCACTCACGGCAGCCGCCGAGCGAACGAGGTGTGGTCCTATGGCAAGCAGGCTGAGCCGATTCTGGAAAAGTACCTGCGTCTGCGCTACCAGCTGATGCCCTACATCTACTCGCTGGGCTACCAAACTTGGCTGACCGGCGCACCCTACATGCGTGCGCTGTTCATGGACTTCCCCAATGATCCGAAGGTGGCCGACTTGCGCGACGAGTACATGTTCGGACCAGCCTTCCTGGTTGCGCCGGTCACCGAACAGGGCGCGACCAGCCGGGAGGTCTATCTGCCGGCCGGAACCGATTGGTACAACTTCTGGACCAACGAGCGCTTGAAGGGAGGCCAGACGATGACCGTCGCAGCTCCTATCGACACCATTCCACTGTTCGTCCGTGCCGGGTCAATCGTTCCAATGGGAGCTCCGGTCGAAAGCACTCATCAGTTCCAAGCTTTAGCGCAGGTGAGCGTCTATCCTGGTGCCGACGGCAGCTTCACGCTCTTCTCCGACGACGGAACGACCTATGAGTATGAGAAAGGCGCGGGCTCCATTACCCAGCTCCATTGGGACGATGCAAAGCAGATGCTGACGCACGAAGGCGCTGCTAGCTGGAGCGAACCTGACAGCGCAATCGCCAAAATTGTTGGACATTGATTTGAGCCTCGGACCATGGAACTCAGCTTTTTGATGCCTCGCCGAAAGATCTCCGAGCTGCTACGAAAGGGAGTGAAGTATTCACGATGATTGCCCGCATTGCATGGATTGCCAGCATCACTCTGGCCCTTTGTCTCGCCTGTGCTGCAGGCGCGCAAAGTTCGAGCGCCCAGCCGTCGCAGTCCGCCACTCAGAAGGCCGCGCCCCAGCAGCCCTGGATGAATCCATCCCTGGACCCGGATACACGCGCCGATCTGATGATTCACGAGATGACGCTCGACGAGAAGATCCAGTTTGTTCATGGCTTGGGCTGGGGAGTGCTGCGCGCCGGCGCGTCCGTTCCGCCCGCAGATAATGGCGGTGCCGGCTTCGTCCCCGGTATCCCGCGGCTGAATCTCCCCGACATCAACCTCGCCGACTCCGCGGTGGGAGTGCGCATGGGCGCGCGCGAGGGCCGCTACTCCACCTTGCTTCCATCGGTGCTGGCCATATCCGCTTCGTGGGATCCGCAGGCCGCCTGCCTGTTCGGCTCCGTGATCGGACGCGAATTGCGCGCCCAAGGCTACAACATGTCGATCGGCGGCGGAATGGACCTGATCCGCGAGCCGCGCAATGGGCGCAACTTCGAGTATTCCAGCGAAGACCCAATTCTCGCCGGGACGATGGTTGGTCAACTGGTGCGCGGGGTCCAGTCAAACCACATCATGGGAGACATCAAGCACTACGTTCTCAACGACCAGGAGACGGGCCGCAATGTTCTGAACGCGGTGCTGGACCCGCGCTCCCTCCGCGAGACGGACCTGCTGGCTTTCCAGATCGCAATTGCTTCGGCTCACCCCGTCGGCGTCATGTGCTCCTACAACCGAGTCAATGGCGACTACGCCTGCGAAAATGACTATACCCTCAACCAGGTTTTGAAACGCGATTGGGGCTTTAAGGGTTTCGTGCTCTCCGATTGGGGAGGCACGCACTCGACTGTAAAAGCGACACTGGCCGGCCTGGACATGGATCAGCCCGGCGACGACGGTTACTTCAGCGAGCCGCTGAAGCGGGCGGTGCTCGACGGGCAGGTTCCGGAGGGCCGTCTCGATGACATGGTGCACCGCATCGTGCGCAGCATGTTCTCGAGCGGCGTAATCGACGACCCGCCGGTGCGAGGTGTTGTCAATCCCTTCCAAGGCCGCGAGGACGCCAAAAAGATCGAGGAAGAGAGCGCCGTGTTGCTGGAGAACAACGGTATACTCCCGCTGGCGACCGGCAAGGTCCGCAGCGTTGCGGTCATCGGAGGTCACGCCGATGTGGGTATACTCTCCGGCGGCGGCTCTGCGCAGGTGGATGCGCCGGGAGGCAATGCCATCAATCCCGAGCCCGGCATATCGCCCTGGGGCAGGGCCATCTACTTTCCTTCTTCTCCGCTCGAGTACGTCCGCAAAGAGGCCGGGCCGGACACGAACGTCGTCTACGATGCCGGCACAGACCTGGCGCAGGCGGCCAAGGCAGCTGCAGGCGCTCAGGTGGCCATTGTCTTCGTCACGCAGTGGATGTCGGAGGGCCGGGACGCGCCAACGCTCAGCCTGCCTGACAATCAGGACGCACTGGTGGCCGCCGTGGCCGCCGCGAATCCGAACACCATTGTGGTGCTTGAGACGGGCGGTCCCGTTACCATGCCGTGGGCCAGGAGCGTGAAGGGGATCCTCGAATCCTGGTATCCGGGAATCGGAGGCGGGCAGGCGATTGCGGCCATTCTTTTCGGCCGCGTCAATCCGTCGGGCAAGCTGCCGGTCACATTTCCCGCATCGGACAGCCAGCTTCCTCATGCCACGATCACCGGCCTGACCGAGCAGATGATGAACCCCCGCAGGGGAGCAGGCGCAACGGCGCGCGACCCGGCGAACCGGCCGCGAATCCGGCCCCAGCCCTTCGATGTTGACTACAACGTCGAAGGCATGGCAGTGGGTTATCGCTGGTTCCAGGAAAAGAACGAGCAACCGCTGTTTCCGTTCGGCTTTGGGCTCTCGTACACTCATTTCGCCTACTCGAATCTGAAGGTCAATCCCGACGCGAAGAGCGTCAGCTTCGATCTGCGCAATACCGGGGCGCGGGCAGGTGACGAAATCACAGAGGTGTATGTCATGCTGCCGGCTTCAGCCGGAGAACCGTTCCGCAAGCTGGCCGCGTGGAAGCGCGTTTCAGTGGGGGCGGGAGCCACGCAGACGGTGGAGATTCCGATCGATCCGCTCTATCTGTCAATTTACTCGACCGCGAACGACGCATGGAGCCGGCCGGCCGGCGACTTCCTGATCGAGGTGGGAGGGTCGTCGGCGGATCTTCCGCTGCGCCAGGTTCTGCATCTGGCCGCGCGTTAGACCTTGCTACCACATTTGACAAGTGGGTTAGATGAAGCTAGAGATTTTGAGCCCCGGCAAGACTTGAACGCGTGCCAGCGGCGTCGTGAGCAATGGGCAGCTTGCGCGTCCCAGGATGAGAGGCGATGAGCGCAGTGATACCCAGACGGTTGACAGGCTCGATCGTATTATTCTCGACATCCTTGCCTTTGGCGCGTGCTACGGTTACTCCCTACCCTCCTGTCAACCATGGCCGAAACATTTCATTTCAGGGGCTGTTGCTCCTCCGCTCCGCCTATTGGACGACGACCGCCAGCGACACGAATGGTTATTCGGCAACGAACATCAAAATCGTGAATCGCAAGCAGCAGTATCACGAAGATGCGACGACATTACTGGCAACAGCAGGCACATCTTGGTCGAGGACGGATTCGCCATGACCATGGACGATACTTTTGCTTTCTACGGCGGCAAGAACGAGGATAAATGCTCCTGCATCCTGTCTTATCAGCGGTGCGTCTGTCGCTGGCCTGCAACGCCTGGGAAGTCTTTAGCTTTTCCCGCAGGCAACTGCCGCCTTATTGTCCGGACTGTGGCGCGCTTTCCAATTCCAGGCTGAATTTGTCCGTGCGAATCACATCCAAAATCGGGACCCCGCCCTGGGTGTAAGTTTCCACTCCGGGGTTGTTCTTGCCTTCGACCATCTTTGCCGAAAACGTGATAACGGCCTTCTGATTCTGTATCAGCGTGGCCTGAACGTTTGATCCCGAGCCTGTCCATGTCAGTTTGTAATGACCGGCTGGAAGCTGCGTTGATCCGACCTGCACATTTCCCGGGATAACAACGGTTGTGGGTTTGTTGCCGGCAAAGGCGGGCACAGCAAAGAGAACGAGCATCAATGCAAAACTGAATGTACGCTTCATTTGAATCTCCTCAATTGCCTCGCGTATTCTTTTCGCCGCATGAGGCTTTGAGACGATTACAAAACGGTGCGCTGATTTTGAAGCTTAAGAATTCTTAAGAGGTGGGCTCACTTTGGATCGTAACAATTCTAAGAACTTACGAAGCAGCTGCGCCTGAGAATAACGCTTCGTGTCATTTGGGCGTGGGCACCGTGTAAAGCGGAATCGTGATCTTCACGCGCAAACCGGGCGATGCGTTCTCGGCGGTGATCGTGCCGTGATGCACCTTTACGGCCTGCTTAGCGATGGACAAGCCAAGGCCCGACCCACCACTCATCGCGTCGCGCGCCTCGTCAACGCGGAAAAATGGATCGAAGATTTGCGTCAGCGCGTCCTCGGGAACGCCCGGGCCATAATCGCGGACCGCAATGGCTGCAGCGCTAGAGTCTTCAGCGAAGGCGACATCGATGGTGGAATGCTCAGGTGAATAGCGAATCGCATTGCGGAGCACATTCTCGACGGCGCGTCGCAGCAGTTCACGATTGCCCATAACCTGGCCGGAGAGCCGACCATTCACTGTGATGCGGCAGCCGCGAATCTCGGCTTCCACCTGGCAATCGCGGACGACTTCATCCATGATGTCGCCAACGCGCGCGATCTTGGCGTTCTCGACGGCAGGGCCACATTCGATGAAGTTGATTTCCATGATGTCGGCAACCAGCGAGACGATCCGGTCAACATTCCGCTCGATGCGATCCAGCGCCGACCTGCTGTCCGAGGATGTTCTGGCTAGCTTGACGGCGAACTTCAGCCGTGCAAGCGGCGATCGAAGCTCATGCGATATGTCTCCCAACAGCCTTCTCTCGCCCACAATCAGCCGTTCGAGGCGTTCGGCCATCTGATTGAATGAGCGGCCCAGTTGTCCGATTTCATCCTGCCGCTTGGTGTTGACGCGAACGGAGAGATTGCCCTGCCCAAAGAGCGTTATGGAGGCCGCTATTCTGCGGATGGGCGACACCACACCCACTGAGGCCAGCCAGCACAAAACGAGGGTGGCGCCGATGACAAGGAAGTAGTAGGGAAGAAAGGTCCAGATATGCGGCCCTTCAGACTGACCCACGTTGACGATCCAATACTGCCCGTCTGGCGACCGCTGAGCTTTGATGTAATGGCCATTCGTGTGGGTGCGCCATTCCGCGCGCGGAGGGGGAGGCAAAAACGCGGTCCTGTTTTCACCGGTCAGAACATCCACGCCGTGTGCGTCGAGTAAATAATGCGTCGATCCTACAAAGACACGATCCAAGCTGGTCAAATAGATATTCAGCGCCTTCGGCCCGCCGCTCGCCAATGCTCCGCGCGCACTCTCAAGTTCCAACGCGTCGATGTGCTCGAATGCGGGGTCGATGGACTTCCTCTGCATGCGGTCGGCGATGGCGTGAAATACAAGGAACGAAAGCGACAGAGTGATCACCATCGCCAGCAGAACGCCGGAATAGAGAGATTTTATGGGTAAGAACCTAAGCCGTTCCGGTAAATACATACCCAACTCCCCTGACCGCGCGGATCAGATGGCGGCCACCTTCCAGCTTCTTGCGCAAATGGCTGACGTGCACATCGAGAAAGCGATCGTAAGGCGTTGCTTCACGCTCGAACAGAGCCATGGTGATCTCGTCGCGCGTGACAACACGGCCTTGAGAGCGCATCAGCATTTCCAGCAGGTCAAACTCGATCGCTGTCAGCTCCACCGGTGAGCCCGCGACCCACGCCTCGCGCGTGCCAGGATTGAGCTGAATATCTCCGATAGTCAAAACGGCGCTGCTCTTCCAGTCCGCGGTATCGGCGCGGCGCAGCACGGCGCGGATCCGCGCCAGCAGTTCATCCGGATCGAAAGGCTTGGGGAGATAGTCGTCGGCTCCCGTATTCAGGCCCAGGATCCGGTCATCCCGCTGGACCCGCGCGGTAAGCATGATCACGGGAAGGTCCTTGCGCCGCCGCAACTGTTGCAGCACGGTGAGGCCGTCGAAGACGGGCAGCATGACATCGAGAATCACGAGATCGTATGCGCCGTTTAGCGCACAGCTCAGGCCATCCCGGCCATTGTTGGCGCAATCCAGACGATAGCCGGCCTCGGCGAAAAACTCCTTCATCATCCCGCACAACTCGACGTCGTCATCGACGAGCAGGAGTGATAATTGTTTTCGGTTTTCCCCAGTCTCCATTTCTACTGCCTCAGGACCCGGCGGCCATCTGACATCTCCCTTCGTTTCCTAAGTCTCGCACAGACCAAAGCAGGGGCGACCTGCTTAACAATTCTTAAGACTGGCTGTCGGGAAGCACCTTGCAGGCCGGGTTCAGACGCACTCCGAAGCCCGGCGCCTCCGAGAGTTTCATCCGGCCGTTGACAGGGATGGGCTCATCAAGCAATTGCGGAGAGAACATGGGAATCACTTTATCTGCCTCAGGAGCCATCATCAGGAACTCTGAAAATGGACTGTTATGCCGGGTAATGGTGAAGTGGTAGCTGTAAACACTGGACCCGTGTGGCACGACCGACACGCCGCGCGCGTCTGCCAGCGCTGAGATTTTGATGAGTTCCGTGATTCCTCCGCACCAGTTCACGTCCGGTTGAATGATATCGGCGCACCCCATTTCGAGCAGCATTCGAAAACCCCATCGCGTGGCCTCGTGCTCACCGGTGCTGACGAGCATGCCGGGAGGCATCTTCGCGCGAAGCTCCGCGTATCCCCAGTAATCGTCAGGGGGCAGCGCCTCTTCGAGCCACTTTAAGCGATACTCGGCGGCGGCATGCGCCAACCGACTGGCGTAGTTCACATCGAGACTCATCCAGGCGTCATACATCAGCCAGAAGTCGTCGCCTGTTCGCGAGCGCATCTCTGCCAGTAGCGCAAGGTTCTTGCGCAATCCGTCCTCTCCTTCTGATGGGGCGTGATGCAGAGGCATCTTGCCGCCAATGAATCCCATTTTCTGGGCAAGGTCCGGCCGTGCTCCGGTCGCGTAGAAAATGAGTTCATCGCGAACCGCTCCTCCGAGCAGGTGGTAGACAGGTTCCTGCCGAAGCTTTCCGAGAAGATCCCACAAGGCGAGGTCCACGCAGCTGATCGCGTTCAGTACCAGCCCCTTACGACCGTAGAAGAGAGTGGACAGATACATCTGATCCCAAATACGTTCCACGTCGGTGACGTTGGCGCCTACCAAGAATCGCGATAGGTGTCGTTCTACGATCCACGCTGCCGGTTCTCCGCCAGTGGCCACGGCGAAGCCAACGACACCGTTGTCTGCTTCAATCTCCACGACGAGCGTGCCAAGCACATTCAAACCGAACGACTGCCTGCTGGCTCGATAAGCGGGATATTTGGACATCGGAGTTGCAATGTGATCGTCAATCCAATGGCCTGGAGGCTGATCATGATAATCAGCTCCGCCTCCCTGAAGATAAGAGGCGCGAACATGGCGAATCTTGGTCGGCGGCATGAGCTATATCTCTCCTGTGTAAGTTTGCTGATGGTTTTGCGCGGCCTTATCCGTTGAATGACGAGCTCTCACGATCGCAATCAATCCTGCATTGAGAAGGGTGACTGTGGCGAGTACAAATAAACCTGCGCGAGGGGAGCTAAAGTGATCATCTGCCCAGGTCTTGACATTCGGTGCAACAAATCCGCCAACGGCGCCTAGAGCGTTAATCATAGCGAGACCGGCAGCTGCTGCATTGCCGGAGAGATAACTTGTCGGAAACGTCCAAAAGAGAGGTTGCACAGCGATCAAGCCGGTCGCGGCAATGGACAGTGAAATCAGACCTGCGCGCGGGCCGACCAGCGGAAATAGAAAGCTCGCGCACGCTGTCACTGCAAGAGCTGTCGCCGCTACACGCCGGCGCTGATTGAGCCGGTCGGCCAAGCGTGGCAACAAGTAAGCGCCGGCGAGTGCACAAACCCAGGGAATCGCCGACACCAGTCCGACTTCGAATCCGGCTGGTTTGTTTATGAGTGTAGACACCTCGTTCGGCAAGTAAAAGACGACCCCATAAATGCTTATCTGCAGGAGGAAGTAGATGAGCACGAACCGGAGCAGATGAGGATCGCGCAGCATGGGAGCCAGATTGAAGCTCCTGTGAAGATATTGTTGATTCTCCTCGTGCACCAGTACGTTTTCCAGTGCGCTTTTCTCGGCTGTCGAAAGCCAAGTTGCGTCGGCCGGCAGATTATCCAGGTACTTATAGGACCAGATACCAACAGCGACTGCGAGAGATCCTTCTACCAGGAACATCCATTGCCAGTTCTGCAGCGAGCCCACTGGGTTCATCTGCAACAGAAGCCCGGAGATGGGAGCACCGAAGATGAGCGCGAGAGGCGCGCCAAAGTAGAAGAGGCCAAAGACCTGCGCCCGGGCGCGATTCGGAAACCAGTAGGTGAGATAGAGAATGACGCCCGGGAAAAAGCCAGCCTCCGCAGCGCCGAGCAGCAGGCGCAAGGCATAGAAAGACCGGCTGCCCACCACGAACATCGTCGCCATCGAAACCAAGCCCCAGGTGACCATGATGCGAGCCATCCACAACCTTGCGCCGACCTTGTGAAGGATCAGGTTGCTGGGAATTTCAAAGGCTGCATAGCTGATGAAGAAAAGGCCTGCGGCGAGTGCATAGGCTTCGGGAGTGATCCCCGCGTATGTCTCGAGCGCTTGTTTTGCGAATCCGATGTTGACGCGGTCAAGGAACGCGACGACGTACATCAACAACAAAAAAGGTATGAGTCTTTTGCGTGATCGGGAGAGCGCCCGATCCAACACTTCCTGCGAGGAGATCATGGCGACGTCCTGTGTTGGAAGCACTTCATAGCGGACTGTCCGGAGGGAAAAACCCGTGCGACCGGCTCACCGAGGACGGGAGGCGTAGCGAGCAAAGAGGGCTCCTTGCCGGGGTGGCGGTCGCGCAATCAAAATCCAGCATACAAGTCTGCCCTTGTTCTCGACGTCCCAGCAAGCGGTCTATAGATGTTTGCAATGTTGCTGGAGCGAAAGCCGGTGCCGCGCGTGACCCGCGAGCAGAGAATAAGACGCCACCCGTCGTGGCGGGTGGCGCCAGTAGTTGTTTCAGGCCTGTGTCAAAACTTGTAACGCAGCGCAAGTTCTAAGATGCGGGGGTCAGCCGCAGAGGTTACTTTTCCGTAGTTCGCGTTGCCCAAGGTCGCATTCGGATTGGAGGGGTTGGTATGGTTGAACAGATTGAACGACTCGGCGCGGAATTCAAGCAAGTTGTTTTCCCAGAAGTGGAACTCCTTGAAGAGACTCAGATTCCAAACCTCCTGGCCCGGCCCGCGGATGATGCCGTTCTGAGCGTCGCCATAGTAGCCGTACGCCGGATCGACAAAAGCCGCCGTGTTGAACCACTGCTGCGTTGAGCCGTTCTTCCAGGTCTTCGGCCCGTTGGTGCCAGCAATCTGGTTCGGCCGCGCCGCGAGACCCTGGTTGGATTCGCTTAGGCCCGGCGTGATCGAGCCTCCGGAGCGGAAGGTCGAGATGTCGTTCAAGCGCCATCCGCCCAGGATCTCCTTCTCGAATCCGTTGCCGCTGTCCTGGAAGAACGGCAGTTCGTAAAGTACCGTGAACGCCATCGATTGAGGAAAGTTCAGGCCTGCGGCATTGCCGCGGAAGCGCTGGAGGTTATACGGGTCGACCACACCATTGTTGGAGGTATCGTGCGACCAGGTGTAAGCCGCCGAAACGTACAGCGACTTCGTTACTGGATGCTTTACCTGCGCCTCGAGGCCGTTCCAATCCTGCCACAGCCGGGTGGAAATGGCGTTGATCGAGCTATAACCCTGATAGGGTGCGTAATACGCTGAGTTGTCGCTCTTATTGCCATTTGCAGGATTGGCGTTCATCAGCGGATTGAAGTCGTAGTTCACCCCACCCGAGTTGTAATAAGGCGGTTGATTCCAGTTCCATGTGCCCACCAGATGCTGGATACGGCTCCCGGCTCCCACCACCGATGCGATGATGCTCATCGGGAATTCATGCTGGACTCCGAGCGAGTAGCTGGCGACAGGGGAGGCTTGGACGTTGTAGTCCGCCGCGCTGACCGATATGACGCTCTCCGTATTCGCGCTGCCGCCCGCTCCGGTGATGTTCCAGCCTGACGTAGAAGGGAATACCAGGTTCGAGAGGTTCTGGTTGCTGAACACAGGAGGATTGGCTATGCAATTGAAAGAACAATCCTGGTTGGTAAAGATGCGCGTGTAGCTCATGCCGAAGCCGCCACGCAGGCTGGTTTTGCCGTTGCCGAACACATCCCAGGCGAAGCCTACATCCGGACCGAAGTACCAGATGTGCTTGTTAGAGAAGTTGACCGGCAGGCCAGTCGATGTGCCGCTGTTGTAAAGCATGCCGTTGCTGTCAGTGGCGGGGTACTTGAGATTTGTGGCGCCGCTGAACTCGTTGACGGTGGGTGCGTTAGCGGCAACGTAGGCCGGGTTGGCGTATGGGTTCGCCGAGTTGACGCCCGCGCCCCAGTTGGTCTCGGAGTTCGGCACGCCGTAGGGTAGGGGCAGGTGGTAAATGCGCAGGCCCAAGGTAAAGCTCAAGTTCTTGGTCAGCTTGTACTGGTCTTCGACATAGGGAGACCACGAAAAGTCATGCATGTCGCCGTGAGGCGCGTTACTGACCTGGCTAAAGGTGGCAACATAACCTAGCAGCATATCGGCTAGCGAGGCATCCTGGCTGCATTGGGTGGAAGCAGATATCCCGTTAAGGACTGTCCCGGTGCAGGCGCCCAATGCAGTCTTTTGTGCCGAGGTTGGCTGGCTGGAGGTGCCGGAGAAAGAGAAGCTCCCATTGGTCTGCTGGCCCGAAACCTGACGCTTGGTGTTCCAGACGAAGGTTATGCCCGCCGTCAGGTAATGCTTGCCCTTGAGCCAGCTCCAGTTGTCGGTAACAGTGTTGTCGAGGTCTGACGCGTGGGGAATAGGCCGCGCCGCCTGGATGCCTTCCCCTGCCATGCCACCTGTGAACGAGACCACCGGAGTGCGGTTGGCATAGAGGCCGTTGGGATAGTAGAAGTTCTCGTTCAAACCTGGCACCTGGTTAATGTAGTCGATTCCTTCCAACTCCAAATCCAACAGGAAGATGTTCATGGCCACACTGGTGGTGTTGATCATATCCGGCGACAGGGTCTGGGTGAGCGAAACCTGCGCCAGCTTGTTATGCGTGAAGTCAGTCTCCGTACTGATGGGAGTTGTGCCCGGGCTCTCGGTATTCTGCGCATACGACTGGTATTCGTCCAGGTACTCGCCGAGCGCGTGGTACTTGGGGGTGAAGTTGTGCTCGATCTTGATCTCATCGTCGCGCTGATCGGTGATCTGCGGCTGGCTATTTTCGTAGTTGTTGGCGTTGCCGGCGACGGAATAGTTAGTCGCTTTCGGATATAGGGTTTCCAGATAGGCCGTTGAGCTTTGGTTGATTCTCCCGGTCGGAATCTGGTAATAGCCGGCCGGGCATGTGCCTCCCGTCGACGTGGGAAAGAGATTGCCCGTGGTCGGGTCCTTGATGGGCGAGAAAAAGCAGCCGGAGACTTGAGTCTGCGTGGGTATGACGCTGAAGACCAGGTTGGGCACGTGCAGAATCACCCACTGCTCGTCCCAGAAGAAGAAGGTCTTCTTCTTATCGGTGTTATAGACGTGCGGAATGTAGACCGGGCCGCTGACGTTATAGCCGAAGATGTTCTGCTTGTAGGGCGTGATGCTGGTCGCGTAGTAATTCTTTGAGTTCAGATCATCGTTGCGGAGGAACTCCCACGCCGTGCCGTGCCAGTTCGCCGTTCCGCTCTTGGTCTGAATCAGAATCACCGACGAGCCCATGAGCGAATACTGCGCGGAGAAGTTGTTTTGGAGCACGCGCACTTCTTCAAGTGAGTCGGGATTCGGAATCACCGATTCCTGCGTCATGTTGCCGGTGTTCTCGTTCCACACGCCGTCCAGCACATAGAAGCTGCGGGCCACGTCCAGGCCGTTGATGGAGAGCTGGCTGCTGGTGGAGCGTCCGCCGGTGGTCATCGCCGAGCCCTGTTGCTCATTTACCACGCCCGGCATCATCACCGCCAAAGCCTGGTAGTTTCGTCCGTTCATGGGCAGCGTGCTCACCTCGTCGCTGCTGATATCGGCCGAAACTTCAGGGGTTGTGGTTTCCACTTCTGTGGAAACTGCAGCCACCGTCACGTTTTGCGTGGCAGACCCGACTGCGAGCGTTCCGTTCACCGTGGACGTAGTCGCAGGGTGCAGCTCGATGCCGGCAATGGTGTAGTTTTTGAAGCCTGCCTTGGCAATGCTCACCGTGTACGTCGCCACACTCAGATCTGGCGCGATGTAGACACCATCACTGTTTGTTTGAGTGGCGATTGCGACCTTGGTGGAATCGTTGGTAATGGTGACGTTGGCACCCGACACCACCGCACCGCTCGGATCCGTGACAGTTCCGGTGATGGTGGCCCGGGTGGAAAGCTGCGCTTGTAGCGACGTCACTGCGGCAAGGGGAACAACGAGAAGTGCGAGGGCCCCCGCCAAGAGTGACAGATAACGATGAAGAGCCGAGCGAAGTGCCGACATAGTCCCATCCTCTCTGGTGAAGCGTGGATCTCGGGTGAGTGGTTTTTGAGGTAGCCTCCTGGTGAAACCGATGGTCTTTTGTTTGCGGCTGATTCAAAAGGGGAATTTATCGCAGTCGGAAAATATCAATAGGAGAGTAGTATTGTCAAGGGAAAAATGACGGTAAGTCTAAGTATCATTAGTATCTACATGGATGGACAAGCCACTGAATAGCTTTCTCCCAGGTCAAACGGCATGTCCCGGGCGGATCAATCCCCGGCCAATTTCGCCCTCCCCGAAGTGCCGCTCGGAATGTAAACTGTCGTAACGCAAATCGGCCAGGTTAACAGGCGATAGCGATTCTCTGCCAGCGCCCAATCCGGAGGGTCAATCTGCTCCATGAAAACTTCGCGACGTCTCACTCTGACCTGTTCCGCTGTTCTGTTTTTCTCGGCGTTATCGGCCTTCGCAGTGGCACAAGCTTCATCCCCTCAACCCAGGACGATTGACTTGAAGTTTGATTTCAGCGCCAGTCCGGCGAGAGCTGGATATAAACACGTCGCTCCCGCGAACGTTTACTCCGACGATGCAGGGTATGGCTATGAATTAGGAGCGCAAGTTGCACCGGGCGATCACGGCAACACTACGACAAGCGACCGACCATTTCTGTTTTCGGCCAAAGTCCCGGAGGGCAATTTCAATGTGACGGTCACATTGGGCGACTCCGCCATCGCGACAACCACGACCGTCAAAGCGGAGTCGGGCCGTTTGATGCTGGAACGCGTGAAGGTCCCAGCCGGCCAGGTCGTCGAAAGGATCTTCACCGTCAATGTCCGCACCCCACAACTGCCGAGGCTACCGATGAACGCGCCGGGCCGGGAAGAGGTGAGCCTGGATCAGTTTGACAGGGCCAATGCGCTGGACTGGGACAATAAATTAACCATTGAAATCGTCAGCCCGCACGCTGCGCTGCGCTCCATCGAGATTACGTCGGCCCCGACAGCCCCTACGGTTCTTATCGCGGGCGACTCGACGGTCACGGATCGCGATGGCGGCGGCGACGTCAGTTGGGGACAATTGCTCCCGCGCTTTTTCAAGCCTGACGTCGCCGTTTCGAACCAAGCACAGTCCGGCGAGACGCTGAAGTCCTTTGCCAATGCACTGCGTCTGGACAAAATCCTGAGCCAGATGAAGAAGGGTGACTATTTGTTCATGCAGTTCGGACACAACGACTCCAAGGAGAGCTGGCCACAGACCTATGTGGAGCCTGAGACCACATATAAGGCTTATCTGAAGGTTTATATTGCAGAGGCCCGCCTGCGTGGGGCCACGCCAGTGCTGGTTACGCCGATGGATCGCGGCGTTCGCGGCACTGGCACACCCACGCTTGGCCATGACGGTTATCCGCAAGCGATGCGCGAAGTGGCCGAGGAGGAACATGTCGCACTCATTGACCTGTACAAGATGAGCATTGTCTTCTATGAAAACGCCGGTACCGACGCCCCGAAGATTTTGGCCGATGGAACACACTCGACCGCGTATGGAGGCTACGAATTCGCCAAGTGCATTGTGATGGGTATCAAACAAAACAAGCTTGATCTTGCCGACCTCATCGTCGACGACTTCAAAGATTTTGATCCCGCTCATCCTGACCTCGAGGCCGAGCTCAATCTGGGCGGCCTGTTCAGCAGTGTTGGAGGCGTACGTGGGATTCGTGGGGGAAACGGCAGCGCACCTAATGGAACTCCGGGCGCAACGCCGGCGGCAAATCCCCCTGCCAGTGCGCCTAACCCTGGCCCGGGACCGCTCTAGTGGATCATCTGCCCGAGGGATGTCGCATGTATGTGATTCATGCGCGACCCCGCAAAACCACATTTGCGAAATGGGAATACAATTCGAGCGAACCAGAAAAGCCGAATTTCCTTCGTGCAATGTCTGCGGGAAGCGATGAGTTCGCGGTCACCGCCGGATTAGAGATCGCTACCGCTTGTTCCATCTTTCAAAAACGCTCTGCGGAGGATAGCGCGATGAGTATCAGCCGCCGCCAGGCAATGAAATTGATCGCGGCCACCGTGCCAACCGTGGCCGGCGCCCGCGCCATCGAGGCTGCGTCGATGGCCGCCGCCTCAGTGCCCGTTACGGGCGGAGTGAAGAATTTCGTTTTCGACGGCGTGTCATCAGAGCTGCGGATTTCCATGAAGGAGCTCGGCCAGGATTCTCCTGCGGACTTGTCAGCGTATTCGCATTTGGTGATGGAGATGCGGATGAGCTCGCCGCAGCGGCTGATGCTATGGGCTTATACCGCGCATGGTCCGCGCAATGTGGGATTCATCGGGTATGGACAGAATGCGTGGCTACGGGCTTCGATCCCGTTGCAGTATTTTGTGGGCCGCGATGCGAGTGGCCATGACCTGGCTTCGGCGTCGAATCGGCGCACCCACTCCTGCTGGTTTTCCGTGTGGGGGCCGTTTGGGGATCTCCATTCGGTCGAGGCATTCGCCATCGGCATGGACTATCCGCTCAACAAGCCGACGATTGAGCTGCGCAACGTGCATCTGTCCAAAACGGACGAAGGATCGGAGTTTCTGGAACTAGGTCCGCTGCTCGATTCGTTTGGCCAATGGGCGCTGGCGGACTGGCCGAGGAAGGTCAAAGATCAGGAACAGTTGACGCGGGACCTGGTTGCGGAAGAGAAGACATTCGGCAGTGTAGCCGATTTCGGCTACGGGCGCTATGGCGGTTACAAGAATACTCAGGCTCGGGCGACCGGCTTCTTCCGTGTTGAGGAGATTGACGGTCGCTGGTGGTTTGTCGATCCCGAGGGGCACTTGTTTCTGTCGACGGGAATCAACGGCACACCGGGCGGAGGCGCGGGCTTCGGCGGTAATGAATCGGGTACGGAGCGGACCAATCGCCGCCTCGATTCGTGGGGCATGACAACCGGCGGGAAGGATCGGCCTGCGACGGTCATGCTTCGGTGGCCGCAAGGATCAGAGTTTCTTGGGATGCCCGACGTGTATTCATCTCAATTCGCCTCCGATATTGACGCAGCTGCCAACACCCAGTGCGCGCCGCGCAGGAACGATCCGATGCTGTTGGGTTACTTCATCGGGAATGAACCGCCCTGGGATGGCCGCGAGAGCGAGCTTTGCGGCCTGATTCTCGGCGGACCGGATACAGCGACAAAGACGAAGCTAAAGGATCTTCTCGCGCAGAGCGACACACCCGCGCGGCGACGGGAGTTTGTTCTCACCTGCTTCAGGAAGTATCTGGAGATTGTCTGCGGCGCGGTGCGCAAGTACGATCCGAATCATTTAATCCTGGGAATTCGTTTCGGGGGCCGAATGGCGGATGAGGCGCTGATTGCAGCCCGGATCTTCGACGTGTGCAGCATCAACGTTTATGAATACGAACCGACGCGACATTTGATGCGCGCCGCCCGCCTCTCTGAGCGCCCAGTACTGATCGGCGAATTCCATATCGGCGCGCCAGCGGATGGCCTGGCAGCTGGCCTGGTTCAAGCCAAGGACCAGGTTGAGCGCGGGATCGCGTATCGCTACTACGTGGAACAGGCGGCATCGCTCCAGTGGTTCGTGGGCGCGTATTGGTTTGCGTGGCGCGATGAGCCCGTGCTGGGCCGCATGGATGGCGAAAACTACAACATCGGATTTGTCGACGTCACGGACCGGCCTTATATGGAACTGAGTGAAGCGGCGAAAGCGACGCACAAGAGGCTGATGGATGTGCATTGCGGCAAAGAACTGCCGTTTGCGCGACGGCCGATGGCGTCGGATGCAGGTGCGCCATCTTCGCCGTGGCCGGTTTGATGCAGTTCAAGTTGTTTCGGAGGATGGCCATGCAAGGAGGAACGTACCGCTCCTGTTTCGTGTTTCTGCTAAGCCTGTCAATCGTTTCGCCGCTCTATGCTGCTGGGGCGCCGGTCAAGGTCTGGGAGGAAACTGTGAATATCCCGACTTACCTCATCGGCCCGCCAGATCCGAATCCGCAGTTCTACTTCGGCGGCAATTCGCAGGGCGCCCAGCATCGAATTTACCCATACCCCGTCTACGACAACTTGACGACCGAGGAAAAAGACAAGACCTACAAGATGGTCTATCTCGAAAACGAGTACGTAAAGATCGGCATTCTTCCGGAGCTGGGCGGAAAAGTATTCGAGGCGATCGACAAGACCAATGGCTACGAATTCATCTACCACCAGCACGTCATCAAGCCCGCGCTGATCAGTCTGCTCGGCGCCTGGATCTCGGGTGGAATCGAATGGGACCTGCCGCACCATCACCGCGCCACTAGCTTACTGCCAGTGCAATACAAGATCGAGGAAGACGCCGACGGCTCCAAGACAGTCTGGGTGGGTGAGTTGGAACTGCGGGATCGCATGTGCTGGGCGGTTGGACTGACCCTGCATCCTGGGAAGTCGTATCTCGAGGCAGCGTTTCGCATGATCAACCGGACACCTGTCCCGACCTCGATGTTAAGTTTTTCGAATGTTGCGGTTCACGTGAATGACACTTACCAGATCATCTTTCCGCCCAGCACGCAATTCGTGACTTTTCACGGCAAGCGGGATTTCACAACCTGGCCGATCGCGACGACGAAATACGCCGGTTCAGACTTCACCGCGGGCGTTGACGTGAGCTGGTACAAAAACCACTACAACGCCACGTCAATGTTTGCTTGGAATTACCAGGATGATTTCTTTGCCGGTTACGACCACAGGAAAAATGCCGGCATCCTCAGCATCGCTGACCACAATGTTGCCCCCGGTAAGAAATTCTGGACCTGGGGCAACAGCCCCCGCGGGCGGGCGGAGGACCACTTGCTGACGGATTCCGACGGCCCTTATGTTGAACTGATGGTGGGAGCATACTCCGACAACCAGCCCGATTACACTTGGCTGCAGCCGTTTGAGTCGCGTACATGGACGCAGTACTGGTATCCGTTCCGCGGCATCGATGGCGTCAAGAACGCAAATGTCGACGCGGCCGTCAATCTTGAAGTCAAGAACGGCAAAGCCGTCGTGGGATTCTACTCAACCGAGGAACGGCCATCGGCAACGGTCACACTCAAACTGAAGGAACGAATTCTGTTTGAGGAGAAGATTGCGATTGGGCCCGGTCGCCCATTTGCAAGGGAAGTCAGCTTGCCAAGCGGCGCGGATGAGCACGATCTTCGGACAGCGATGCAGGACGATGGCAAGGAGCTGATCGCTTATTCTCCGGTGAGGCTCTCGAGCGAAAAGATGCCATCGCCAGTGGTGGACCCGCCCCCGCCGGAAGAGATCAAGACCAACGAGGAGTTGTACCTGACCGGCCTGAGGATGCAACAGTTTCATTCACCTTCCGGCAATCCCGTGGAGTATTGGAACGAGGCTTTGCGGCGCGACCCCGGCGACATCCGGGTGAATACGGTTCTGGGCATCGGCGCGATCAAGGCCGGCCGTTACAGCGATGCGGAAAAGTTGCTGCACAAAGCGCTTGAGCGCGCCACCGCAAGCTATACATCGCCTAAAGACGGCGAGGCGTTCTACTACCTCGGACTGGCTTTGAAGGCGCAAGGGAAGCTCGACGGTGCATATGCCCAGTTTTATAAATCTACCTGGAGTGCCGCTTGGCGATCTCCGGGCTATTTTGAACTTGCGGAGATTTCGTCAAAGAGAAGCGATTTCAATGTTGCCCTGACCGAAGACGAGCATTCGCTGGAAGCAAATGCGCTGAACATCCGTGCTCGGGCACTCAGGGCAGCGCTGCTGCGCCACATAGGACGCACCAACGAGGCGCTCGCTGCGGTCGCTGCTATTCAGAAGATCGATCCGCTGGATATGCAAGCGATGACGGAGCGGTGGATGGCGACGAAACTGCCCAGCGACGGCGCGTCGTTACTAGCAACAATGAACGCGCATCCTGCAACTGCGCTTGAGGTTGCCGCGGATTATATGGATGCTGGGCTATGGCAGGACGGTACAGCGCTTCTGCGTGAGATCGTCGACACGACTCCGGACAAATCAAAAGTGTCTCCGTTGGTCTATTACTACCTCGGCTATTTTGCCGGGCAATTGCACCAAGCGGACAAAGCCCGCGAGTATGACCGGCTGGCTGAAAATGCACCAGTGGACTATGCTTTCCCCTTCGAGTTAGAAATGATAGCCGTGCTGGACGATGCCATGCGGATAGATCCGGCCGATTCGCACGCGCCCTACTATCTCGGGGATCTCCTGTTTGACTGGCAGCCGCAACAGGCTCAAGCTCTCTGGGAGAAGTCTGCCTCCCTAGGCGCGGATTTTCCCGTCGTCTACCGTAACCTGGCCATGGTCTACACGCGCCAGGGTAGTCAGCGCGGCAAAGCCCTGGCTGCCCTCGAAAAGGCCGTCCAGTTTGGCGGCAATGCAATGGTCTTCAATGACCTAGACAAGCTGTATGAAGAGGACGGTGTATCCCCGGCAAAGCGGCTGGCCCTGATGGAAGCGCACCAAGCCGTCATCAACCGCGACGATGTGATCGCGCGTGAGATCAATCTCAAGATCTTTGCAGGCAAGTTCAACGACGCGATTCAGTTGCTGCAGTCGCGGTTTTTCCGCGCCTGGGAGGGCGGTGGAAGTTTCTCCCTCGGCGACGCCTGGATCAATGCCAATTTGGCTCGTGGCCACCGGCACCTGATCGACAAGCAGTACGCAGAGGCGCTGGCAGACTACCAGGGAGCACTGCAGATCCCCGTCAACCTGGAGGAAGCGAGCGGCGATGTGAGCGGCCGCAAAGGCGAGGTCTCGTATTGGATCGGCAATGCGTATCAGGCGATGGAAGAAGATGAGAAAGCCCGGTATTTCTGGAGCGACGCAGCAAGCGCTTCTACCAGCCAGGCTGCGAGCGCACGCGATGGAGGAAGCGGAATCGGTGCGCACGGCCAACCTGATAGGCGCAACATCGGCGGGTTGGCCGCGGGCGTGCGCGTTGAGCACGCCACGCTCTTTTATCAGGCAATGGCGCTCAGGAAACTTGGCCAGGAGGATCGCGCCAGAGCAATCTTCGAGCTGCTGATCGATATAGGCACCAAGGCGTTAGGCACAGCGCCCGATAGGGAAGCTTCGGGTCATTCCAACATCTCTGCAACAAAACGCGGCCAGGTTGCTGATGCTCACTTTCTTGTCGGTCTCGGCCAGCTCGGCCTGAACAAGCTGGATGAGGCCCGGCAGGAGTTTGTCCTCGCGCTGAAAGCCAGTCCCGATCACTATGCAGCAATGAAGGTGCTCTCGGACATGGGCTCGTGATCACGAGGACATCAATTTCATGGAATCGGGGGCTGCGTGATTCCCGCACATATCTACGGCGCCGGACTCGTACTTACGATGCAGTTTTCTGGCCAGAGAACACGAGTTTCGACTGGTGAAGTGATGCGTGGATAGGTTAGCCGGGATAGGAATAAGGAATTCCTGATACATTGAACTCGTGATTGCTTTGAAACGAGAGAATCGGCGGTTCAGGTTCTCCCGCCCGATCAGCAGAAAGCCTGGTACGTTTGATGGATTTGGGTGAAGCAAACAAACTGAAAGGGATTTTCACCCCGCTTCTTGTTCCCCTAGACGAGCGCGACCAAGTGAACGAAGCGGAATTTCGCCGATTCGTTTCCTGGTTAATCGAGCGCGGTGTGCACGGCCTGTACCCGAATGGCTCGACGGGCGAGTTCACGCGCTTCACGGCAGAAGAGCGGCGCCGGATTGTCCAGGTGGTGGCAGAAGAGTGTGGTGGCCGCGTTCCAATTCTGGCCGGCGCGGCGGAAGCGAATGTTAAGGAGACTCTTTCCGCGTGCGAGGCGTACGCGAGAATGGGCGCCAGAGCGGTAGCCATTGTGGCGCCGTTCTACTATAAGCTGACTCCCGAATCGGTCTATGCGTACTTCGCAGAAATCGCACGCAACTCGCCAATCGACATCACCCTGTATAACATTCCGATGTTCGCCAGCCCGATCGACGTGCCGACGATCCGCCGCTTGGCCTGCGAATTCCCCAGGGTAATCGGCATCAAGGATTCCTCGGGCGATCTCGGTTTTATGATGCGGATGATTTCGGCGGTGCGCCCGCATCGACCGGATTTCAGCTTCCTCACAGGTTGGGAGGCGGTGCTGGTTCCCATGTTAATGATCGGCTGCGATGGCGGTACTCACGCTTCGAGTAACGTGGTACCAGAGATCACCCGCCGCATGTACGATCTGTTTCGCTCAGGAAACCACGCCGCGGCCATGCAGTGGCAGTTTAGAATTCTGGAGCTGTTTGACGCAATGCTCAGCCCGTGGGAGTTCCCGGATGGGTTCCGGGCGGCGACGGAGTTGCGCGGATTCCAATTCGGCCGAGGACGGCAGCCCCAAACCAGCGCGCAGCGCGCCGATCATGCTCTCCTCAGTTCCACTCTGCAATGCCTTCTGGCGGATTTCGAGCTGGTGGAGAGACCGACAGGCGGCTGTACTGTGCAGACAGACGACTCTAGCCAGGATATGGTGAAGCAGGTGGTGATGAAAGTCATGAATGATCTCAAAAAGAGAGGTGCATTCTGACTGAAGCGCTTGCGCTAGTCGAAATTGGCGGATGGTCACCGGCCATGGTTGTCCTGGACGCGATGGAGAAGTGCGCCAATTTGCGCGTACTCCAGACCGAATTGAACGACGCTCCCGGCGTCTGCATGAAGTTACTCGGTGCCATTGCCGATATCGAGGCTGCCGCGCGAGCTGCCGAGGAGACCGCTAGGGCCATGAAGACTCCGGCCGTCGTGCACGTGATACAAAGTCCGCTGGAGCAATCGCGCGCCGCCTATGAAGCAAAGCCGGAATTCAACCCCCTCATCGAACAGGCGTCAGTCCAAAGACCGGAGAATCTTATGAGCGACCAAGCCAACTTTGCCGTGGGCCTTATCGAGACCCAGGGCTTCACTGGCGTGTTTGAGGCCATTGATACAGCACTTAAGACCGCGGCTGTGGAGGTTTTGGCGCGGGAAAAGCTCGGCGGTGGGTATATCACGGTTGTCATCAAAGGGGACGTTGCCAGCGTTCGTGCGGCAGTTGAAGCGGGAAAGGCCAAGGTGGAAGGTCTCGGTCGCCTGGTCGCCGCTCACGTCATTCCGAATCCCAGCAACGGAGTTCTTTCGCTGCTGCCCAAGTAATTACCACGGAATTGATGACCGCACGTGGTCCGCACTGGGAGTGACACCCACGACTCGAGTTCTGCTGCGCGATGTCGGACTGCGACGCAATTGTGCCGTCGATGGGCTTTTCACGAAGCTTCACTGCCCAGCCGGAGGCAAAACAGTAATTGTCACCGAAGTGCTCTCGGGTAATACTCCGTCGCCAACAGTTAACGTGACCATATGAGTTCCGATTTGCCTCGGGCCTGGGGACCAGGAAAATGTTCGTGTCGTCGCGTCAAACCTAGCGCCAGTTGGCAAATGAGTTGCGGCGTAGTTCAGCTTCGCTACTGGAGCGGGTGTGGTCGCTACGACTGAGAATTGGAGTTCGCTTCCAACTGAGACCCTCTTCGCTCCGATGGGATCAAAGCATGGCCTGTAGACCATCAAGGGCGGTGGGTACTTGTCGTCGGGGATTGCGAACGCGTAAGGATGGAGAAGCGACGGAGCGGTTGGATACGCGTAGAGTGAGTCTGGAGGAGTTCCGGGAGACGGCCTATCGACGGTTACCTTCTCGACGTGCAGCGAAGGAGCAAGAAAAATGTCTTTCACCGTGGTTGTCTTATACGGAGTGTCTTTGATGTATTCCTGATCCGGTTCCCGCTTCTTTGTGTTCGTAACTTCGACAATCGCGGGAACACCGCGCTCCGTCGGCGTAGCCAGACCGTAGAATCGCGACTCTCCTACATCGTCCAAGACCACGGCGGGCCTCTCATCCTTGACCTTGTACTTCAGGGTGACGTCTGACAGCTTGAGTCCTCTGACGTGCCTTGCGTAGATTCCATACGCGGGCAGAATTCCCAGCATGCTGGGCTCGGGGTATTCGCGCGTCATCTCCGGGACGTTGTATGGATCGTCTTTCCACGAGCCTTTGCCATCGTTCGATGCAGCGTCCCAGCTGATTCGCGGCAAAAGCGCCTCATTCTTGCTGAAAAACGTATTGACGAGCCAGGGCAGCGACTGCGTCGAGGACGATCCCTGATAGGTTGTATACTCCCGGGTTGTGTTCAGTTGCCGTTGCTCGATTGCATCCTCCATCTTGAGTCCACCGCGATATTCGACCTGAACATTGCTGATGCTTATATTCTCAATCGGGTGATCGACGAGTCCGCTCAGGAGAATGGGGTAGCGGGGATCGGCGTCCTCTACCACAACATTCCGAATCGCGATGTTCTTTACTCTCGCAAAGCCCACTCCCACTGCGTTGGCGAACCGGGGGTAATCCGGCTTGATGGAATTTGGATTGAGCCGCGACGGCGCGATCGGATTAACAATCGTGATCGGACGAGGCCCGATTCCGTTTGAAGTGGAGCCGAAGGTATCTCCTCCGTACGGAAGTGCACCAGAGGTCGCTCCGCCAATCGAGACGGGCGTTGATTTGTCGTAGGACGGGACGTATCTTACCTGCGGAAAGTTGCCGTAGACGCCCGGCAAGTTGGGTAGTATCCAGCTGGTCTCGGTCAGGCGCACATTATTGGCGGGCATCACATCCTGAGCAGTGCTGATGCCAGTGACGGGAGCACGGCCTCTGTCGCCAAGCACAATAAAGATGGGAGAGCTGCTGATGTTCTTCATGCGAATGTCGGTGAAGAGTATGTTCTTCAGTTCCGCTCCGTCGACGGATTCAAGGGCGAAGCCGCGGGAGCGATCGAAGGTGACGTTCCGGATTGTGACGGTGTCAAGACCGCTGGCTCCTTCAGTCCCGAATTTGACGCGCCCGGTGGGACCGTCGCGATCGGTTGCAATCAGCTTATGAGTGGAATACACCTTGTCGAGGACCGAGCCAGCATCATATCCGCTGACCGTATCATGCTCGATCAGAATGTTCTTTGAGGTGAGATATCGTCCCGCTCCGAAGGAACCCTTCATGACAATTGCATCGTCGGTGAGGGAGTTGAAGACCGAATTCCGAACAGTTACGTTCTGGCAGGCATCGATATCGATCGCATCCCGGTTTGTGTCAACATTGATTTCGTCGATCGTCCAGCGATTTACCGCGGTGCCAAGAATGGCGAAGTGGCCTCCATTCTTGATGTGAAATTCGCGAAAAACAATATTCGTTGCGTCCTTCAGTGCAATAGCTTTGTTTCCGCCGCCGGGAATTCCTGATGCTGTTCTTGAGGTGACTTCACGTGGATCGAATGTCGTGAGCACATTGACGGTCGTTCCGGTTGCGTCGATATAGCTGCCATTAATCAGGCCAGGCCCTGAAATCATCACGTCCTCAACGCCGATGCCGTAGATGAGACTGTTGGCCCAATGAGAGTGTCCCTGATCCTGAAGGCCGACAAACAGGTCTTTCTCCGGGGCATCGTAGAAACCCCCATCCTGGTTTACGCTGGTACCCGGAACGGCTGCCCTGAGGATGGAATCTTCCGATGCGAAGTGAAGGCTGACGTGACTCTTCAGGCGAATCGAATAGGTTTTGAAGGTTCCTGCGGGAATGACGACCGTCCCGCCGCCGGCCTTTGCGGCAGCGTCGATTGCGGCGTTGATCGCCTGCTGATTCTTAAGCGCTGGTCCATCGGACGCGGCGCCGAAGGACGTGATGTCGAACATCGGTCCTTTTACTTGTGGCAAAGCGAGAACTCCGCTGCCGGTCGCAATCCTGATGCCCACTGTCTGAGGTGGTGGAGCAGATTGTGCGGCGACAATGACAAGGCTGGAAGCGACGAGGATCAACGCAACGACGAGCGAAGTTAGCAAGTTTCCGGTCTGACGCGACAAGGCCGTCTCCTTTGCGTTCCGTTTCAGGAATGCTGCTGTTTCAGTAATGATGTTAATAACGCGGGATCAGCCTGCATAGCGGATGAGTTGCATAAAGCCGAAGTCCATGTGGAGCTGCATGTGACAGTGGAGCAGAGTATCGCCCGGGTTGTTAGCGACGAAATCGACTGCAACTGTATCCAACGGCATGACGTTGACTACATCCTTCTTCAGGCCGCTCAGATTCTTGTCGCCGATGCTTGTCACCTCAAAGATATGCCGGTGCAGGTGCATGGGATGCTGATCGGCAGAAGCATTCTGGAAGACGACACGGTAGCGCTTACCCTGCTCCACGTCGATCGGGTCTGTATCGGGCCACGGCTTTCCGTTGATTGCCCAGGTATCAAATCTGGAGCCGTTCGCAGGGCCGAGATCGATGAATGTCAGGTTGATGGTCTCATCCGGTTTCGGTGCCGGCGTGCTGCTTGCGAATTGCGCGTAATCCCATTCGGCGGGAGCGGGGTCCTTCCAAATTGAATTCCCGGTTTTTCCGGCGTATTCCACCACAATTCCCAGGCCCATCTGGCGGCTCTTTTCCAGTGTGGATCCCAACACCCAAACGCCGGGCGAGTTCATCTCGACGATCGCGTCCACGCGTTCGGCGACGGCAAGCGAAAGGACATCAACCTCCTTCTGATTTGGGACCGGATTGCCGTCCATCGCCACAACTTTGAATTTATGACCGGGGAGCGCAAGAACGACATTCTCAGTGGCGCTGGCATTCAGCAGGTGCATCAACACTCTTTGCCCCTGCTTGACGCGTAACGGCTCCCCGAAGCCTAGGCGATGTTGGTTGATGGTGGCGTACTGATACCCGACGTCCGATCCAGAAGACGCGGGGTGGTTAGCGGACTGCATTTGCATGGTCTCAACCATGGGAACGAACGAAGGCCCCCAATTGTGAATCGCGAGAAAGACCTCTTGGTCGAAATGGCCAGGATTGTTTCCGCCGTCCACCACAAGGAAGCCGAACTGGCCGGTGTAAGTTGCTTTTGAAAGGTCGGCTCCCGCCGAAGTATGCGTGTGATACCAGCGCGTGCCGGAGGGCCGTGGGGTAAAGTGATAGCGCAGGCTCCCGCCCGCGGGAATCATCGGCGATCCTTCTTCCATCGCGCCGTCGTTCAACGAGTCGATCTGCAGGCCGTGCCAATGAACGATCTCGGCGTTCTTCGATGCGTTGGTCACGTCGATGGTCACCGGTATGCCTTCGCGCAGGCGCAAGAGAGGACCTGGCACCTTCCCGTTATAGGCGATGGTCTCGATGTTGACGCCTGGAGAAATTTCGATTGTGCACGGCTCAATCTTCAAGGTGTAATCGGCTGCCGTTGCCGATGGTTTCGCGGCTGCGGCAGAGGCGGCGCGAGGATTTACCTTCCCGAGCGCGGTCTGACTTCCGAGTCCGACCGTGGCAAGAGCTTCAGGGAGCGCGGCTGCAAGAGGGCGAAGAAGGGTGGAATCGAGGGCTGGGCTAGCGATCAGCGCGCCGGCAGAAGTTAGAAAGTCACGCCGTTTCATCAGCACCCCAAGGTAGGCAAAAGATTGCTTACGAAGCTAGAGAAGATAGGGCTCAAGTTCGCCCGACTCAAGCGGAAATTTACACTTTCAACCGCCTTGGGAATCGTTGCAGCCCACGGCGAGTAGGAGGCGCGGCTTTGAAGCAGGGAAGGTCGATGCCAATGGAAATCGCGCTGAGGACGGATTATAGGAACCGAAAACAGGGCTGTCAATCTACGGAAATTAAAAGCCTTGACAGGGTTCCTTGCGACCTGTATATCAATACCGAAACTTAACCAGGGAGGAATTTATGGCGCACGAAGTGAATCGTCGAGCCGTTTTAAAGACGTTCGGCTCTGTGGCTGCAGGAATGGCACTCTCGAGCGCTGGCTTCGCGGCGCCGGTCGCCAGTTCGGAAGGCAAGACCTTTCGCGGTCTCTTTCCGATCGGACAGACTCCCTTCACGCAAGACGATAAATTGGACCTCGACTGTCTGGGTGCCGAGGTGAAGTTCTGCAACCGCGCTTCAGTTCCCGGGTTCATCTGGCCGCAGATTGCCAGCGGCTGGTCGACGCTGTCGACGAGCGAGCGCTTTGCCGGTGCAGAGGCGATCCTGGCCGCGGGAAAGGGCGGAAGGACCGCGCTGGTCATCGGAGTGCAGACCCAGAACAATGATCTCCCGGCTGCGATCGCCTTCGCCAAACATGCAGCCCAATACGGCGCTGACGCCATCTGTTCGCTACCGCCCGAGGGAGGCGATGCAACACTGATGAGTTATTACAAGGCGATCGGCAATGCTACGGATCTTCCTTTATTCGTGCAAACGATCGGCGATATGTCCGTGGATTTGGTCGTCGAGATGTTCCGTTCCATTTCTACGATGCGAGTGGTGAAGGATGAGGCGGGCGATCCTTTGGCGCGAATTACTCAAATCAGGCAGAAGACGGGCGACAAACTTGGAGTCTTTGCTGGCAAGGGCGTTCGGGCAATGATCGATGAGATGCAACTCGGGTTCGCCGGATATTGTCCCGTAGTAGCGCTCGCGGATGTGTATCAGCAGGCTTTCGAACTCTACGAAGCAGGCAAGCCCAGGGAAGCTTTTGATATGTTCGGCCGCATTCTGGCATTTGACTCCATTTCGCATGCGGACCAATATCTGCTGGTGGCTCGGGGAATCTTCAAGGAGAACACCAGATCGCGACCCATGCCTGGAATGGGAAACTCAGCCAATAAACCATCCCCGCTGACTGAAGAAGACAAGAAAGTTGTCCGCGAAGCGCTCGACACTTACCTGAGGCCTTACCTGCGCGGCTGAAGTGTAGCTGCCAGCGCGCAAACCTGTGTGACCGGCGGTTTTTTGGAGGCGATCGATTTCGATTCCCGCTCCGTGGCACGAGTATCAGTGAGCAGTTCTCCTGACCAATAGGGCTTTCTGGCTGAGGAGCCGCACATGAGTCGATCTTTCCGTAATGCGAGGCCATTCTCAATGCAGGTGCTGGCGGTGGCAGTTGCATACGGGATTGCGGCGCTGCCGGTCTGTCCGCAAAGAGCGCATCAACCGCCTTCAGCGCAGGCGCAGGAACCACCACAGCTATTTACCAGAACCTGCGCGCTGTGCCATGGCGCGGATGCGCGGGGTACGGACCGGGCGCCCTCCCTGGTGAATTCGGCCACACTCCGGAACATGCCGGACAGCGACATCTCAGAGATTATCCGGAAAGGAAAGGCAAAGATGCCAGCCTTTCCCCTGCCTGCAGCCGATATTGACGCACTGACACGCTATGTGCGATTGCTCAGCCCGGCCGAATCGGCGATCGCGGTCGCGGGCGATCCGAAGGCGGGAGAACGCAGCTTTTTTGGCAGCAGTCAGTGCTCCACATGCCACATGGCTCAAGGCCGGGGAAGTGTGAACGGACCAGATCTTTCCAACGTCGGTCGCAGGCTGAGACTGGAAGAGTTGAAGCAGTCATTGACCGATCCGGACGCAAAGATTGCCGATGGCTGGGGTGCGGTTTCCGCAACGCTGAACGATGGGAGAACGCTGCATGGGTTTGCCCGTGCCGAGGGCAGCCACGATCTTGTTCTGCAAACAAACGACGGAAGGTTGCATTTGCTGATTGACAACGAATACAAAGCGCTCACTCCGGACAAACACTCAGCGATGCCCTCATACCAGGGAACGGAAGATGAACTACAAAACCTGGTTGCGTTCATGAGTGGCCTTAATGGTATTGGTGTTGGACCACTGACAGAGCCACAGGCGCCAGCTACTCAGGCGGAGATTGAGGAGATTGTCCATCCGAAGAGAGGAGATTGGCCGACTTACAATGGCACGCTGGACGGCAACCGCAATAGCCGCCTGAACCAGGTAAACCTCAACAACGTTGCAACGCTCCAACTGCAATGGATCTACTCGATCCCTTTCAATGGCCTGGAGACGACTCCGGTGGTCGTGGACGGAGTGATGTATGTGACGGGGAATAATCAGGTCTATGCGCTGAGCGGCAAAACCGGACGCGAGATATGGCGATACGAGCGGCCAAAGAGCGCTGGGGTGACAATCGCCAGCGATGCTGCCATCGGCGTGAATCGCGGAGTGGCCGTGCTGGGAAATCGTGTTTTTTATCTCACTGACGATGCGCACCTGATTGCATTGCACCGGCTGACCGGCGCTCTGCTTTGGGATGTGGATACTCCGGAGGGCGCAAAGGGTCTCTATGGTGGCACTTCAGCGCCGCTGGTTGTGGGCGATCTAGTGATCACAGGCGTGAGCGGCGGGGACAACGGGATTCGCGGATTTGTTGCTGCGTACAAGGCAACAACCGGAGAACTCGCGTGGAAGTTGTATACGATTCCGCAGCCCGGAGACACTGGGCCCGCAGCCAACACATGGAAGGGCTCGGCTCTCGGTCTCGGCGGTGGGGCCACATGGCTGACCGGCAGCGAGGACACGGAATCGAATGTTTTGTACTGGGCTGTTGGCAATCCGCATCCGGATACGGATGGTGATGAACGGATCGGAGCGAACCTCTACACCAACAGCGATCTCGCCATCGATGCAACAACCGGCAAGATGCTCTGGTATTACCAGTTCACTCCACACGATCTTCATGACTGGGACGCGAATGAGCCCATCGTGCTGGTGAATGCAAAGTGGAACGGCCAGGATCGCAAGCTGCTTTTGCACGCTAACCGCAATGGCTTTCTGTATGTTCTCGACCGCACGACGGGAAAGCCTTTGATGGCGACAAAGATGGTGAGGAAGCTGAACTGGGCCAGCGGAATCGACGAGCATACCTGGACCCCGGAGCTGCTTCCGGAAAACGAAACCAGTTTGCAGGGAACGGTGACCTGTCCCGCGGTGCGCGGCGCCACTAACTGGTACTCAACGGCCTACAATCCTGCCACAAAGTTGTATTACGTGATGACGGTGGAGGATTGCACCACCTATATCAAAGCAGACGACGCGGGCTATCGCAGGTACAACAACCCTGCCGATCCGGCGCAGAAGATTCTTCGCGCATTCGACATCGAAACCGGCAAAGTAGCCTGGCAGATTATTCTGCCCGGACCGCTGCAATCGAATTACTCAGGAGTTCTGACCACATCCGGCGGCCTGGTGTTCTTCGGCGAAAGCAGCGGAGGATTTGCTGCCGTCGACGCACGCACGGGAAAGTATCTTTGGCATTTCGAGACCAACCATGCAATCAGGGCTTCACCCATGACCTACGCAATCGATGGCCGGCAATACATCGCCATCGCTTCGGGGTCCAACATTCTCTCGTTCGCTCTGCCTAATTAACGCCCAGGAGATCAACATGAATCCGACAACATCGCGACGCAATTTCCTTGCCGGCTCAACCGGATTCGCGGCGGCCGGCTTCGCGGCACTCGCCAATCCCATCGCCGTCGCTGTCCAGGCAGTGGACGTGAAGCCAGGCGACCTTCCCGACCTCACCATCAAGGAAGTGAAGGTCTATGTGACTGACATCAGCAAGCTGCATAAGTTGAACAGTTCGGAGACAGGCGAGCTGATCTCAGTCGTCACCAACAGCGGGATCGAAGGCAACTACACCATTGGAGATCGCGACATCACTGTGGGATGGCTCGATTGGGCCAAGCCGGTGCTGGTCGGCAAGAGCGTCATCGATCTTTTGCCAACGCTGACCTCGACCACCGGCATGAAAGCGCGCGCAGGATTCGATGGCCCAGCTATGCGACGGCCCGGCGGAATGGGCGCAGGAGGCGGGCGCACGGGAGCGGGACCTGCTTATGGCGGCGCGGCTGCGGGTTCGGGAGTGTTTACGCGAGGCGGCGGGTCGTGGCCGAATTACTACACCGCGGCGGCCGATGTTTGCATGTGGGACATCCTCGGCAAAGCAGTTAACCGGCCGATTTACAAAATCCTGTCAGGAGGCGCCCCTACCAAGGAGCGCATGATGGCCTATGCCAGCTCGCAACATCTGCCGACGGTGGAAGATTATGTGCCCGACGTATTGAAGGCCAAGCAGCTTGGGTACAAGGCTTACAAAATCCACCCCGGCCAGGGTCAGCATGCCAACGGGCCCGAGATTCCAAGTTACATCGGGCACATGGAGGAGATTCGCGAAGCTCGCAAAGCGGTGGGCGACGAATTTGTTTTGATGCACGATCCGGTGCAGCAATACAACCGCTTTGAGGCCATGGCCGTTGGCCGCCTGCTGGATGAATTGAACTACGCGTGGTTTGAGGACCCGGTGCGGACCACCGATCAGGAGGGCCTGATCGAACTTTGCGCGGCCTTGAATCTTCCCATCCATGTTGGGGAGTTTTTGTACTCGATCGCCGATTTCGGGGAGTACATCAAGCGCGATGCGCTGGACGTGGTTCGCCTGATTGCCGATAACGTGGGCGGAATCTCCGGCTCCATGCGCGTAGGACTACTGGCCGATGCACACGGGATGGAATGCACACCGCATAACTGGGGCAACACGGGAGATATGGCGCTGCACTTCCATGTGGAGTTGGCGTTGCCGAACTCCTATTGGTTCGAGATGCCGTTCCCGGCCGAGTATGCAGATCGACCGTATTACAAGGACAAGTTCCGCATCGATGCCGACGGATATGTGCATGCGCCCGCTGCCCCCGGCCTTGGCTATCCACTCGACATGGATGCATTGGACAACATGACCAAGCGAATCGACCGCTGATCGATTCCCGATTCCGGAGGCTCTGCGATGTGGCGACACCGTATCTTGCTTTGCATTGTGTTTCTGATGCTGCTACCGGCCCGTGCTCTGGAACGCCCGGACGTAACATTCAAGATATTTCAGTTTCCTCCGGATAAGATTCCACGCATCGACGGCGACGACAGCGACTGGGCAATGGTGCCGGACAGCTATGCCATCGGCATGGATCAGCTTGAGGACACTTTGGCTCCGGGCGGCCACGGCACGAATCGCGATCCGAAGGATCTCGACGTGAAGGTAAAAGTGGGATGGGTCAAGGGGTTGAACCGCCTGTATTTTCTGTATGAGGCATACGATAACTACTGGGATTTCTCACGACCCGACTTGCACAACGACATCTTTGAAGTTGTCGTCGATGGCGATATGTCCGGTGGACCGCTGATCGACATTTATCACCGCGATGTGTGGACGAAAGAGGCTGTCGGCGAGATGGCCGACATCGATCCCCGCATCAGCAGCTCCGATGCCTATTTCTCTTACCAGGGCGACCAGGCGCAGAACTACCACATCTTTACGCCCGCCGAGGGAAAAGACTGGGCAATGGATTGGGGATGCGCCCAATACACAAAGGAGCTGCCTTATGCGAATCATGCCATCAAATACAACTTCAAGCCAGGCGAACCCGGAAAGTTGGTGCTGGAGTTCTGGATTACTCCATTTGATTACGCCGGGTGCGAAGGTCCGGAGCGCGCGGTGGAGACGCCGTTGACTGAAAACAAATTGATCGGGCTATCGTGGGCTGTGCTCGACTACGACGACGTCAATTCGGAAAAGCATCATTTCTGGAATTTGAGTCACAAACACACTTTCTTCGGGAACTCGTCGCAGCTCGTTGCATTTCGCCTGATGCCGCTGGAACCGCAGTTCCACAAGGCCATCGACGCGCAATGGACGTTCAATGTTGTCGACATGGATCGTGGAATGGTCGCATTCAAAGACCTTTCACAAGGAGACGTCACATCCTGGAAATGGGATTTCGGCGACGGAACTACGTCGACCGAACAGAACCCGATCCACCAATACAAACCCAAGCCTGGCAAAGAGGGAATCTACACGGTGATCCTGTACGTCACCGGCCCCGCGGGAACGTCGCGCATGTCCAAGGTCTGGGAGGTTCACGTAAGAGGCTGACCGGCAAATTGGCTTCCTATCCGGTGAATGAAAGAAATCAATTGTTTGCAGACCGCAACCTTTTCGAACCGGCACCGAAAAAGGAGATTCCGGATGAGCAAAGTTAACTGGGTTCTGGCCGGTATGGGCGACATCGCGCGCAGGCGCGTGATCGCAGCAATTCAAGCCGAGCCGAGAAGCAATCTGTACGGCTTCGTGACACGCGATCGAGCCAAAGCGCGGGCGTACCCTGGCGCTCGCGCGTGGGCGACGGTGGAAGAAGCCGTCGCTGACCCAGCTGTCGACTCCGTCTACATCGCATTGCCTGTGGCCATGCATGCGGATGCCGCGATCGCAACCTTACGCGCGGGCAAGCACGTGTTGTGCGAGAAGCCGATGGCAATGAATTTTGCGCAGTCGGAGCAGATGGTGGCCGAAGCACGCGCGTCGGGGCATTTGCTCGGCGTTTCCTACGATCGCCGCCTTTATCCCAAGCTCATCCGCGCACGGCAACTCGTGAAAGAGGGCGCCATCGGCCGACCGCTGCTGGCCGAGGCCAACTGCCACAGCTGGCTCGACACGGAAGGCCGCGATTGGCTGCGCGACCCGGCGCTGGCCGGAGGCGGCCCGCTCTACGACACCGCCTCGCATCGTATCGATGCGATGAACTTCCTCTTCGGCAAGGTGGAGCGCGCCTGCGGTCTGCTGTCGAACGCAGTGCATCGCATGGGCGTGGAGGATTCCGCGACCGTGCTGATATGCAACTACCGGGCGGCGTGCACGGCGTGGTCGACGTGCGCTGGAACTCGCGCGTGGCGCGGGACCAGTTCCGAATCATCGGCGAGGACGGCGAGATCAATCTCGATCCGCTCAACAGCCCGGAGCTGCGCGTGGCAAGCCGCGTGGAGGTTCTGCCTCCGCACGAGAACCTGCATTATCCCGTGGTCGAGAACTTTGTCGATGCCGTTCTGGCCAACGATCCCGGCCGCCTGGCCTGCCCCGCCGAGCAAGGCGCCTGGGTGGACTGGACCATCGAACAGGTGGCCGCATCGCAGGTGAGATGACCGATATTGATCCGCGCATCGGCACAGTTCCGCAAGGCCATCGATGCACAATGGACGTTCAAGGCGGTCGACATGGATCGAGGAATCGCCGCCTTCAAAGACCTGTCACGGGGGGAGATCACGTCCTGGAAATGGGATTTCGGCGACGGATCAAGGCAACCTTTTCGAGTCGGCGTCTGATTCGTGCCAGGCTTTCAGCGGGTCGATGACCATCCATGCTGCGCCGCCGAGCACTGCGACGGAAGCAGCGGTGACGAAGGACATCTCCCACCCAAAATGGGCCGCAATCAGCGGAGTGAGCGAAGCGGTGCAAGCTCCACCTGCCTGCCCACCCATGTTCATGATGGCGGATACCACGCCGACGCTTTCTCCGGCGATATCGGCCGTGACCGCCCAGAAGGCGCTCTGCGAGATGTACAGGACACCCGCGCCACAGGCGAGAATCAGCCCCCCAGCAGCCGCGCTGTGAGTTCGCGACCCGAAGATCAGGAGGACCGCCGTCGATGCAAAGGAGAGTGCGGGCAACAGGCAGCGCCCTGTGCGCAGGCCGAAGTGGGCCGCAATCCAATCGCTCACAACGCCTCCGCCGAGGCTGCCAAGCGTCATCGCGATGAAGGGCAACATGGAGAAGGCCGCGCTGGTCTTAAGGTTGAGGCCTCGCACCTGCGCCATGTAGATGTAAAACCAGGCAAAGAATATCCAGGCAATATAACCAAAAGCAAAGTAGCTTGAGATCAGGGCAAAAACCTCTTTGCTCCTGAAGATCTTCTCCCAGGGAACCGTGGGTTTGGTGACGCGCGTGGCGTCAACTGGCAGGGTGGAGGGACGGGGCTGATTCCGTTGTCCGTCTATGAGAGCTTTTTCCGCTTCCCCGACCAAAGGGTGCTCTGCAGGGGTATCGCGAGCGGCAAGGTACCACACGAGGCTCACCGCAGCGTCGGCAGCGGCGCTGAACCAGAAGGCCGCGCGCCATCCGTAGCGCAGGATCATCGCGGTGACAAGCGGAGGCGTTAGACCTGCACCTGTGCCAACTCCTGCGAAGATGAGTCCATTTGCCTTGCCTCGCTCACCAACAGGAAACCAGCGCTTGACGAATTGACTGGCAGCCGGGTACATGGCGGCCTCACCGGCGCCAAGGCCAAAGCGCACTAGCGCCAAGATGAAAAGCGCGCCGCGTACCGTTGGGGGGGACAAGCGCCGTGAAGACTGCGAAGACGCTGCACCACACGATGCCGAAACTCAAGATGAGGCGGGGGCCGAAACGCCTAGCAAGCAGTCCTGCAGGAATTTGAAAGGTGGCGTATCCGATAAGGAATGCGCTGAAGACCCAACCCAGATGTGTATTGTCAACCGCAAACTCGCGGCTGATCTGAACGCCGGCGATCGAGATATTCGTCCGGTCAAGGTACGCCACCGCGCTCAAGACAAACAGCCACAGAACCAAAAGGTAGCGTATGGGCGGAAGACTGCTTTGCCAGTGGTCCGATTTCACATGCATTCCTTGCCCATTTCCTGTTGTCCAACTTTACTCGCCACGAGGCGCCAAATAGAACAGATGCGCATCTGATTTTTTCTCTCTGGGGTGCACATTCCACACCTTTGACACGCTGGACAATCCTACCGTACTCGTGATGTAGAGGATTACGAAGTAATCCTCTACCGGAGATCCGCGGCGCTCTGGGGGGATCTGTGCTGTATGATTGCCCGAAGTTGTTGGGGGTAGCCATGACAACAACACAGAATCCCGGTCACATGCAGGAACCTTTGACCCGCCGCACATTTCTGGCGGGTGCCGCGGCGACAGCCGCTGTCGCGTCATGGGACAGTGCGCATGCCCAATCGCCGAGTATCGACAATATTCCAATTATTGACGCGCACATTCACTTGTTCGACGGCACCCGTCCACTGGGTGCGGGATACATGGGATCTCCCGCCTATCGCGCAATCTCCAAGACATCGCTCCCGTCGATGTATAGTCCTTTGGCAAGACCAGCCGGCATTGTGGGCGCTATTGTGGTCGAATCGAGCCCCTGGATCGACGACAACCTCTGGTATCTCGAACAATGCAGGGACAACCTGATCATGGTCGGCGTCTCAGGAAATCTGGATCCGGGGCGGCCGGATTTCGGCCAATATGTGACACATTTTCACAAGGACCCGCTTTATCGGGCGATCCGATCGAGCCGCTTCTACAGCGCGGTCAATGGAAAGGTCGCTTTGAAACCCGACCAAGTGGCCAGTTTGAAGCTGCTGGCTCAGGCTGACCTGACGCTGGATACTGCCAATCCAAGCATCAATCTGATGCAGGCCAACGTACTGCTGGCCGATGCCATTCCCGACCTGCGCATCATCATGGACCATCTGCCATCCTTCGATTCGACGCCTGACAATCGGCAGGCCTACGAAGCTGCGGTGAAAGAGATGGCAGCGCGGCCCAACATCTTCGTCAAGCTCACGGAGGTGTATCACCCACGCTTGACTGACGGCGTAATCGTGAAGGACTATGAACTTCTGCGCGCCAGGCTCGAATATCTTTTTGATGCTTTCGGCGAAGATCGTGTGATCTTCGGAACCGATTATCCGAACAGCTATGGTGTCGCCACCATCCCTGAGGAGGTCGGGGTCGTGAAGCGCTTCTTCTCTACCAAATCGAGAGATGTCGCAGAGAAATACTTCTGGAAGAATTCGGCGCGCGTCTATAAGTGGATCAAGCGTGCGGACGATCAGCCGAGCCTGACTTGATTCAATTGGCCGCGTCGCAGGTTTCCCTATTCAGCTCAGCAAGACGATATGCTGTTGTTGCGGCTCGCGCATCATGAAGCGGACACACAGCGCGAATTGGATGGGATAGGATTCTTCGTGTTCGATCAAAGGAGAAGCCTGCATGTTGGATCGTTCTTTGGTAACATCCCCTTTTCAAGTTCTCAGCCCGCCTCTTCGCTCTCTGATTGCTGGAGCGCTGCTGATGGCGTCCGCTGCATCAGGCGCCCAGCAGGCAGCGACTGCGTCCCCCGCTAACTCGCCGGCATCTCAGATCGGTAGCACCGCCGAGGATCGAAGTAATACTTGGACAGCTCCGCCGGGCTCGCAGATCACTGTGGATCGCCGCTCTGGCCGAATCAGCATCACTCTCCCAGTCCAGCCGACCGACGGCTCAAGAGAACAGGCCCTGCGTTTTGCTGACTGGAATCTCCATCCCTACGCGGGCTCAGGCCCATATCCCGCTGCCCGGGAGGAGCCAGCCTCGCTGCCAACACACACTGTATATAGGCCGGCGGATCTCTCGAAAACTCCCAGGCTTCCGGTCTTGCTATGGGCCAATGGCGGATGCAGGAACACATCGGTTGAGTTCACACGATTCCTCGGCGAACTGGCATCGCACGGGTATCTTGTCATCGCCATCGGCCGAAGCAACATCCCCTTTCTTGTCATTCACGGCAGCATCGCCGCAGTGGCGAATGAGAAAGACGGTAACGGCAGTCCGCTCATCATCAGCGATCCTGCAGTCCTGATCGAAGGTCTGGACTGGGCCATATCCGAAAACAGCCGCAAAGACAGCGCGCTGAACGGCAAGGTGGAAACATCGAAGGTCGCGACCATCGGGCAGTCGTGCGGTGGTCCGCAAGCTTTTCGCGCAGCCAAAGACCCGCGCATCACCACCGTGGTCGCGCTCAACAGCAGCTTCCCCACCCAGGCCGCGCCCGGGATTGTCGGCGGCGCAAACGACGGATGGATTGCAGAAAAGTTGACCATTCCTGCGGCAATTTTTACCGGCGGTCCGGCGGACTCGGGGTTTAGCGGCGCAGAGCAGTGCTATAGGGCACTCGGCTCTACGTTGCCGGTGCTCAAAGCCAGCCTCAATACGGTCGGCCACACCGGTGCCTATCCGATGCCCGATCTTCGCTGGTCCAGTGCGGTTCTGGCTTGGCTCGACTGGCAACTGAAGGGGGACAAGCGTGCAACGGCGATGTTCACCGGCCCGGATTGTGCGCTTTGTAGAGATCCGGATTGGTGGATCGACACAAGAAACATTCCCTGAGAAAAGTCAATTCTGCCGAGCCCCATTGCCTCTTCTCGCCCGGATCTGGAGTTTTGGCTCATCCGCATCAAATTGTCTGACCCGGGAGATGTGCAGCTTCGTGAGGAGACATTACTCCGATGACACGATCCTTACGGGGTCCAATAGACCTGCAGGCGGAGTCGGCCGCGCCACACTATTCGCGGCGGCTCGAGGACGCGTGGCTGATCCGGAGTTTGCGGGCGCCGGCGCCGGGCCTCTGCCGACAGGAGCCGCCCTGACTTCAATCTCGATCACATTCTGTCCACGCTTCAGGGCGTGCGTCAGATCCCAGCGGTAAGGCTGCCACCCGCGCGCCTGAAGATCGACACCGTTCAGGCGCACATCAGCGTAGTCGCGGACATCGGCACATTCGAGCCAGATGCGACGCTTGCCGGTGGGCTTTGTGCTCAAGACAAATTCCTTCGTGTACGTTCCTTCACCGGCTACGTCCTTGACTCCCAGATCCTGCCATGACTTCAGCGGACTAGTGAAGCTTTGACCATTGATGCTGAGCGACCAGTCCCCCTCGAGCTCCTGAACCACTTTTCGCGACGCGAGAACCGGCTCCGGCGCGGAGACGCCGGGTGGAAGAGGACCAATCACAATGACCCTTGCTTCATATGGCTCCAGCGTAAGAGGCAGTTGCATCAAATCTCCCTGCACTGTGGCATCGAGCATCGGATGAATCTGACCTGTGGCCAAATCCCAGACCTGTGCGTGACCTCGGCCGGCGACCGTCGCGGTCCGCGTTTGCTCCACGTTGCTTTCATTGAAGATGAAGTAAAGGTCAGCATCGGCCCATGTGCGATGCGTATATTTGATGGGCGGAGACGCCTGATCGAGGTGAAAATCCGGCTTGGGCAAATCCGCGATCACGGCGGGGGTAAGATCGTCTGCCGGCTCGTGCATGGCGAAGCTCAAGTCGGGAGCCGGCTCCGGGTTAAGGAAAGTCCGCTCAACGACCATTGAGGGTGTGTTGCCAACAAAGATCACTTTTCCGCCGTTGCTTGCAAACGTCCGCAAAAGGTCCAGAGAAGCTCGCGTGATAACAACCGAGGACGGAACGATCACGGCGCGATAGAGCTGGCCGCTCAGGTTCCTGAAGCCTTCCTTCTCCAGGGTCGCCACCGAGCTGAGCGATTGCTCATCGAAGTAGTCAAAATCAATTTGGTGCTCCAGCAATTCTTTCGATAATCTCGTGGTGCTGCGATCAGCATCTTCATCGCCCAGCCACATGCTGTTTGCCGGATGATACAAGGCAATTTGCGCAGCGGGCCGGCCGATGGACATCAGATAGCCGGCGCGATTGGTGTACCACGCAAGCATGGCAAAGGCCGGCGAGATTGGGATCGCGCCCGTAGCTCCCGTCATCCCGCTGCGCCCCAGAGCGCCCTGTAACTGCAACGCTGTCAGGCCCTCCACCAGCTGATAATCGAGCTGGAATTTGCCGTCAATGCCCAGTGCGCCGCCCTCCTCGGCCCACGCCTTGGGCCGCCCATATAGATGTGCAGCAGAGGACGCCAGCTTGGGAAAGTTATTGTTAAGCGGGGACGTCGGATCATCCACGTTCATCATGGCTGGAACAAGCTGGTTGAGGTTGTCCACGCCGGGAACTTCGACATGGCGCATATCGCGGAAGAAATCTCCTTCGTTGCGGATCAGGTCTTCGCCCCGGGAAAGATTCAGCATCAGTTCTTCGTGATTCAGATGGACAAGATACTCAATCTGGTTCTGTGCGCACCACTCTGCCTGCACGCCGAAGAAACTGTTGCTGAAGATGCCGCTCCAGACATCCCAATAGTCGGCCTTCACCCTCCATGCTTCGTCGGTCATTCTCGGCGCGAAGAGCAGCGGCAGATACGGCTGCAGATCATAACCCTTCTTTTCGCGAAACTGCTCGAGCAGAGCAGGGGTCCATGGCATGAAGCCGGTATAGTCCGGCTCATCGCCAAAGAAGCCAAGCACCGTCGTTCCGAATTCGTCGCCGAAGAATCCCTTGTACACTTCGTGAGTGGTCTTCAGGAATGCTTTGGTCGCCTCCGGATTGAGATAGTCGATCAATGAATACAAGCTGTCTTTTGAGTACGTGCCGTCGGCGCGATTGATATAGCGCGTGGGTGAGCTGCGGAATACGTGGCGGATGAATTCGATTTGCCAGTGTCCGTCGGGCGGCGCTGTCCATTTGATTTGACCATCCACGATCGGCACCGTCTCGGTCGCTCCCTCCAGTGGTCCCACAGGGCCACCCGGTGTCGGACCCACTCCCATGGCTGGCTCCATCGCTGCGAGCGCCATTCTTGGCGACGCGGGCATATTCACGGCCATCGCAGCCAGCGTGTCCACTGGCACGGGCATTGCAAGCGTTTGCCCTGGTGCGACGCTCACATGAACATCCGCAATAATGCCCTGCATCGCCAGTTGCGGATAATCTTCGCTAATCCTTCCTCCGGCAAAGCCGCTGGGGTAGCTGCCCTCATCTGCCAGCCAGACTTTCATGCCGCGTTTTTTCGCCTCTTCCACGGCAAACTTTGTCAACACGAGATGCTCGGGCGAAAGATACTTGGGTGTCATGCCTCGCGCGGGTCCGAAGTTCACGACATACATACCCTCCTTTGTTAGGGCATCGAACTCGCTGGTGATGCGTTCCCTAGTGAGCGGACCACCCCAGATGGCCCAATGAATCGCTCCATACTCTCGCGGAGGAGTGACAAAATTCGCGGCAACCTCACGGGTTGTGGGAACGGTAATCTGCTGCCACGGCTGTTGCGCGAGCAGGGTTAAAGGCAGGCCCAGGAATAAGAACCAGAGTTTCGAGCGCATGTAGAACCTCGCAAGTCGCAGTAATGGTTCAGATGGGAAATTGTATGTTGAATGAATCCTGAAGTAAAATGGCGCATCGCGTTTGAGTTCCCCCTTTTCCCGGACATCAACCGCGCCCGGGAATTGTGTCCAGCGAATTCGATCTTCTGGAAGTGTTTCTTGGCATGATGAAGCGGCTCTTCGATCCCCGTTCAGTCACCTTCAGTGGCCATGGCGCGCCCGCAGTAGCATGGTGTGTCGTCTTGCTGTTTTCCGGTGTCTGCGCCGCGCAAAGCCGCGGAGACAACTGGGCACGTTGCGAGAGCTCGGATCCGGACACCAGCATTGCAGCCTGCACGGCGCTGATCGATTCGGGCAAAGAAGATGCGGAGAACCAGGCAGTTGCTTTCAACAGCCGCGGTATTGCATACGCCATGAAGGACCAACAGGACCGGGCGATCGCAGATTTCAATCAAGCGATCCAGCTCAAGCCCGATTACGAAGGGGCCTTCAGCAATCGCGCCAATGAGTACGCTTCAAGAGGCCAATTCGATCGGGCCATGAGCGATTACAGCCAAGCGATTCGCTTGAGGCCAGACGATGCGAATGCCTACAACTACCGCGGCGTAGCCTACGTTGAGATAGACCAATTCGGCAAGGCCATCGAAGACTTCGACAACGCGATTCAGTTGCAGCCGGAGAACGCTGGCGCGTTGAATAACCGCGGAAGTGCATATGACTCGGTCGGCGAGTACGAGAGGGCGATCGCGGACTTCAATAAGGCGATCGAAATCAAACCAGACTACGCCGAGGCCTACAGCAACCGCGGCAACGCGTATACCGACGAGCGCCAGTACGACAAAGCGATTGCGGATTACACAAAGGCTCTGCGCCTAAATCCCGAAGATGCGGGGACCTATTACAACCGCGGCGTACGATACCTGGACAAAGGCCTGTCGGACGGAGCGATAGCCGACTTTGGGCAGGCGCTTTACATCAGGCCGGATCTGGCCGAGGCCTATAACGGGCGGGGCATCGCCTACGACAGTAAGGGCCAAGAGGAGCTGGCGATTGCAGATTTCGACGAGGCAATTCGCCTAAAGCCGGACTATGCCGAAGCCTATACCAATCGCTGCTTCTCCTGCGCAATTGCCGGACAGCTTTTGCGGGCCCTCGCGGACTGCAATGAGTCGCTGACGTTGCGTGCGAACGAGGCGGCGACGCTCAACAACCGCGGCCTGGTGCATCTAAAGCTGAACGAACCGAGAGCGGCAATGGCCGACTACGATACAGCTGTCGCGATGAATCCGACAAATGCTTCCTCACTCTATGGGCGTGGGCTGGCAAAACAGAGATCAGGGGACGACCACGGAGGCGAAACGGATATGCAAGCTGCGATGGCGATCCAGCCGGATATCGCAGACCAATTCGCAAAATGGGGAATAACCGGCAAGCCCGAATCGGAGAAAACTCCGAATCAGACAGATGGTGAAAGGAAGAGCGCTCGATGAAAGCCAGATTCGCAATTGCGTCTGCCTTTTGGATCTCAACAGTTACCATTCCAGCTTACGCGCATCACTCCTTTGCGGCTGAATTCGACATCAACAAGCCTGTACGCCTGACGGGCAAGGTCACTCGCGTCGAATGGACCAATCCTCACACGTACTTCTACATCGACGTTGTGGATGCAAGTGGCAAGGTGACAAACTGGGGGATTGAGGGCCCGAGCCCTGGCGCGCTGAGCCGCCGTGCGTGGGGGAAAAACGATTTGAAAGTTGGCGACACTGTTGTCGTCGAGGGGTATCGCGCAAAGAACGGTTCCAATACTGCCAATGGCCGTCGCGTGACGCTGCCGGACGGACGCAGCCTCTATGGCGGCAGCCCCGGCGACGGAGGACCAGGCGACGATGGGACCGACCAAGGTAATCTTCCAGCGACAGGCACAAACAAGTAAGGCGAGCCGGGCAATGCAGTGCGCCGAAGACGCGGATCTCCGGCTGACTTGAGATGGGAACGTCCCCTATGCCGATTCTTCAGCATTTTTGCGAGACGCTGTATCATTCCGGCTTCGGAACGATGTTGCGCGAATCGAACAACGCCTTTTCCGTCATCGAGTCGGTCCACGTATTGAGCATCACGCTACTGATCGGCACCATCGCGGTCCTCGACTTTCGCATGCTCGGGCTCATTCTGCGGTCGATCGCCGTAAGCAGCGTAGCGCGCAGCGTGATGCCGCTGACATGGTCAGGCTTTGCAGTCAGCGTGATGAGCGGCTTCCTGCTTTTCTGGGCGGAAGCGGAAAAGATGTACGTCAATCCCAGTTTCCGGGCGAAACTGGTGCTGCTCGCGCTGGCCGGAATCAATGCGCTCGTCTTTCATCGCACCATTTACCGGCGTGCCCAGGAGTGGGAGCGTCAGCACGTGTCTCCATGGCGGGCACGGGCCACAGCCTTTGCGTCGCTTATGCTTTGGAGCGGCGTGATTATCGCAGGCCGCGCCATTGCCTACTTCTGATCGATCTGGAAAGGACTTGTTCTACGCATGGGTTTGCACGGCTCGTTCATGGCGCTTGCTCACTCTCCGTTGGGTCACGCGATGCAGACATCGCGCTGGGCCTTTGCCGTGGTCGAGATGGTGCATCTGCTGGGCCTCGCTGTCCTGGGAGGGTCTGTTCTGATTGTCGACCTCCGGCTTCTCGGTGTCATTTTGAAAGGCGAATCGGCGATCACCATCAGCCGCGAATTAAGCCGCCTTTTAATAGGCAGCCTTTTGGTCATGGTGCTGTCGGGGATTGCATTGCTCTCGGAGGAGGCAGGCAAGTGCTACTACAGCCCGGCTTTTCGGTGGAAGATGGCGCTGCTAGCTGCGGCGGTCATCTTCTACTTCACATTGCATCGACAGGCGATTCTGTGCACACGGAGAGGAACTCTAAAGTTGTGGCCGCGTATCGCGGCCCTCGTATCGCTGCTGCTGTGGCTTGGAGTGGGCGTGGCGGGACGCGCTATTGGCCTGCTGTAGTTTGGCGGAAGAAGGGAACGAGGATGGGCGCGCAGATACGCAATCTGCCGTTTCGAGTCTGCGAGGGCGCTCTTCTTTGCGCTTTCTTCAGCTCACCTGCCGGTGCAAAGGCGCAGGTGGCACCCCTGCCTGCAGGAGTCGAAAGGCTATGTGTAATTCAATTCGATCGCGATGTGAAGCGTCCAGCGCGCGTGGAGGACGCAGCGCTTCCTTGTCTAGAAGAAGCTGTGAAACGAATGAGAGCTGACGCTGCCGTAAAGCTGGTCTTGGTGGGCTTGAAGGACCCTTTGAAGGACCATGATGCAAGCGAGAGCGGGAAGATGCGGGAGACGGAAGATACAACAGGCTACGACATCCGTCTTGAAGACTTGGCTGCCTACAGATCGCTGAACACCAAGGGATACCTGGTGCGCTGGTATCCCATCGACCCCGCGCGCATCTTCCCCACGACCGACGAATCTCACTTCGGGCAGACCGTAACTTTCTACCTTGTGCCGGGAGATGCAGACTTCAACCACAATTACCTGGGAACGACAAAGACCAATGAACGCCCGTGCACGGTGAAACCGTGCTACCTCGCGGATGAAGAAAGCCTGGCGGCGCAGCCGCGAAATCGAATATTGAGCGTTGGCACAGGCAAGCCCGGCAAGTAAACCCTTCGTGACGAAGTTTGCTTTCGCGCGAACAAAGAGGTGGCCTTCTTGATTACAAGGAAAAGACTCTACGATCTAATCTGCGAAGTCCGAATCGGACTTCGACCAGGCTCGCTCGCGTTCTTTCTCTGCCTCGGTCTGGTGGCGCAGGTTTCAGGCCAGGCTCCGGCGCGGCGCAATTCCGGAGAACGCCCGTTACACAACGAGGCGGAGCGCTCCGCGCGCTGGAAGACCGTCGTCATGCCTTACGAGCGTGCTGGGCTCAGCACGCGCGAGCAGCAGATGGTTGCAAAGCTAGCTGATGCCTGCCGGTTGATAGACGAATTGTATTGGCATCAGAGTGATTTGGGTGGATGGGCGGTTTATCGCGTGACGCAAAGCCCGGTGCTTGCCAAACTCTTCAGCATCATGGGTAGCCGTTGGGATCTGTTGGATGATAATTTTCCGTTTCTGGGCGAAGAGCCTATGCCCCCCGGCCACGAGTTGTATCCCTATGGACTGAACCGGGAGCAAATTGATCACTTTGCTGCAGCGCATCCCGAGATGAAGGATGCGCTCTTCGATGAGCGCACTGTTGTGCGGGGCACGCCGGACCACTTGCTGGCCGTTCCGTACCACGAAGCTTATGCACAGTGGCTTCGACCGATGGCAGCGGATCTGCGCACAGCGGCAGACCTTTCGCCAGATCCGGCTTTCGCCAAATATCTCCGATTGCGCGCGGATGCGCTGCTCTCAGACGACTACTATGCCAGCGACATCGCGTGGCTCGATCTAAAGAATCCGAAAGTCGATCTGATCTTCGCACCGTACGAGACTTATCTGGACAACTTACTCGGTGTGAAGACCTCCTATGGCGGGGCAATCTTGATTCCCGACCAGGAATAGAGCCGCAGGCTGAACCTTTATCAAGCGAATGAAGCGGCCATGCAGCAAGCGCTGCCTATACCCGACGCGGACAAACCATCGAAGCAGGGCCAGGCCACTCCGATGGAGGTGGTCGATTCGCCGCTTCGTGCGGGCGATCTGAGGTACGGCTACCAGGCGGTAGCCGACAATCTGCCCAACGATGCACGCATTCATGCGGAGAAGGGAACGAAGAAGATCTTCTTCAGGAACTTCATGGATACACGCGTGAATGATGTGATTCTACCCATCGCAGCCAAGTTGTTGGCGCCAGCGCAGGTCAACGATGTTACGGCAGACGGATATCTGACTTTCGTGATTCTCCACGAGATCTCGCACGGACTTGGGCCTGCGTACGCACACATCGACGGCAAGCAGGTGGATATTCACGAGGCCATTGGAGGGACATTTGGTGGACTCGAAGAGGCCAAGGCCGACGCCACTGGCGTCTTCCTTGCCAAATGGCTGGTCGATCGAAAGATTATGCCGGACAGCATGCTGGAGAAAATTTACGGCTCGTATGTGGGCGGTATCCTTCGCACGCTGCGGTTCGGCACAAGCGAAGCTCACGGCCGCTCGACTGGGAAATGAAAACCGTCACGGTCGCGCGAACCCTGGAGAAGGGAAGGGGATGGACGTTCGCGCCAACCAAACGAGCGCGCAGCCGCCGCCAGGTAAAGCTCGAGAGCTGGGTGGCGCGTCGACTCTGGCATCTATATATAAGGGGGCGGTCTCGACCAGACTTCAGCCCCCCAACGGCTCGGCCGATTTTCCGCACTCCTAGAGGCCAGCCGATCAACAGCGATTCCCTCGCCCGCGAGTTCAAGCGCCTCCTTCACTAGGCCGCGTTGCCGACCTTGCGTCTCTACGACCTGCGCCACACCGCGGCGACTTTGGCGCTATCGGCCGGCGTGCCGCCTAAAGTCGTGTCCGAGCAGCTTGGTCACGCGACAAGTGCCTTCACTCTCGACGTCTACGCACACGTGTTGCCGCACATGCAGGCCGAAGCCGCAGAACGCGTCGAGGCGCTCCTTGGAATGGCCGAGGAGCGAGAGAATCTCGTCGGGCGACGAAAGCCGCCGCAATCGGTCATTCCCGTGAGCACAAGGTTTAACGGACAGCAAGTTGTCGCGTCCAGATCCAACGGACACGTCATCATTTGAACCGCACAAGCAACCTGCGCCGTACGCGCAGCTCAAGAAAGGAAGAAGTCCATGGTCGAGCCCGTCATCACCTGCCCCCACTGCCACAAAGAAATCAAGCTGACCGAGTCGCTCGCCGCACCGCTGGTCGAGGCCACCCGACAGGAATTTGAAACAAAGCTTGCCGAGAAAGACACCGAGATCGCGCGCCGAGAAGCGGCCGTCCGCGACCAGGAACAGTCCGTAGCCGCGGCCAAAAGACACGTCGCGGACGAGATCGAGGCGGGAGTTCGTCGGGAGAGAGAGACGATCGCGGCCGAGGAAGCAAGGAAGGCACGTCTGCTGGTCTCGGACGAGCTCCAAGGCAAGACGCGAGAACTGGCAGACCTCGAGGCCGTCGTGAAAGCCAAGGACGAGAAACTGGCCGACGCGCAGATGGCACAGGCCGAGCTCATTCGCAAGCAACGGGAGCTCGACGACGCGAAACGTGAGTTCGAGCTGACCGTCGAAACGCGCGTTCAGGAATCGCTCGGCGCCGTTCGCGAGAAAGCCAAGCGCGAAGCGGAAGATGAATTGAAGTTGAGGCTGGCGGAGCGCGAGGAAACCATCGCAAGTATGCAGCGACAGATAGAAGCTCTCAAGCAAAAAGCCGAGCAGGGCTCGCAGCAACTTCAGGGCGAAGTGCAGGAGCTCGAACTGGAAGCCCTTTTGGCAGCGAAGTTTCCCTTAGATCTGGTGGAACCCGTTCCCAAGGGAGAGTTCGGTGGAGACATTCTCCACAAAGTGATTTCGCCATCTTGTCAGCCATGTGGCACGCTCATTTGGGAGTCGAAGCGCGCCAAGAACTGGAGTGAGGGCTGGCTCGGGAAACTGCGCAATGACCAGCGGGCGGCAAAAGCAGATTTCGCGGTTCTGGTCAGCCGGGTACTCCCCAAGGAAACTGTTGCGTGCGATTTCATCGATGGCGTATGGGTCGTCGAGCCGCGTTGTGCAATTGCGGTGGCTATTGCACTGCGGCAGTCTTTGATCGAGGTGGCAGCGGTTCGCCAGACAAATTTGGGGCAGAGCACCAAGATGGGGATGGTCTATGAATACCTGACTGGTCCGCGTTTTCGCGCCCATGTCGAGTCAATTGTCGAGAAGTTTACGGAAATGGAGCAAGACCTCGCCAGGGAACGGAAGACCATGACGCGACTGTGGGCGAAGCGCGAGGAGCAGATCCGCGGGGTCATTGACTCCACCGCCGGCATGTATGGCGACCTGCAAGGCATTGCCGGCAGGAGCCTCGACGAGATCGAGGGGCTCCAGATGGGCATGCTTCCCGCAGGAGAAGACGATTCAAGCGCTTGATGGACGGCTGTCTGCCGCTTGCCCGGGATCGCAATTCGGATGTGTTCGCAGTGAAGTCGATCTCGCCTAACTGCGAGCGCCCAGGCATCTATGCGCCGAACGAATTTTCCGGCGTCCCACAACTGCGACTTGTGCGCTTTCACGGCTTAGACCAGCCGCAATTTGTCTCCGGATGGGATTTTGGCGAGGGACAGGCTCGTCAGAGTCGACGCATATAAACTCGCTTTCGTTCACCGAGGCCACGGAACGGAATTCGGAGGCAGTGAATTCAACTGATTGGCGCGAAGAGAGGCGAAATGGGGCGTATGCGATCCCAGCGGCGCTAACTGAAATTACCAAGGTGCTCGAAGTGAACTGAAATAGTAATCTTGTTGGCCGTCGCCCCGGGTCTGGGGTATTTGCTTGACGGTATCACTCTTAACTGATATATCATACAAACGACCCTTGTAAATGGATTTGCGTCAAATTTCTGAATGCTCTTGTGTCTGCTCTGGCTCAGCGATGAATGAGGCAGAGGGGTCCTTTTTGTCTGGTGAACAGTGATTTTTCATAGTCGAGATCTGGTGCTCGGAGATGAGACATGATCATCGAGACCATGAGTGCCTAGTACAGAACCGGAGGAATACATCGCTCGGCGCGGGCAAGCGGAATCGCGAGATTCTTGCCAAAGCTTTTAGCCGGGTACAGGGCGGGTTGAATCGGCCGGGTGCGCGTTCGCCACAGCGACTGGATCGGTGACAGACGCGATCTGCCAGGTGGTGTGCCGAGAGGCGGTGCCACAAGCTGGATGTTTGTCGTTCGTGTGATGATTCAAATCGTTATTCCGCGAGGTAGGCAATGTTTCGAATTCGGGTTCTTCTCATAGCTGCAGCAGTTGTTGCGATCTGCGATTGCCTCGGGCACCCGCAGACCCCCGCTTTTTCTCAGTCTGCGTTGCGTGAAGGAATTACGGTCGATGCACATGGGACCTCCACGCCGTTCCCACACGTATGGGAAGAGATGTTTGGTTCTGGCCATGCAAACCTCGTCATGCGTGCGGATTATCAGTCGGACCTTCGCCTTGTGAAGGGCGTTACAGATTTTCGCTTCGTCCGGTTCCATGGCATCTTCGGCGATGAAAACGGCGTTTACAGTGAGGATGCGCAGGGCAGGCCGGTTTACAACTGGTCCTACGTCGACCGGATTTACGACGCGTTGCTGGCCAACGGGATTCGCCCTTTCGTCGAAATCAGTTTCATGCCCAAACAACTTGCCACCCGTCCCGACCTCATGGGCTTCTGGTATCTCCCTATCGTTTCGCCGCCCGCCGACTATGCGAAATGGGACGCGCTGGTTACAGCGTTTGCGCGTCACCTCGTCGATCGCTATGGAATCGATGAAGTGGCCAAGTGGTATTTCGAGGTCTGGAACGAGCCCAACGGTGGCTTTTGGACCGGCAGGCCTGCCGAGAAGACTTATTTCGAACTGTATGATCACACGGCGCGCTCGTTGAAAGCGGTCAACACGCGCCTGCGCGTTGGCGGACCCGCGACCGCCGAGGCCGCCTGGGTGGGCGACACGATCGCACATGCCGTTCGCGACGATGTGCCGCTCGACTTTGTGTCCACACACGTCTACAGCAACGATTCCATCACCGGTGTCTTTCACGATCGCCGAGCCATCGCACCCCGCGAGATGGTCTGTGCCGCGGTCGACAAAGTTCATGAGGAAATCCTCCACTCCGCCCGCCCTGACATTCCTCTCATCTGGAGCGAGTATGGTCCCGGCGACAATCGTCAGTCTTACACCGACTCGATTTACATGGGCCCCTGGCTTGCCCAAACCATAAGCAAGTGCGCGGCCGAGACAACGTTGATGTCCTATTGGACCTTCTCCGACGTTTTTGAGGAGCAGGGAGTGATCAAGACTCCTTTCTATGGTGGGTTTGGCTTGGTCGCAGAAGACAGCATTCCGAAACCGTCCTACGATGCCTTCATGCTCTTGCACGAGTTAGGCGACGAGAGGCTGCCCGCGCCCGTCGACGAAGCCCTCGTCACACGGCGCGCCGACGGTACCCTGGTGATCGCCGCCTGGAATTTGGTAGATCCGGACACCGCGGGTTCCGACAAGACCATCACCTTCGAACTGAAGGGAGTGCCTGATGGCGCTTACGCGGCAATTCGCCGCATCGACGCAAAACATGGCGATACGCTCGCCGCGTGGAAGGCGATGGGCAGTCCGAAGTATCCCACACGGCAGCAGGTTGAAGCGCTGCAACGTACGGCGGAAATCGGGCCGGCCCAGGATTTGCCTGTGCGTGATCATCAGTTGAAACTCGTGCTGCCACCAATGGGGTTGGCTGTGGCTGAGATCCACTGAATCGTAGAGGTGTTGTGTTGCTTTATGAGTGAGGTGGCAGGTTAATCGCATGAAGATCGTTTAAGTCCGAGGAGAGCTATGCGAATCTGCATGAATACGGGTATGCTGTCGGCTTTGCTGGGTTGCGCTCTGGTGGGCGGTATGGCCGCTGCCCAGGCGCCGGTGCCGGATTCGCCGGCCATCGAGGCAGAGGCTCGCTCCCTGCTGAACAAGCTGACTCTGGAGCAGAAGGTCCAACTGCTGGGCGGCGTAGAGAGCATTTACACACACGCCATGCCGACGATCGGGCTGCCGGGGTTCAAGATGTCAGATGCGTCGGTGGGAGTGGACGCTTGGGGCCCCACGACGGCGTATGCGGGCGGCGTCGCGCTGGCGGCGACATGGGATCGTGTGTTTGCGCGCAAGCTGGGCGAGAGCCTGGGCAAGGATGCGCGCGCCCGCGGCGTCAATTTCCTGCTCGGCCCCGGCCTCAACATCGCCCGCTCGCCCACCGGCGGGCGGAACTTCGAGTACCTGTCGGAGGATCCGTACCTGAATGGGGCCCTGGACGTGCCGTATATCGAGGGCGTGCAGTCGGAGGGCGTGGCGGCCACGGTGAAGCACTACGCGCTGAACAACGAGGAGTTTGACCGGCACAATGCGAGCGCCGATGTGGACGAGCGCACGATGCGCGAAATTTATTTGCCGGCTTTCGAAGCCGCAGTGACCAAGGCACATGTGGACGCGGTGATGAACTCCTACAACTTGGTGAACGGAGTGCATGCGACGCAGAATGAGTTTCTGAACCTGAAGGTGCTGAAAGGGGATTGGGGCTTCAAGGGGATCCTGATGTCCGACTGGGACGCCGTCTATGACGGAGTGGCGGCGGCCAACAACGGGCTTGATCTGGAGATGCCAAGTCCGCTGTTCATGAACCAGAAGACCCTTCTGCCGGCGGTCAAGGATGGGCGAGTGAAGGCGTTGACCATTGACGATAAGGTGCTGCGCCTACTGCGGGTGGAGCTGCGTTATGGCTTCGCCGACCGACCGCAGTTTGACCCCGCCGACTCCACCTACTCCGTCGCCGATCGCGTCGTGGCCCTGCAAGGCGCGCTCGAAAGCATCACGCTGCTCAAGAACGAGGGCCACCTGCTGCCGCTCGATCCCGCGAAAATCAAGACCATCGCCATCATCGGCCCCGACGCCTGGCCCGCGGTTCCGGGCGGTGGCGGATCGTCTCAAGCGACCGCCTTCGATCCCGTCAGCCTGTTGACCGGTATCGCCAACTTCCTCGGCCCCGATGTGCACGTTCTCTATAGTCGTGGGCTGCCCGATATGACCAATGTCTGTCGGAACACGAGTTGGGAGAACGGCGTTCAGGTTGAGACCTTTCCCAGCCGAGACTTCACAGGCAAACCGGAGACCGGCATCCGCCAGGACGTGTCCGACTGGCGACAGGAGCAGTGGGGCCCTATGGACAAAAACCCACGCAGCATCCGCTACACTGCCGCTTTCAAGGCCGACAAAGCCGGCAAGTACCTGCTGCTGGCGGCCGCCAGCGGCGAAGACACGTTCAGAATCCTCGTCGACGGCAAACAGGTCATTGCACAGATCCACGCCGAGGGCCAGGTGCCGAGATCCATGCCCCTCGATCTCGTCGCCGGCCAGACCGTCAACATCGTCGCCGACTATCTGCCCTACTCGCCCGGTGCCCGCTTTGGCCTGGGCCTCGCCTATGAGCCGGACCTGGTCTCAGCCGACGCCAGGAAGTTCGCGTCTCTCGCCGATGTTGTGGTCGTTGCCGCAGGCTTCAATCCCGTAATCGAAGGCGAGGGGCACGACCGCACCTTTACTCTTCCCTGGGGCCAGGATGCGCTCATTGGGGCCATGGCCGGCGCCAACCCCAGCACGATCGTCACCCTTACCGGCGGAGGCGGTATGAATGTCGAGCCCTGGCTTGATAAGGTCCCCGTGCTGCTTCACCTCTACTATCCCGGTCAGGAGGGCGGCAGGGCTGTCGCCCAAATCCTCTTCGGCAAGCATGACCCCGAGGGCAAGCTCCCGGTTACCTTTGATCGCAGTTGGGAGGACAGCGCCTCAGCGCCGTACTACTACGGCGTCTCCGGTGCCGACACCACGCTCCACGCCATCGCCGATAACGGCGAGCCCGTAGACTACACCATCGAGCACATCAAGTACGGCGATAAGCTGATGGTGGGGTACCGCTACTGGACCACCACCGGCAAACATCCGCTCTTCCCGTTCGGCTTCGGTTTGAGCTACACCACTTTCCGGTTCGCAAACCTGCAGGCGCCCGCAACCGCCTCCTCCGGCGCCACGGTTCCGATCAGCTTTGACGTGACCAACATTGGGAAAGTGTCCGGGGCAGAAGTGGCCCAACTCTACGTCTCCGACCCTTCTGCCAAAGCCACGCGCCCCGAGCGCGAACTAAAGGGGTTTGAGAAGATTCGCCTCGCTCCCGGCGAAACCAAACACGTAACCCTCAACCTAGACGCACGCGCCTTCAGTTACTGGGACTCGACAGACCATAAGTGGACCATCGAACCCGGCAAGTTCGTCATCCACGTGGGAGACTCGAGCGAAAACACTCCGCTGCATGCGGATTTGACGCTGAACTAGCAGGTAACCATGTCGGCAAGAAAATCCCCGCAAGACAGGGGACTTCTTTGTCAGTGAATTGGCTTGTTCACTATTTCAGTCACTTATCAACCCACTCTCCGCCATCGCCGACAAGTTCAGTGCAAAGGCGATTTGGAAATGTGGCTCCAGGACATCGTTGAAAACAGTCAGAGGCTCCAGAGAAGAAAGAGCGGGCACCATGATCCTCGCCGGGCCGGTCAGAATTGGGGTAGCGAAGCGGCGGCGATGTAAGGAGAAGTGGGTGCGAAAGTGATCATGGTGAAGTAGGTCGTCTGCTTCAAGCGGCGGCCGACTGCAGCTCCAATTCCGAGTCCATGAAGTAGTAACATATCATGTGGCAAACGATGAGATGCAGATCTTCGATACGTCCCATGTGAGGATTACGGCGGCACAATGGGCCTTCCGAAAGATCGGTTTGTCACGTCAATGAGGAAATTGGAAAATGGACACGCTTGCAATTGACATTGGCGGGACGAAGTTCTCCTTAGCTCTCTTCCAGGACAGTCGTATGAGCCGCCGTGAGACCCACGCTACGCAGCGCGACGGTGGCCGCGAATGGATGGTGAAGCGGATTGTCTCAATTGCGAGATTCTGGCGGGAAAGCAATGACTTCGAACGTTGCGGTATAGGTTTCGGAGGGCCCGTGGATTTTGTCTCGCAGAGAGTTGCACTTTCAATGCACGTCGCCGACTGGCAGGGTTTTCCGCTTGCCGCTTGCATCCAGGACGAACTGGGCATTCCGGCGGTCATCGACAATGACGCCAACGCAGGCGCCCTTGGAGAAGCCCGATACGGCGCAGGCGCTGGTTACGATCCTCTTCTTTACGTGACCCTCTCCACAGGTATAGGCGGCGGCGTGATTGTCGGCGGCAGCATCTACCGGGGGGCGGATTCCTATGCCGGTGAGATCGGCCACATTACCGTCAGGCCCGGTGGCCCAGTGTGTATGTGCGGGGGCTTTGGTTGTCTCGAACGCATGTGTGGGGGTATCTGGATCGAGTCCGACTACGGGAAAACCGCAAAGGAATTGATGACCGATCCTGTTTTCGTCAACCAATACGTCATTGACCTGGCTGTCGGTATCAAGTCCGCAATCATGCTGCTGAATCCGGCGCGAATTGTTATTGGCGGAGGCATCGGCAAGGCCGGAGAGGCCCTTTTCAGACCGCTGCAGGCCGAACTGCGAAGACAGATGGCTTCATGGTCCCGCGCTCGCATTGACGTGGTCCCCGCTGCGCTTGGCGACGACAGCGTGCTCTGGGGCGCGCTGGCCCTCGCGCAGTGCACTACTGCACCCGTGCTTCGCACTGTCCCTAACTAACAATACCGGGCAGGTTGCCTCGTTCCAGTTTGCGGTCTGCCGATCACGACTAGATTGGAATAATTCCGCCGACCGAGCATGCTAAATCTCTCTCAGATCAGCCTGACAAAAACCCTTCCCCAATCGCCACTCACTAAGCAGATATTGCAGAGGCACGCAGCTGAGACATATGATGCGTGCAGGTTGTCTCTCCACGTTGAGCGATCCAAATGATGTCAATTCGTCCCTCTCGGACCTCTGCATGACAAAACTACTTAGGCTGCTGACCGAGGCATGCACCGTCGCCGGAGATATAGTATTGGGTGACTACAGATCAAGTCATAACGAAGTATCTATTCATGTCAAGGATCGTACAGATCCCCGCACTATTGTTAATGCTGCTGACATTGCATCAGAACAAGCGATCGTTTCCGTTTTGCAACGGCATCTGAGCTGTACCTTTTTGAGCGAGGAGTTGGGTGAGACTTTTGTGAACGGCCCGAGTCAATATCGGGTTATAGTTGATCCACTGGATGGCTCCAAGAACTTCGCGCAACACTCCCTCGGGCTTTTCGGAATCTCAGTCGGAGTAGAAAAGACTGGCCACCTGCTTGCTGGCGCGATTTACCTACCCTATTTTCAGGAATTGCTCCTTGCGGAACGTGGAAGAGGCGTCTATTTCGGTATCCTAGAGAGTTCTCGAAACATACAGTTCCATACGCTCGATCTCGCCACGGTAACAAGGTCAGAGTTCCCCCTCAACAGAGCCAGAATTTCAATAGCTCGAGGAACCGCTCCATCCTCAATTCTGTCCCGCGCACCAATTACCACGCTGCTTAGTTCCTGCAACGAATCGATCAACTACGCTAGTTGCAGTGTCGGCCTGGCGAGTGTGGCATTGAATAGAATCGACGCGTTGGTTTTGCCTTCTCAGAAGTATTGGGACATTGCCGCGGGAGTTGCGATATTGCAGGAGCTAGCATTTTCGGTTGGCATCTGGCGCAATGAATGGCGTGACGAGATTGACGAAGCAGATTTAGCATGTGCGGGTGCTTCTGATTGTTTTGATATCGTCGCTGCCGGTAATTCAGATCTCTTTAACCAAATCGTCTCTGTACTGCAAATGCGCTAGCAGCGTTGGGTGCAGAATTTCAGAATGGTTGCGGTCGGTGCGTCCGCTAGCTAGTGTTCGGGGATTTGCACCTAAAGTCGGAAGTACTTTTTGCTGGCATGTTGGTTGGCAATTAATAGGTGTCTGAGCTGGGGGTTGGGATAGAAGTCGAGAATGATATTCAGATCGACTGCAAGCGCCTTCTGAATAACCTGATCAGGGGATTGAATCTGCACACAAGAATCCCAAGGCCCTTCTTCGGGCTGGCTTTTGCCGAAATACTAACCTTCTAAATGGCTCAGTTCTAGCAGGGCCCATCACTGTTTCCAAACGCCTACGGCCAATTGGCCGAGGAGTCCGACCGTTATTCTCAAGCCCTGCTCGACAAGGATTTGGCCCGTGACTCCTTCGCTGATGCCAAGCGACTCGCTTTTCTGCTACCGGGCGCAGATCTCACTCCACTCCAATGAAGCCGCAGCAAACAATGGGCGGTCTTGCACACAGCACTACTTCGTGCTCCACCAAGCAGAAATCTCTTCCAGGGAGCAGTTCTTGGTTTCAGGGAAGTTGCGCCAAACAAACCAAGCTTCCAGAACACAGAAGCTGGCATAAATTAAGAACGGCAAGCCGTGACCGAAGTGTCGAATGAGGAATCGGTTCTGATCTAACATGAGAAAAGTCTGTGAAACAACAAAATTCGCGAACCAGAGGGCCGCTGTTGCAGCTGCCATAGCTCTCGCACGAAAGTGCGCGGGGAAAATCTCAGACAAGACAACCCACGTAACCGGTCCCACAGAAAGGGCATAACAAGCGATATAGCCAAGAACTAAGGGCAAAAACCACACGCCCGCACTTGGGCGCATTCCTGCAGCTCCCATGAATGCCAGACACCCTCCCATACCGATCGATCCCCCGATGAGAAGAGGTTTTCGCCCTATCCGGTCCACCACGCTCATGACGATAACTGTAAATAGCAAATTCATTGCGCCGACAAATACAGTTTCAAGCAAGGCTACATTTCTGGAATGACTTATTTGATTAAATACCTCCGGCGCGTAGTACATAAACACATTGATGCCAGAGAGTTGCTGTAGTACAGCGAGAATGATGCCTAGCCAGAGAACTTTGGCTAAGTGGTCGCGGGAGTCCTCAAGAGCCGCAGGTGTGCCGAAAGCGCCTTCAAAGGCCTCGAAGCCAATTCGCCTCGCCACCCTCTCCGCTTCCGCACGACGTCCGCGTATTAATAAGAAACGAGTTGTTTCGGGAACCAGCAACAATAGTCCCAACAAAAGGAGAGATGGCAGGATTCCGGAAGCAAACATCCACCTCCATCCAATGGTCTCGTTCCAGAGGGGGGTTCCACTGCGGCGAATCGCATAATTGACTGCGTAAATCACCAGCATGCCGAAGACGATAGCCAGTTGATTGAGAGCCACTAATCGCCCTCGCCATCTTTTTGGCGAAATTTCCGAAATGTAAAGCGGGCTCGCGATTGATGCAGCACCTATGCCAACCCCCCCAACAATGCGAAACCCGACAAAGCATGTAAAGGAAAACGCGAGAGCGGTGCCGATTGCGGAAAATAGGAAGCAGAATGCGGAAAGATAGAGGATCTTATGACGTCCCAGTGAATCGCCAGCCAGACCGGCTACAACCGTTCCCAGAACACACCCGGCTAACGCCGAGCTGGCTGCCCATCCAGCCGCGCCAGGGCTGAGCGAAAAATGACTCTGCAGAAGATCAATGGCACCCGAGATCACTGCCGTGTCGTACCCGAAAAGCAGACCACCTAATGCCGCTACGCAGGAAATCAGAACGAGGTACAATTCAACGGGTCGATGTGCTGGGTAGAGTTCGTTGTGCGCCTCACATTCCATTTGATTTGTCACAGTCGAGTCCTCTCATCGCACAACTGGAAGCTTAGTCTTTCAAAGGTCATTACCTGCCCAAGCATCAAAATGCCGCAGCTGGGGTTGTGCCACTTCCTGAACATGACCTCCAAAATCACGGCAGGACTTCACACCTGCATCTCAGTGCTGAGTCTCACTGAAATGTCAGATAAGTGCAAAGCTAGCCTACAGTTTTCATTTACGTCAAGCGTTTTTTGTCTTTATTCAGAGGTATCAATAGTTCGGTAATGCGCTGAGCGCGGCCGAGTTTTCCGGGGCGGGCCAAGCCTTCAAACTCTCAACCTACCGCTGGTCCAGTTTTTGGGGTTTGGGTCGCCCTCCACCAGCTTCGCTCTTGCAGCAACGCGGCGGCTCATACATTTTGGTCAGTACGTTCAACCACAATGGTCTTTTCTAATCGAAGAATGAGCCTGAAGGAAGTGAAGGGTAGGCGAAGCGGTTTTTGTCCTTTCGGGTTTAGAAAATTGATTCATGCTAGCAGCTGGGGCGGAGGGAATCTGGAAATCGCTGCGCATGATCTTCATTTTCCGCTGCTCTCTTGGAGCGATTTCCAAGGTTTGTGGAAAGGGCGGAAAACAGCACCATCGTTTTCCGGGCTTTCCATAAACCGCCATTTCCTCGGCCCTTGCGTTTCAGCCTGCGGGCTTACGCGGTGCGCCGTAGTTGATCGAACAGCTTGCTTTTGGCTTCCTGCATGCGCCGCGCCGCATCGCTATCGCTGATGGCTGCGGCGACTCTTTTCAGTGCGTTGATACTGACTTCGTCGCGCGGGTACTGTGCCGGATTGTGCAACAACGACAGGGTCTCCAACGGGCTCTGGTAGCGCTTGTAACGGATGCGCTTGCGGCCCTTCTCGTCGATCTTCACGTCCGCCTGAGCACAGGGCCGGTGATAGTTCAGATAGGGATTCAAGTACTCGCGGTAGAAGTCATTGATGGCATCGGCGTGCTTGGCGTCGATGTATCCATAGCCGATGTGTTTGCGGATGATGGCGCCGTTCTTGGCCTCCACCAGGCCGTTGTCGCCGCTTTGCCGGGGCCGGCTCTTGATCTGTTCGATGGGCAGCTTGTCGAGCAGTTCGGCGACGGTCTCGTTGATGAACTCCGAGCCGTAGCACCACGGGAAGCGGGAAGTTGAACCGAAAAAGTGTGCTGATTTGCCGTGGTCAGGTTTGTTGTTCCTGATCCATATGCCCGGACAGCTGGAACGTTTGGCCGTTGAGGACCCTCGTCAAGGCCGAGCACAGCGAGTTTATCTTGAGCCTTGACGACGGCCCGCTCAAGGTCTGGTGCGCTTCGTCGACCGAGGCCAGCAACTCGATGCCAGCCCGCGTGTAGCGCTGGGGGAAACGCCGCCGCCGGTAGACCGTCACCTGGCCCCGTCCGCTGGCCGTGTACAATTTGACATATCAGTATGGTCAAGTGTAAGCTTGCCAACTTGGAGGGATGTTGCAAACGATCTCTATGGTCGGACTGGTCAACTACGGAAGGAAAGGGAGCCCCTCTCGGCGGAGCTTCGGGAGCTTCCTGTTACTGGAATTGGCGAAGAGGACATTCTGTTAAAGGTGCATGCTGTAGCCATCTGCGGTAGTGATCTACATCAATACACAGGCAAGCAGAAAGGTGTATGCATGACGCGGCTCATCAGAAACGGCTCGGCGTTTTTGCCTTATGTTCTCATCTTTGGCGTTGCTTTCGCTCGGCTGATAGCGATCCATCCCGGCAACTTCATACCGATGTTTTCGTGCATCCTCTTTTTCGGGGCAGCTCGACCGAAGCGCGAGTTTCCTATCCCACTATTCGCACTGGTAGGAGTGGATATCTTTCTCACTTTGCACAAGTACGCCTACCCCCTTGATAGCAGTCATGTCGTGACCTGGATGTGGTATCTGGCCGTTATATTGCTCGGCGGCGCACTGTTACGCGGTTCTAAATCAGTTCCATTTGCCATTGGAACTTCTCTTGCGGCGTCGGTATCGTTCTTCCTAGCCAGCAACTTCGCGGTCTGGGCGGCGTGGAACATGTATCCAAAGACATGGAGCGGCCTCGGCGCTTGTTATGTTGCCGCACTGCCATTTTTCCGCAACGCTATGAGTTCCGAAACAATATTCACCTTAGTCATCTTTGGCATTAGCAGATATTACGAAGTACTCATGCCGCCCTTGCGTGCGGACGTGCATGTACTTAGCTCCGACACGCCTCCGGGGTCGTAAAACATGGCACAATCAAACGAACTCCACGATGCAATTCTCAACGGCGATGCCAAGAAGGCGCACGCGGTAACGCAGGCTGCGATTGAAGCGGGCATAGCGCCAATGGCCCTGATCTCCGAATCGATGGTGCCGGCAATGGATGAAGTCGGCCGGCTGTTTGAGGCCGAGGAGTACTTCGTCCCCGAGCTTCTGCTGGCGGGCCGCGCCATGAAGAGCGCGATGGAACTGATTCGGCCGCTCCTGATCGCTTCAGGTCAACGGATGGCTGTGCGCGTGATCATAGGGACGGTGAAGGGCGACCTCCACGATATCGGCAAGAACATTGTCGCGTCCATGCTGGAAGGCAGTGGGTTCGAGGTGATCGATCTCGGCGCCGATGTCTCGCCGGAGAATTTTGTGGCCGCTGTCAAGGAGCGGCAGCCCCACATCGTTTGCATGTCGGCGCTGCTTACCGTGACCATGCCGGCGATGAAGACGACCATCGACGCACTCGAGTCCGCGGGCGTACGCACTCATGTGAAGGTGCTCATTGGCGGTGCGCCGGTGACCAGCCAGTATGCCAAGGAAATTGGCGCCGATGGGTACAGCGAAAACGCCAGCGCCGCCGTGAGCCTGGTAAAAAGCCTTCTCGCAACAGCGTGAAGCAATGGTCGAGCAGATGATGGAGAAGACAGCCCTGAAGTACTCTGCGCTTGCAATTCCAAACACCGATGACCTGTTGTATGGCGTCAGCCCGCATCCGCTTGCGTGCGGACTGGGGCTGACGATTGGCGCAGGCCAGGTATTTCCCGAAGTCAACTTCACCCTCCCGGCAATGAACATCGAGGCGGGCACATGGGCCGAAGTGGTAGCCCACTATGAAGAGATGGCCAGCCAGATTCTGCGCCGCGCGGTCTCGCTGGGTGTACCAGGAATCGTACTGGAGTTTGAGCTTCTGCCGCCCATGACCGATCGGCCGGAGTGGGGTGCGGAGATTACCGCGGTTCTGAATCGGCACCTCATGGCCTGCCACGAGAAGCATCAACTGCCTTGCGCCCTGCGCGTCACACCAACCGACATACGCGACCAGCAGAAGCCTCCGATGATGCGCACCGGCGAACCATGGCAGCGGCTCAAACGCTCTTTTGAGCTATGCGCTGAAGCTGGAGCCGACATCCTCTCGATTGAGTCCATCGGCGGCAAGGAAGTCCATGACCTAGCTCTGATGTACGGGGATTTTTCGGGCATCGTCTTTGCCTTGGGAATGCTCGCGCCCAGAGACATGTCCTGGCTGTGGGGCCAGATCGGCGATATTTGCGTCCGGCATCCGGGCGTGGTTCCCGGCGGCGATTCGGCCTGCGGATTTGCCAACACGGCCATGCAGCTTGCCCATCAGAAGATGCTTCCCGAGGTTCTGGCCGCGGTTGTTCGGGCCATGAGCGCCGTGCGCAGCCTAGCGGCCTTCGAGCAGGGCGCAGTGGGGCCGTCGAAAGATTGTGCCTACGAGGGCCCGGTGATGAAGGCGATCACCGGCTACCCGATTTCGATGGAAGGCAAATCGGCCAGTTGCGCGCACTTCAGTCCGCTGGGCAACATTTCCGCCGCGATGTGCGATCTGTGGAGCAATGAATCGGTGCAGAATGTGCGCCTGCTCTCAGGGAACGCACCGGAGGTCTTCACTGAACTGCTGGCCTATGACTGCCGGCTAATGAACACCGCGGCAGCCAGCGAAGGCGGCGCGTTACAGATGCGCAACTGGATGACCGCATCCGACGAGTGGCTGAGTCCGCAGGCAGCGGTGCTGTCGCCGGACGCCACGATAAAGATCGCGGCGGCCATTGTCGGTGCGGATACGCCCTATCATCGAGTCGTTGCCGCGGGCCGCGCCGCCGTCGAGATTCTGAAAGATGGCATCGCACAGGAGAAGCTTCATCTCTCGCGCAAGGAGCAACAGTGGCTCGTGCGCATCGACGATGCGCTGGACGCTCTGCCTGCCGATGAAGCCACCCTTATGCTCGACCTGGAGGCACAATATGGCGGCCTTTACGGTAAATCAAGCTATGGCCTATAGCCACGGACGTGCTGTTGTCCATGACCACTCTGATCCGCGACATCACTCCGTCCGCAACGCAAAGTGCAGGAGATATCCTCGAAAGATAGCAATGCGTCTTAAAGCGATCATATGCCAGGTCTTCACGCGGGAGATGGGAGACGCTTGCTCCCGGTCGCCTCACACGGTCGATGTGGAGACGGTGACAATGGGACTGCACGATCTGGGTGCGCAAATGCGCCCGCATCTGCAGGAGCGTATCGATGCTGCAGACGATGGCGGCTATGACGCAATAGTTCTGGGCTACGCGCTTTGCGGCCGGGGAACCGAAGGACTGCGCGCGGGAAAGACGCAGCTTGTGCTGCCGCGGGCGCATGACTGCATCGGGTTGCTGATGGGCAACCGTCGGCTCTACGAGGCCTACTTTGAAGGCCATCCCGGCGTATATTACCGCTCTCCAGGCTGGATCGAGTTTCAGACACCCGGCAAAACGCTGGAGCCTGCCTTCGCCGCGTCAAAGCATGACATAGGCGAACGGCGCACTCTTGAGGAATTAATTGCCCAATACGGCGAGGAAAACGGGAAGTATCTCTTCGAGCAGTTCACCGCGTATCGGCGTAATTACTCGGGGCTGACATACATCTCCACCAGTGTCGACGCTGACAGCGGCTTTCGCGATCAGGCGCGTGCCGAAGCCATACAGCAGGGGTGGGTGTTTGAAGAGGTGAAGGGCTCGCTCATATTGCTTCAGTGCCTTGTCAACGGGGAGTGGAACGAGGCGGACTTTTTGGTTGTGCCTCCCGGAGCCGCCGTGCGAGCAACTCTGAGCGAATCGATTGTGGAAACGGCATGAGCGCAGAAGGTGTGTCAATCCGGCTGGAGCCACTTTCGGTGGAGATCGCGGTGCCGCGCGGCGCTTCGCTCGTTTCGAGCCTCGCCGATCGCGGCGTCGAGTTTCCCTGCGGAGGAACAGGCCTCTGCGGTGGCTGTGGGGTGCGTGTGCTGGCCGGTTCGCTTCTCGTCACGGAGGCCGACCGCAATACCTTCACGGTGGTACAGCTCGACCAGGGCTGGCGGCTCGCTTGTCAGGTGCGGGCAGAGCGGCCGCTGGTGCTAGAGTGCCGCCAGTGGCGTATGGATGTCCTAACGGACATGGGCGGCCTGGCAGGCAGTGGAAAATGCGGTTTGGGAATCGCCATTGATCTGGGCACCACCACTATCGCCGCGCAGATGATCGACATAGCATCGGGCAATGTGCTCGCGGTCGAAACCGAACTCAATCCGCAAGCGCCAT
>Ga0209517_10000409_pt1 | contig 74315 bp, 73 predicted proteins | sample PeaSoiMetSII2010_FD_187695 | JGI IMG/M metagenome (GOLD analysis project Ga0209517, IMG submission 187695) | Peat soil microbial communities from Weissenstadt, Germany - SII-2010 (SPAdes) (version 2) | ecosystem: Environmental > Terrestrial > Soil > Wetlands > Peat | place: Germany... | reverse complement strand
CGGATAGCGGCTTGCGCAGGCCGAGGTGCGTCTTCAGGCATCGTCGCCTCCAGAGTGGGTGGGGCAGCAACCTCACTCTCAAAGAGCGACGGTCGCTAGCCAGACGCCCATGGGATCTTTCGGCGCATAGCCGTCACCGGCCCCAGCGATCGGGAAATGGCCGCTGTCCACCACGCAGCGACATTCAAACAGAGATACTACCCTCGCGTTGGCAAAACCTAGACCGGCGGCTTATATTTATCGCCTAGAGACAAGCGAACCCGAAGGAGCAGAACGATGGCGGATGGCACCACTCCAATCGTCCCGGAGGCTCCCGCTGAGGCGGTGACCCCGGGCGGCATCAACCATCTCGTCATCAACGTCCGCGACATCGAGGAGTCGCACAAATTCTGGACCGAGATGCTCGGCTTCAAGCAGGTCGCCTACTCGAAGCGCCGCAACGGCAAGATGCGCTTTTATTCGGGCGATCATGACGGCCGCATGAACCACCACGACATCGCGCTGTGCGAGAACCCGAACCTGCCGAAACCGCCGGCCGAATGGTCGATGTTTGACCAGCCGGTGGCGATCAACCACATCGCCATCGTGCTGCCGAACCGCGAGGCTTGGCTCAAGCAGCTCGCCTATCTGCGCTCGAAAGGGGTCAAGTTCCAGCGCCGGGTCAACCACGGCATGACCCACAGCCTTTATATCGTCGATCCCAACGGCTATGGCGTCGAGGTGCTCTACGAGCTGCCCCGCGAAGTGTGGGGCGACAATATCCAGGGCGCGATCGACTACGCCGAGCCGGTAGCGACCGAGGGCGACGAAGCCTTCGTCGACGACACCGACTACCCGCATTTCGGCACCGCCGACAAAGCCGCGGAGTAACCTTGGGCTTGCCGAATCCGGCTACCGGGAAACGTTGCCGCTAAAATCGCCATAATCGGCGCGTACGTTAGCGATCGACGGGTAGAGGCTGATTGAGATCGGCAAAATCGGTGTGCCCGCGATTCCTGTTATGCCTGATAAAAGGCGGCAAATAACAGGGGGACAGCCTCCTGTCCCGTTGCGCGGGTAACAGGACGATAACAGGAGGTGACGTCCTGTTAATTTGCGCCGATAACAGGAGGCGCTGCAGGCGCGGCTCCGTTGACAGCGGCCCCTCTATCCTAAAAGCTGCGTAAAGGCCGCCAAGACGATCACTTTTGGGGAGAGACGCCGTGGCCCAATCTGCAGCTTCAGCGCAGACGATCGAAGCCTATGTCGGCGAGACGATGGACAATGCCTCGATGGGGCCGGTCCATTGGCGCGTTCTGGCGCTGGTCGCCTCGGGCTATTTCTGCGACGTCCTCGACTTCACGATTTTTGGCGCGCTGGTTCCCGACCTGCTCAAGAGCGGGTTTGTCACCGGGGCGCAGGTGCCGTGGATCGGCAGCATCACCCTGCTCGGGCTCTTTGTCGGCACGCTTGGCCAGGGCGAGTTCACCGATCGCTTCGGGCGCAAGGCGGTCTATCAGTTCAACCTGCTGCTGTTTGGCGTGGCGACGATTATCGGCGCAATGCCGGCGATCCCGAGCATCGGCTTCGATCCGGGCCTCACCTGGCTCCTGATCTTCCGTTTCCTCGCCGGCGTCGGGCTCGGGGCCGAGCAGCCGTTATGCTTTTCCTACACCGCCGAATACGCCCCGAAGGGCATTCGCGGGCGCACGATCGCCTTCATGCAGTTCCTCGGCGGCGCCTGGCCGTGGCCGGTCGGCGTGCTGCTGACGCTCGCCTTTCGCGACACGATCGGCTGGCGCGGCATCTGGATCATCATCGGCATTCTCGCGCTGATTGTCTTTGTGATGCGCTTCACCTTGCCGGAATCGCCGCGCTGGCTGGCGACGCACGGCCAAGGACAGCGCGCGCTCGACCTGTTGCAACGCATGGGGTTGAAGACGGTGCCGCTCGACACGCTCGCCAAGGATGCGGCGAGCGACACGCACAGCGACCCGATCGGGCTCGTCTTCCGCAACTATCCGGGGCGCGTCATCGCCGGGATGATCTGCTTTTTCGCCTTCTTCAGCATCGCGCTCGGGCTCGGCGCCTGGTTGCCGAACATCTTGGTCGAGCGCGGCTTCCCGATCGCCAAGTCGCTCAATTCGATCTTCTGGATGACGCTCGCCTTTCCCTGCGCCAGCGCCTTCATGATGTTTGCGCTCGAATATTTCGGGCGCAAACCGACGGCTGTTCTCGCCTTTCTCCTGACTGGGGCATTCGGGCTGTGGTGGGCAAATGCCTCCACCGAAGGGATGGTGCTGGCGGTCGGGTTCGGGATGATCTTCTTCACCCAGCTCGCCGGCAACTCGTCGCAGATTTTCATCTCGGAGGTGTTTCCGACCAACGCGCGCGCTTCCGGCTTCGGGTTATGCCAAGCAGCGGGCCGCATCGGCGCGTTTGTCGCGGTTCCCTCGGTCCAATGGATTCAGAAAGGCTATGGGCTGAACACGGTGTTTATCGTCATGGCGGTGATCGTGGCGATCGCCGCGGTCGCGGTGACCCGGGTTGGTCCGGAAGCGAAGGGCCTCGCCCTCGACGAGATCGCGCCGCCGACCGCTTGAGGCGGGAGGCGCTTACCGGCCGACGTAGCGGCGCTCGCCGCTGCTCGGCTGGTAGTACACGGTCACTTCCTTGCTGGTCTCGGGATCGACGAAGCGCTCGGGCGTTTCAACCCAGTCCGGTCCAGGAAGGTCGGGCTGGGGTGGTTTGTAGCGGCGGCGGATTTCGTTCAGCATCGCGAACAGAAGGACCGCGCCCGGGATTACCAAGTGCCACGCAAGCGGCAGCCATCCGAGGACCGCGGCAAGCAATGCCGCCGCCGCCAGAACAGCTCCGAGGATCAGCAAAACCGAGCGCAGCATGCCAATGTCTCAATGTGCCGCCGGCTCGATCACCGCGGCGGTGCCATAGGCGACGATCTCGCTCATGGTCTGGCCGATTTCGGACGAATCGAACCGCATCATCACGATGGCGTTGGCCCCCATGATGGTCGCGTTTTGCACCATACGGTCGATCGCGCTGCGCCGCGCGTCCTCAAGAAGCTGGGTGTACTCATGAATCTCGCCGCCGACGATCGAGCGCAGCCCGGCCATCAGGTTGCCGCCGAGGCCGCGACTGCGGACGACGACGCCAAAGCATTGCCTTTTAAGCTCGACAACCCGGTGGCCCGGCACATTCTCGGTGGTAACAACTAGCATCGCTTCACCTCCAGGCGGCATCGCGTGCCGGGTGATGTGGGAGCGATAGGTTGAAAATACACCCGGTCGGTGCTACCCGCTGAGCGATGGCAGCACAACCGCAACCCGGAGGAAACCGCAAGGACCGCACCGTCACCTATACGGGGCTGTTCCGGCTGCGCGACTGGATTTACCTAGGGCCATTGGCGGTGATCGGCGTCGCGCTCGGCGTCTGGGGTTTCACCGATTGCGCCGATTGCGGCACTGGCGACTTCATTCAGCGGGTCGTCAAATCGATCGGTTTGATTCGCCCCAATATCGGCTACACGCATCCTTGGCAGCTCGTCATCGCGCAGATTTGGATGCCGGCGTTGTTCCTCGTCGGCGGCGCCAAGCTGGTCCTGGCCAACATCCGGCGCGATCTCCGGGTCGCGTTGGCGCGGCGTCAATCCAGCCACACGATCGTTTGCGGGCTCGGCGATACCGGTCGCCAGATCGTCGAGAATTTGCGCGCCGATAGGGAGAGTGTCGTCGCGATTACGCTCGACGATACCGAGCCCAATGCCGTCGCTTGCGAGCGTCTTGGCGTCGCGGTGCTGAAGGGGGATGCGACGCAGATCGGCATGCTGCGCCTCTCCGGTCTGCTGCGCGCCGACACCGTCGTGATCACCTGTGGCTCCGACACGACCAATATCGAGATCGCCCTGCGCATCAAGGCGGCGCTCGACGCAGCGGAGCCGCATCACTCCGCCTTCAATATCCTGCCCGAATCGTTGCGGATTCGCCTCTTGGAATGGCTGCGCGCCGTCCCGCTCGACACCCAGACGACCGATGCGACGGGCCGTTCCCGCCCACTGCGGATCCTGCCCGAAATGCGCAGCGCCTGGCTCCTCGACTTGGTGCGCACCCATCCGACCGCCAATTTGAGCAGCAAGGCGGTCGAGACGCGGCCGTTCGACCTCGCCGCGAATGCCGCTCGCTTGCTGTTGGAACGCCCGGAATTCGGCCGAATTTGGCGGATGTGCGTGGGTGGCGTGGCGCCCGCGTTGCAGCCCCATCTGGTGATGGCCGGGCTGGGCGAGCTCGGGATGCAAATCATTGCCCGCGCGGTGCAAACGACCTTCGCTCTGCCCGGGTGCAGGCTCGCCGTCACCATCCTCGACCAGCAGGGCGAGGCAAGCGCCGCGGCGCTCGAAGCGCGCTACCCGGGGATGCGCAAGTTGATCGATTGGCAGTTCATCCAAACCGTGTTCGAAGCGGAAGACCCGGCCGCCTGGCCACAGGTATGGACGGCGGTCGAGCAGACGCTGCACAAGCGGCCGCGGACGGAGACAACAGTGGCGGTGGTCGTCGCGCTAAAGGAGGACAAGGATTCGCTGCACACCGCGCTACAGATGCGCGAGCGGCTCGATAAGCTCGGACGCGCCGGCGCGCCGGTCTTTGTCAGGCTGCGGCAGCGGCACGAGTTGGGCCAATTCGCCGCGAGCCTCGATGGTGTCGAAAGCATTCTCGACCGGCTTACCCCGTTCGGCGACCTCGGCGAGCTGACCAGCACCGATGTTCTGATTGGCGCGGATCAGGACGATCTCGCCCATGCGGTGCACGATACCTACCGCGCCGGCAAGCCCCGAGCGGAGGCGAATAGGCCGTGGAATGAACTTGCGGAACGGTTCAAGGAGTCGAACCGGGCTTCGGCCGACCATATTCCGGTCAAGCTCGCCGCGGCAGGAATGCGCCTCACGGACAACCCCGGGCGCGCGGTGGCGCTGACCAAGGCGGAAATCGAAACGATGAGCGAGGTTGAGCACTATCGCTGGATGATGGAGCGCCAGGCGATGGGTTGGACCAAGGCGCCTAGGGGCTCCAAGCCCGACGCGGTGGCGCGGCGGTCTCCCGATCTCGTGCCGTGGGCGGAGCTTGCCGACGCAGATCGAGAAAAAGACCGGGACATAGTGCGCACGATGCCGGCAAGCATCGCGGCGGCGGGCCAATCGATCCAGCGCGAGCGGATCATCGATGGCGCCGACCCCGCGGCGGAAGCGGCGCTCGATGCCGTGCCGGCGCACGAGCAGGCCGTGGTGATCGTCGATCCTCATAAGGAAAAATCCTGGGCGTTCGCGGAAACTGCCGCCAGACGAGGCGCGAAACTATGGGTGCTGTGGCACGAAGGCAGTCATGAGCGCCTGGTGGCGCCGGTGGAACCCAGCAAGACGGTGCAAAATGCAATCGAGCTCGCGGTCTCGGCCCGCGAGGCGGCGGCAATCCTCAAAAGGCCGCTGCCGACAGCGGCGCCGAAGCCGAAACGGACCGCGGCGGCCTAACCGACCGCTTGCTCGACCGGGCGCTCGCGATGGGTGCGCAGCCAGTATTCGTTCTCGTCGAGCGCGGCGCGGCCGAGCACGCGTATGACGGTTCGGCTCGCGTCGGTGGGCGCACCGATAAGGTCGAGCTCGCCGGCCGCTCGCTCGAACAGGGCCAGCGCCGCCTCGTAGCGATGCGCCTCGGCTTCCCAGACAAGCTTCTCGGCGACAAAACGCACCGCGACCGCTCCGGCGGAGAGCAGTACCACGCCTAGCGCGATGGCCAGCTGGTCCGCGTCCGGGATTTTCGACTCGAGCGCGAAGCCGATCAAGTGCAGCCCCGGACCGATCAACAGCGCCAGCACGAGGGCAAAGCCAGCCGCCCAGCGGCGCGGCGCCGGCGTGGTGCGGGTTCGCGTATGGCGTGCGATCCAGATCACCGCGGCGGCGGTGAGAAAGATGGCGGAAAGGCTCCAATGGCTTTCACCTTGCAGCATCTCGTCGAGCTTGTGGGGCAGCAACGCGGCGGCGACGATAACCAGGAACAGCCATACGGCGAGAAACTGCGCGGCGAAAAACGCTTCCCAGCTCAGCATCTTGACGCGCGCGACCGCGCGTTTGCGTTGGTCGGCGCGGCGGCGGAAATACTCGACCTGTCCGCTGATCCAGCAGCTCGGATTGTCTCGGTCGTAAACCTCGCGCCAATCGCTCTTGGGTGGCTGCGGCGCCCCGCTGAGCCGCGCCCAATGCACGATGTTGCGCACCGCCTGCCGCACATAGAGGAAAGGGAGTGGTGCGGCGCTCAAGAAATAGCGGTCGGCCCGGTCGGTCGGGCCGACGAGGCCGGCATGCCACCAGGCGCGCTGCACCCTGAGCGCCTCGATGACGCCGCGGTAGTCTTCGGTGATGCGCTGCCAGTGATTGCGATCGATGGTCCAGTGCACGACGACCGCGGCGGCGACCATCACCAGATAGATGGCGAGGGCCCAAAGGCTGAGATTCCACTTCGCATACCGGGCCAGCTCGACGGTTCCGAAGGCGCCGACCGCCAGCCAGAAGAGGACCGCCAGGACATAGCTAGACGACACCAGACGGCGTTTGTGGCGGCCCTGGATGTCATCGATCTCACGGTGGATGGTATCGACGACCGCGACAGGATCGGCGCCCAGCTGCGGCCACACAAACGCAGGCGCTGAACCGCTACTGCGCCCAGCAAGCCCGTCGAACGCGCGCGCCATGACGAGGCTCGACTGGAGCCGCCGCGCGGATTCCCGCGGGCTAGTGACAGCATGACGGTCGCTCTCGGAAAGCTGTACCGCGAACGGATGGGGCGATGTTGCCTCGCTTGGCGCGTCGATCAGCCAGAGCGGGCCGAGCGCGGCGATGTCGAGCGGCAGCGGCGGCGCGATCACCTGGCTCGCCTCCATCACCCGGGCGGCGACGGGGTCAGGACGCCCGCTGAGGCGGTACTGGACGACACGTGCGGTGCCGCCGGCCTGGTCGGGCTGCTCGTCCTTGGGCAGCACCGCGATGAGCAAGGTCGCCGCATCGGCGAGCCACAGACCGAGCTGCTCGTAGTGCATTACCCGCAGCGGGTTGGTCGCGTTGGCGGTGTTGCGTAGCTCCTCGCGCGTGCAGGCCTGGCCCGTATAGGGGTTGGCGAGCGGCGGCAGCGCGCAGGTCTTGACCCTGGGATCGGCAAGCAGGGTTTCGAGCGCCGCCAGTGCAGCGCCCTCGAAATCCTCGAAATAGGTTTGCCCGTCGAAGGGCAGCACGGCGGCGACAAGCCAATCGGGGCGAACCAGCGCCAGCTCGGCGGCGATCGTGTCGGCGCCGATCGCTATCCCGCTCAGCAGCACCTTGGGCGCGTTCGGCGCTTCGCGGTCAAGCGTCTCAAACGCTATGCGCAGGCGCTCGCGAACGACATCGTCCTGACCCTTCAGATCCCGCTTGCCGGTAATGCCGACGAGAATCGGCACGCGCTCCGCCATGCTCTTCCTCTCAAATACGCCCGGACCGCTACAAGACCCCGCCGTTGATCGAGATGCATTGTTTGGTAATGAGCCGGCTGTCGTCCGACGCGAGGAAGAGCGCGAGGTTGGCGATGTCCTCCGGGGCGATCAGGTCGGGCAGGCATTGCTGGGCGCGGCCGATCTCGATCTGGCTCTCGTCCCGGAACCAGAGTTGGCGTTGGCGCTCGGTCAAGACCATGCCGGGGGCGATGGCGTTAACCCGGATGCGGTCCTTGCCCACGGCGCGGGCGAGCGTGTTGGTGAAGCCGACGATCGCGGCCTTGGCCGAGGCGTAGGCCTCCAAGAAGGGGATGCCGCGCATCCACGACACCGACGACATGTTGATGATCGAGCCATGGCCCAACTCGCGCATTTGCGGGACGACGGCCTGCGCGGCGAAGAAGACATGGCGGAAATTGAGCGCGATCGTGCGGTCGAATTCGTCCGGGCTGATCGCCGCGAAATCGTAGCGCTGGTCGTTGGCGGCGTTGTTGACGAGCACAGCGGCGGGGCCAAGAGCGGTCCGGATCTTGGCGAGCGCGGCGTGCAGCGCAGGAATGTCGGTGAGGTCGCAGGGCACGAACATTGCCCCGAGCGACCCCGCAAGGGTGGCGCCGGCATCTTCCTGAAGGTCGAGGAAGGCGACGCGGGCGCCGTTTTCTGCGAAGGCGCGGACAAAGGCCGCGCCGATGCCGCTGGCGCCGCCGGTGATAACGACCGCACGCCCCTTGAGGCTCTCGTAGCGGGTAAAGCTCATGGGATTGCGTGCTCCCTCGCCGTGCTCGCTTGCTCCATTGTGCTGTGCCCGGCAGGATGCAGCCAGAGAATTGGCGGAGATAGCGGATGAACGGCGCGGAAAGCCTGGTGCGCACCTTGGTTGGCGGCGGGGTCAATGTGTGCTTCGCCAACCCCGGCACGTCGGAAATGCATTTCGTTGCGGCGCTGGATCGCGTGGACGGGATGCGCTGCGTGCTCGGCCTGTTCGAGGGCGTCGTCACCGGCGCCGCCGACGGTTACTACCGGATGAGCGAGGGGCCGGCGGCGACCTTGCTGCACCTGGGGCCGGGTTACGCCAACGGCGCCGCCAATATCCACAACGCCAACAAGGCGGGGTCGGGGATGGTCAACATCGTCGGCGACCACGCGACCTACCATCGCCAATACGACGCGCCGCTAACCAGCGACATCGAGACGCTGGTGAAACCCAATTCGCACTGGGCGAAGACCTCGCCCAACGCGATGTCGATCGCGGCGGACGGGGCGGCGGCGATCCAGGCGGCGCGCACCCCGCCGGGGCAGATCGCCACCTTGATCCTGCCCGCCGATACCGCGTGGAATGACGGCTCCGGCCCTGTTCCTGTGCCGGCAGCGCCGGCGCGCGGAATTGCCCCAGCTGAAAACATCGAGGAGGCGGCGCGCGTGCTGCGCTCGGGCGAGCCGACCCTCTTGCTGCTCACCGGGCGGGCGCTGCGCGAGGACGGGCTGGCGCTGGCCGGGAAGATTTGCGCCAAGACGGGCGCCCGGCTGATCGCGCAGGGCTCGAACGCGCGCACCCAGCGCGGCCGGGGCAGGGTGGCGCTGGAGCGCGTGCCCTATGTCGTCGACCAGGCTCTCGGCGTCCTGAAGGGGCTGAAGCACATCATCCTCGTCGGCTCGAAGATGCCGGTGGCGTTCTTTGCCTATCCCAACAAGCCCAGCCTATTGTCGCCCGAGGATTGCCAGGGCCATGTGCTGTGCAAGCTCGACGAGGACGCGATCGGCGCGCTCGAGGCGCTGGCCGAGTCGGTCGGCGCGAGCAGGACGCCCGTGCCGGTGGTTGACGAGCCAAGGCCCGAACTTGCCACCGGGAACATCGAGCCGATGGCGCTCGGCCGGTCGCTCGGCGCGCTGTTGCCGGAGAACGCGATCGTCGTCGACGAGGCGGTGACCACCGGGCGCGGCTTCTTCGCGCCGACCAAGGCGGCGGCGCCGCATGACTGGCTCTCCAACATGGGCGGGTCGATCGGCATGGGCCTGCCGGTGGCGACCGGCGCTGCCGTGGCGTGCCCCGACCGCAAGGTCGTCTGCCTCGAAGGCGACGGCAGCGGCATGTACACGCTGCAAGCGCTGTGGACGCAGGCGCGCGAAGGGCTCGACGTGACGACCCTGCTGTTCTCGAACCGGACCTACGCGATTCTCAAGGGCGAACTCGCCAATGTCGGGGCCGGCAATCCGGGGCGGAAGGCGCTCGATATGCTTGACCTGGGCAACCCGAACCTCGACTGGGTCGGGCTCGCCAAGGCGATGGGAGTGCCGGGCGCCAAGGTGACGAACATGGAGGAATTCAACCGGCGCTGCGCCGAGGGTCTGGCGACGCCGGGGCCGTACTTGGTCGAAGTCGAGCTCTAAAACCCGACGAAAATTCTACGCGCCTGCTCGCGCATCGAGCCGTTTGGTCGTTAGTAACCTCGCGAGGCGAACATCACCGCGGATCGCCACAGGAGATCGGCTCGGCCGATGGATGACGGCGCAAGATTGAGCGGCGCGCCGCGCCGGCGCGGCGTGGTGCGACGTACCGCGAGACCCGTCGGGCGCACGGAGCCGCAGATTGCGGCCGTGCTCGCGGCGCGGCACGCCGACCCATTCTCGTTTCTCGGCATGCACAAGGAAGGCGGCGAGCTCATCGTGCGGGCGATGCTGCCCGGCGCCGAGGCTGTCACGGTTATCGACGCGGCGACGGGTGAAGTAGCCGGAGCCGCCGAGCGGGTGCACCCCGACGGGTTCTTCATCGCCCGGCTGGAGGGCCGCACGGAGCGGTTCCCCTACCGGCTGCGCGTATTCTGGAACGGCGAGGCGCACGAGTTCGACGATGCGTTCCGGTTTCCGCCGGTGCTGGGCGATCTCGACATTCATCTGCTCGCCGAGGGGACGCATCTCGACAGCTACAAGAAGCTCGGCGCGCATCCCTTGACGCATGACGAGGTGGAGGGCGTCGCCTTCGCGGTGTGGGCGCCGAACGCGCAGCGGGTCAGCGTCATCGGCGGGTTCAGCGCCTGGGACGGACGCCGGCTGCCGATGCGCAAGCGCCACGACAGCGGGCTCTGGGAGATGTTCGTGCCGGGGATCAGCGCCGGCGAAGTGTACAAATACGAGGTTGTCGGCGCCGACGGATCGCTGGCGCTCAAGGCCGACCCGCACGCTTCGCAAGGCGAATTGCCGCCGCACACCGCCTCGGTCGTCGCCGCGCCGAGCCGGCACGAATGGCAGGATGACGGCTGGCGCGAGGAGCGCGCCAACGCCAATGACCGCGCCGCGCCGATCTCGATCTACGAGGTGCATTTGGGGTCATGGCGGCGCAACCTTGGCGACGGTGGGCGCTACCTCAACTACCGCGAGCTGGCCGAGCAGCTCGTCCCCTATGTCGCCGACCTCGGCTTCACTCATATCGAGGTGATGCCGGTCACCGAATACCCGTTCGACGGGTCGTGGGGCTATCAGCCGGTGTCGCTGTTCGCGCCGACGTCGCGCTATGGCGGGCCGGATGATTTCCGCGCTTTTGTCGATGCCTGCCACCGCGCCGGGCTGGGATTGTGGCTCGACTGGGTGCCGGGGCATTTCCCCAACGACCCGCACGGATTGGCGTGGTTCGACGGCACGGCGCTCTACGAGCATGCCGATCCGCGTCAGGGGCTGCACCGCGATTGGAATACGCTCATCTACAATTACGGGCGGCGCGAGGTCGCCAATTTCCTCTTGTCGAGCGCGCTCTATTGGCTGCGCGAGTTCCATATCGACGGGCTCAGGGTCGATGCCGTCGCCTCGATGCTCTATCTCGATTACAGCCGCGAGCCGGGCGACTGGATCCCCAACGCGTTTGGCGGCCGGGAAAACCTCGACGCGATCGCCTTTCTGCGGCGGATGAACGAGCTGGTATTCGGCGAGGGCAGCGGCGCGACGACCGCAGCCGAGGAGTCGACCGCCTGGCCAATGGTGTCGCGGCCGACCTATGCCGGCGGGCTCGGCTTTGGCTTTAAATGGAACATGGGCTGGATGCACGACACGCTCGGCTACATGTCGCGCGACCCCGTCCACCGCAAATATCACCACAACGACCTGACCTTTGGTCTGCTCTACGCCTTCCACGAGAATTTCATCCTGCCGCTGAGCCACGACGAGGTGGTGCACGGCAAGGGGTCGCTGATCAGCCGAATGCCCGGCGACAATTGGCAACGCTTTGCCAATCTGCGCGCCTATTTTGCGTTCATGTGGACGCATCCGGGTAAGAAGCTCTTGTTTATGGGCGGCGAATTCGCGCAGGAGCGGGAGTGGAACCACGATATCGGCCTCGACTGGCATCTCCTCGGCGACCCGTTCCATGGCGGGGTACATAGCCTGGTGCGCGACCTCAACCGGCTCTACCGTTCGACCCCGGCCCTGTACCAGCGTGATTGCGAGCCGGAGGGGTTCAGCTGGATCGATGCGGCCAACGGCAACGAGAGCGTGCTGTCCTACATGCGCTGGAGCGCCGATGGACGGGGACTGGCGGTGATTGTCTGCAACTTTACCCCGGTGCCGCGCCAGGATTACCGGATCGGGGTGCCGCGGCCGGGCCACTACCGTGAGCGGGTCGACACAGATGCACGCGATTACGGCGGCAGCGGCATCGGCAATTTCGGCACGGTCGAGGCCGCAGCAGAGCCGATGCACGGACAGCCCTATTCGCTGCGCCTATGGCTGCCGCCCTTGGCGACGCTGATCTTTACCCTCGAATGACGAGCACATTTTGAAGGCGTCGTCGCGGGTTTGGCCCGGCACTCCCTATCCCCTCGGTGCGACCTGGGACGGGCGCGGGGTGAATTTCGCGCTGTTCTCGGCGCATGCCGAGAAGGTCGAACTGTGCCTCTTCGACGCGTTGGGCAGTCACGAGCAGGCGCGCATCGTGCTGCCCGAATATACCGACGAGGTTTGGCACGGATATCTGCCCGAGGCACGGCCTGGCCAGCTTTACGGCTACCGCGTCTACGGGCCGTACGACCCGGCGCGCGGCCACCGCTTCAACCCGAACAAACTGCTGCTCGACCCTTACTCGAGGGCGCTGTCGGGCCAGGTGCAGTGGAACGATGCGGTCTACGGCTACCGCGTCGGCGGCCCGCGCGAGGATTTCGGCTTCGACCGGCGCGACAGCGCCCGCTATATGCCGAAATGCCGGGTGGTCGAGCCGGCCTTCAGCTGGCGCGACGACCGCAAGCCACGCACCACATGGGAAGAGTCGATCATCCTCGAACTCAATGTGCGCGGATTCACGATGCTGCATCCCGAGGTCGACGAGGCGCAGCGCGGCACCTTCTCCGGGCTCGCCAGCCCGGCGGTGATCGACTACCTGGTCGAATTAGGCATCACCGCGGTCGAGCTGTTGCCGGTGCATGCCGCGGTGCCGGAGCGGCCGCTGGCTCAGCGTGGGCTGACCAATTACTGGGGCTACAACACGATCGGGTTCTTCGCGCCCGATCCGCGCTTCCTGCCGACTGGCACGATCGCCGAGTTCAAGACCGTGGTCCAACGCTTGCACGACGCCGGGATCGAGGTGTTTCTCGACGTGGTCTACAACCATACCGGCGAAGGCAACCATCTCGGCGCAACCTTGTCGTTTCGCGGGATCGACAATCTGTCGTACTACCGCCTCGAAGACGACCGGCGCTTCTATAAGAACTTCACCGGCACCGGGAACACGCTCAACCTTGATCATCCGCGCGTGCTGCAGCTGGTGACGGATTCGCTGCGCTATTGGGCCGGCGACATGCATGTCGACGGGTTCCGCTTCGATCTCGCCCCGGCATTGGCGCGCGAAGGCGGCGAATATTCGCAGGGCAGCGCGTTTCTCGACACGCTGCGCCAGGACCCCGCATTGGCTGGGGTGAAGCTCATCGCCGAGCCGTGGGATCTCGGCCCGGGCGGCTATCAGCTCGGCAATTTCCCGCCCGGCTGGGCTGAGTGGAACGGCCAGTACCGCGATGTCGTGCGGCGGTTCTGGAAGGGTGATCCCAGACTTGTGCCGGACATGGCGTCGCGGGTCGCCGGCTCGTCCGATATTTTTGGCTATCGCGGCCGGCGGCCGTGGGCCAGCGTCAACCTCATCACCGCTCATGACGGTTTCACGCTCAACGACCTCGTCAGCTACAACGACAAGCACAACGAGGCGAACGCCGAAGACAACCACGATGGCCACGACGCCAATTTCAGCTGGAATTGTGGTGTCGAGGGGCCGAGCGACGATCCGAAGATCATCGCCCTGCGCGCCCGTCAGAAACGCAACCTAATGGCGACGCTGCTGTTGTCGCTGGGTGTGCCGATGCTGGTTGCGGGCGACGAGTTCGGTCGCACCCAAAAAGGCAACAACAACGCCTATTGCCAGGACAATGAAATCTCCTGGCTCGACTGGACGAATGTGCGACCGGAGGACGAGGCGCTGCGCCGCTTTGTCAGCGCGCTCATTCACCTGCGCCGGCGCCACCGCGTGTTCTCGCGGCCGCGTTTCTTCCGCGGCGAGGTGCTCTCCGAGAATGGGCTCAAGGATATAACCTGGGTGACGCCGGGCGGCGAGGAGGTGACCGACAAGGATTGGGCCAACCCGGTGGCGCTGACCCTCGGCTACGTGCTGGGCGGCGCGGCCGGTGAGTTCTACACCACCGGCGGGCAGCGCGACATCGACGCCAGCTTTCTTGTCATGATCAGCGCCTACCACGAGGATTTGGATTTCCGCTTTCCGCGGCTCAATACGTCATGGGCGTGGCAGGCGCTGGTCGACACCGCCGAGCCGAGCGGCCTGGTCAGCGACGGCATGCTTTACGTCGCCGGCCATGCCTACAAGTTGCGCGCCCGCAGCTTCGCGCTGTTCATCAATCGCGCCCCGGCGAACGGAAGACCACCAAACGGCAAGCCGCCGAACACGGAGGCACCCCTCCGCGATATTTCATGAGCGGCACGGAGACGCTGCATGCGCTGGCCGGACTGCTCGGCATCGAGACGAGGCACTCTGACGCGCTCGGCGTGACCCATGAGCCAAGCGCGGAGACGCTTAACAGCCTAATCGCCGCTTTCGGGCTGCCGCCTGATCCGCAACAGGCTGCGGCCGCGCTGGCCGAAGCGCGGCCTTTTGGACTCGACCCGCTGCAAGCGGTTGCCGCCGAAAACCCTGTTCTTCGGCCGCGGGTCGCCGACGGGACCGAAATCGAATGGCATTGCGATTTCGAGGCCGGCGGACATGTCGAGGGCCGCGGCACTGCGAGTAACGGCGAATTGCATCTGCTCGGACCGATGCCGCTTGGCTACCACCGGCTCGAACTTAGGGGCGCCGGCGTGGACGTGGCGGTCGGCCTCGCGGCGGCGCCCCCAGCTTGCTACCTGCCGGCGGCATTGCACGAAGGTTCGCACTGCTGGGGCCTCACCGCGCAGCTGTACGGCCTCAATAGCGCGCGCAACTGGGGCATGGGCGACTTCGCCGATCTCGCCGAACTTTGCCGTGCCGCCGCCGGCGCCGGGGCGATGACCGTCGGCATCAACCCGCTGCACGCGCTCTTCGCCAGCGAGCCGCGCCATGCCAGCCCCTATTCGCCGTCGAGCCGGGCGATGCTCGACTACCTCTATATCGACCCGAGCGCGGTTCCCGGCTTTGCCGAGGACGAAGCGATCCGCGCGCTTGCTCCTGAGGCAGCGCTCGCCGTGGTTCGCACAGCCGCGCTGATCGACCACGCCGCGGTTGCGGCGCTGAAGCGGCCGGTTCTGGAGGCCCTCTACCGCCGCTTCCGCGAGCACGATTTGCGGGTCGGCGCGGAAAGTGCTGCGGGGAAAGCGTTCCGTGCGTTTCAGCAGGCGAGCGGGCGGCCGCTTGCCGCGTTCGCGACCTTCGAGGCGCTGCACGAGAATCTCAACCGTGCGGGCGACGGGTTTTCCTGGCACGACTGGCCCGTGAGACTGCGCGATCCGAATTCGGGCGCAGTCGCTCGTTTCGGCAAGGCGCACAAGCAACGGGTCGAGTTCTTCGAGTTCCTGCAATGGCAGGCCGATGCGCAATTGGGCGCTGCGGCCGACGCGGGACGCGCAGTTGGGTTGTCGCTCGGCCTCTATCGCGATCTCGCGGTCGGGGTGAACCCGCTGGGCGCCGAGGCCTGGGCCGATCAAGGGCTCGTCGTGCCGGGGATGGGGATCGGCGCGCCGCCCGATCCGCTGAGCCGGATGGGCCAAGATTGGGGTCTCGCGCCGGTCAACCCGCTGGCGCTGCGGCGGGCCGGGTTCCAGCAATTCATCGCCGCGCTGCGCGCCAACATGCGCCACGCCGGGGTGCTGCGGATCGATCATGTGATGTCGCTGCAGCGGCTCTATTGGGTGCCGCGCGGCCAGACCGCGGTCAACGGCGCCTATGTCACCTATCCGTTCGTGGAATTGCTGCGTCTCGTCGCGCTCGAAAGCCATCGGCAAAGCTGCGCCGTCATCGGCGAAGACCTCGGCACCGTGCCGCCGGGCTTTCGCGAAACGATGCAGGCGGCGAATTTGCTCTCGTACCGGGTGGTCGCGTTCGAGCGGCGCTGGGGTGGCGGCTTCATCCCGCCGTGGGACTATCCGCCGGTAGCGGCGGCCTCGGCGGCGACGCACGACCTACCGACCCTGAAAGGCTTCTGGCTCGGCCGCGACATCGCTTGGCGACAACGCCTCGCGCTTTATCCCAGTGCCGAAGCCGAAGCGGCCGAGATCAACGACCGCAAGCGCGACCGTTGGCAATTGCTCGAGGCGCTTTCCGGCGAAGGGCTGATCGCGCATGAGCGGTTCGGCGAGTTCTTGCCGAGCGAAGACCAGCCGGTCTATAGCCCCGCACTCGGCGACGCGATCCTCGCCTTTCTCGCGCGCTCGCGGGCGCGGCTGATGCTGGTCCAGCTCGAGGACGTCGCCGGGGAAGAGGAGCAGGCCAACCTTCCCGGTACCAACGACGCGCACCCGAACTGGCGGCGGCGGCTTTCGACGCGGCTCGAGACTCTGCTCGCTGGCCCGAACCTGAAGCGGGTCGCGGCCCTGGTCAACGAAGGGCGACAGCGCGCGGCATAGCTGCGCTTGCGGCGCGCGCTCCGTTGCGCCCAACATGCGGCGGACCAGCGGAGCGGGTGAGGGCGGTGGACGAAGTCGAAGCGGTGGTGGTCGGCGCCGGGGTAATCGGCCTCGCCGCGGCGCGGGCCTTGGCGCTGGCGGGAAAGGAAGTCGTCGTCCTCGAAAAGGCCTACACGATCGGGTTTGAGACCTCCTCGCGCAACAGCGAGGTCATCCACGGCGGGCTCTATTATCCGAAGGGCAGTTTGAAGGCGACCGCCTGCGTCGAGGGACGCGAGCGCCTTTACGATTATTGCCGAGATCACGGGGTGCCGCAGGCGGCGCTCGGCAAGCTGATCGTCGCCACCAGCGAGGACGAAATCCCCGGGGTCGAGAAGATCGAGGCTGCAGCCAAGGCCAATGGCGTCGACAATCTCGAATGGCTAACGATCGCCGAGGCCCAGCGCATGGAGCCGGAGCTCCACTGCGTCGCGGCGCTCTTATCGCCATCGACCGGGATCATCGACAGTCATGCGTTGATGCTCGCCTATCAGGGCGAGGCCGAGGCCAACGGCGCGATGGTCGCGTTCAAGACGCCGCTGCTCGGCGGCAAAGTGCTGGCCGACGGGTTCGAACTCGAAGTTGGCGGGGACGAACCGGCGACGATCCGCTGCCGCTATCTGATCAACGCCGCCGGACTGCACGCGCCGGCGCTGGCGCGCGCGATCGACGGCATTCCGCTCGACACCATCCCGCCGGCCTATTTCTGCCGCGGCTGCTATTTCACCTTGGCCGGCAAGACGCCATTCACCCGGCTGATCTATCCGGTGCCGGTGCCCGGCGGGCTCGGCGTTCACATCACCTTGGACCTAGGTGGCCAGGCGCGGTTCGGGCCCGATGTCGAATGGATCGACGATGTCGATTATGCGGTCGATCCGCGTCGTTGCGACTCATTCTATGCCGCGGTGCGGCGCTACTGGCCGGGGCTCAAGGACGGTGCGCTGCAGCCGGGCTATGCCGGCATCCGGCCGAAGATCAGCGGACCCAACGATCCGGCGGCCGATTTTTCGGTGCAAGGCCCGGCCGATCATGGCGTGCCGGGCCTGGTCAATTGCTACGGGATCGAGTCGCCCGGCCTCACTGCGTCACTACCCTTGGCGGACGCGGTGGTTGCGAAATTGTCAGCAGCTTAGCCGCGACGACTTGTTGCGTCGGAAAAAGGGAACTTTCGCAAACTGTGGCGCAACCGCGCGACAGCGCCATATCATCGGGATGAGGCGACGCGGGGCTCGATGATGCTGATCGGCGTTCCAAAAGAGATAAAGACCCACGAGTACCGGGTCGGGCTGGTGCCGGGCAGCGTCCGCGAGCTGGTGCATCACGGGCATAAGGTCGTGGTCGAGAGCGGCGCCGGCGCGGCGATCGGCTTCGACGACAAGGCCTATGAGGCGGCCGGCGCCGGCATTCTCGCGCGCGCCGCCGATGTGTTCGCGGTCGCCGAGATGATCGTCAAGGTCAAGGAGCCGCAGCCCGAGGAGGTGAGGGCGTTGCGCGAGGACCAGGTCCTCTTCACTTATCTGCACCTCGCCGCCGACCCGGCGCAGACCGAGGGGCTGCTGAAATCGGGCGCGATCGCGATCGCGTACGAGACCGTGACCGACGCGCGCGGCGGGCTGCCGCTGTTGGCGCCGATGAGCGAGGTTGCCGGGCGGATGGCGATCCAAGTCGGCGCGCATTGCCTCGAAAAGGAGCAGGGCGGCACCGGTATTCTGCTCGGGGGTGTGCCGGGCGTGCCGGCGGCCAAGGTGGTGATCCTCGGTGGCGGGGTGTCGGGCACCAACGCGGCGCGGATGGCGATGGGGGTCGAAGCCTATGTCACGGTCATCGACAAATCGTTGCCGCGCCTCTACGAGCTCGACATGCAATTCGGCGCGCAGCTGCACACCTTGTTCTCGACCGTCGAAAACATCGAGCGCGAGGTGATCGCCGCCGATCTGGTGATTGGCGCGGTGCTGGTGCCGGGCGCGGCGGCGCCAAAACTGGTGAGCCGGGAATTGGTGCGGGCGATGCGCCCGGGCTCGGTCATCGTCGACATTGCGATCGATCAGGGCGGCTGTTGCGAGACCAGCCGGCCGACCACCCATGCCGCGCCGACTTATGTCGAGGAGGGCGTGGTGCATTACTGCGTCACCAACATGCCGGGTGCGGTGGCGCGCACCTCGGCGGTGGCGCTCAACAACGCAACCCTGCCGTTTGTCGAGGCGATCGCCGACAAAGGCTGGCGGCGCGCCTTGGCGGACGATCCGCATCTGCGCGAGGGCCTCAACATCAGCCGCGGCCGGGTGACCCACCCGGCGGTGGCGCGCGATCTAGGGCTCTCGCTGACCCCGGCCGAGCGGGCAATCGCAGAATGATTTCGCAAGCTCTTGAGCCGCGCCGCGAGTGTCCCTATCTCACCAAAGGATAGACCGAGAAAGGCCCATGGCGCCGCTGCCGACCCCCAGCCTGTTGGCGTTCGACCACAAGCTTTATCCCGGTTCCCGCCGGGAGGATGGTCTGGCGCCGATCGATCCCGCGACGGTCGCGGCGATCACCGATCTCTACCGTGAGGTGATGCCGGCAGGGGGCGCGATCCTCGACGTGGTGTCGAGCTGGGTGTCGCATCTGCCGCCGGAAGTGCACTACCGCCACGTCGTCGGTCTCGGCATCGACGCGCACGCGCTGGCCGAGAACGCCTTTCTCGACGAGTGGCGGGTGCAGGATCTCAACCATGAGCCGGCCTTGCCATTTGCCAATAGTGAATTTGACGGCGCCGCCATTTGCGGTGCCGTTCAGTATTTGGCCCGGCCCGGCGAGGTCATCCGCGACATCGGCCGGGTGCTGAAACCGGGCGCGCCGCTGGTGGTGACATTCTCCAACCGCTGCCTGTGCACGACCGCGACCGGTTGTTGGCGGCTGTTCGACGATACCGGCCGGTTATCGCTCGTCGCCCGCTATTTCGTCGAAGCCGGCAATTGGACCGACATACGCTGTCTCGACCGCACGCCGTTCGGCGTCGCCGAGCCGCTTTACGCGGTCATCGCCCACAGCGTTGGGGCGAGCGGGACCTGCGATTAGGAGTCGTAAGCCACCATCGCCGTAACCGGTACGGGGATACGGTTGCGGCCGTTTAAGAAGCTCAGTTCGATGATGCACGCGGCGCCGACGACGTTGCCGCCCTGTTGCGTCACCAGCTTGATCGCCGCCTCGGTGGTGCCGCCGGTGGCGATCAGATCGTCAACGACGACGACGCGCTGACCGGGGGCAATCGCATCTTCCTGGATCTCGATCGTGTCGGTGCCGTATTCGAGGTCGTAGGTGAAGCGCACGGTCTTGCCCGGCAGCTTGCCTTTTTTGCGCACCATGGCGAAGCCGCTGCCGAGAGCATAGGCGAGCGGTGCCGCAACCAGAAACCCGCGCGACTCGATGCCGACGAGAAGGTCCGGTCGCTGGCCGCGCACCGCGTCGGCGAGGCGCTCTATCGTTGCCTGCCAGGCCTGGGGATGCGCGAGCAATGTCGAGATGTCGTAGAACAGAATTCCCGGCTTGGGAAAGTCCGGAATCGAACGGATATGGGCTTTCAGGTCCATTGACGCGGCTCCCCCGCACCGGCACGCAGGCTTTCCGTTGCGGCATAGCGGCTTTTCGCGTAGTTGGAAAGTCGTTAGCCGCCGCGTGACCCCCCCGTCCCCCAGAAAGCATGGCGCCAGCCGCATCTATCCTCGCATCGGATGAACAGGGCGAGCTTGTGCTGCGGGCCGAGGGCGAGTGGCTCGTCGCCAGCGCCCGCGAGCTCGACCGCCGGTTGAATGACCTCGACCTGCCGCAGGGGCGGCAGGTGACGATGGACCTTGGCGGGGTCGGCCGGCTCGACAGCACCGGCGCTCTGCTGCTGCTGCGCACCGAGCAAGTGCTTGCCGGACGCGGCAACCATGTCGAGTTCGCCAACCTGCCGGCGCATTTCGCGCCGCTACTCGAGCAGGTGCGCACACGTGGCTTGGCCGAGCCGCTGCCGCACCCGGTGCCGTCGCACCACACCTTTATCGGATTTGTCGCGCGGATCGGCAACGTCACGCTGGACCTGCTGGGCCGGCTCAAGGATATCCTCGCGTTTACCGGATTGGTGACCGAGACGGCGGCGAAGCTGCTGGTGCGCCCGAGCCGCCTGCGCGGGGTGGCGACGTTGGTGCAGATGGAGCAGGTCGGGCTCAACGCGCTGCCGATCGTCGGGTTGCTGTCGTTCCTGATCGGGGTCGTCATGGCCTACCAGGGCGCCGACCAGCTGCGCCGGTTCGGCGCCGAGATCTACACGGTCAACCTGCTCGGCGTCTCGATCCTGCGCGAGCTTGGCGTCTTGCTGTCGGCGATCATCATCGCCGGCCGCTCGGGCAGCGCCTTCACCGCGCAGATCGGCACGATGCAGGTCAATGAAGAGATCGACGCGATGCGAACGCTCGGCCTCGACCCGGTCGAGGTACTGGTGCTGCCGCGGCTTTTCGGTCTCGCGATCACTTTGCCGCTGATCGTCTTCTATGCCGATCTGATGGGGCTTCTCGGCGGGGCGTTGATGTCGTGGATCGTGCTCGACATCAATATCCCAACCTTCATCAGCCAGCTGCACGGCGCGATCAGCGAGGGAACGCTGTGGGTCGGGGTGGTCAAGGCGCCGTTCTTTGCGGCCATCATCGCGCTGATCGGCTGCTACGAGGGGCTGAACGTTACCCGCAGCGCCGAGAGTGTCGGCAAGCTGACAACCCAGTCGGTGGTCGAGTCGATCTTTTTCGTCATCGTTACCGATGCGGCGTTCTCGATCATCTTCTCGGTGCTAAAGGTTTGAGCATGGCGTCCGACAGCGACTTCGTCATCCGCGTGCGCGACCTGATCAATGCGTTTGGCACACAAGTCATCCACGACCGGGTCGATCTCGATGTGAAGCGCGGCGAGGTCATCGGCATTGTCGGCGGGTCGGGCACCGGCAAGTCGGTGATGCTGCGGACCGTCGTCGGGCTTAACGCGCCGGTGTCGGGGAACATCGAGGTCCTCGGCCGCGACGTGCTGCACCTGACCGCCGACCAACGGCACGATCTCGAGACCCATTGGGGCGTGCTGTTCCAAGATGGAGCGCTGTTCAGCTCGCTGACCGTGGCGCAGAACATCGAGGTACCGCTGCGCGAGGATTTGAAGCTGCCCGAGCGGCTGATGGCCGAGATCGCCGCGTGCAAGATCGGCATGGTCGGGCTGCCGCCCGACGCCGGCGACAAGTTTCCGGCGCAGCTCTCGGGCGGCATGCGCAAGCGCGCCGGTCTGGCGCGGGCACTGGCGCTCGACCCGGAGATTCTGTTCCTCGATGAGCCGACCGCCGGGCTCGACCCCATCGCCGCCGCGGCCTTCGACCAGCTCATCAAGGATCTGCAGGCGAGCCTCGGCCTGACCGTATTTCTGGTGACACACGATCTCGACAGCCTGTTCGCGATCTGTGATCGCGTCGCCGTGCTGGTCGACAAAAAGATAAAGGTGGGAACGCTCGACGAGCATTTGCGGGACGACCACCCCTGGATTCATTCGTATTTTCACGGCCCGCGCGGTCGCGCGGCGCACCCGGCTGAAAACGCGCGAGCTCGTTAGGCCGGTACGAGGGGGGAGAATGGAAACCCGGGCCCATTATGTCGCTGTCGGCGCGTTCGTGCTGGCGCTGGTTTTCCTTGGCTTCACTGCGGTCTTATGGCTGGCGGGGACGCAGTTCGCGGTCAATTACGACCACTACGACGTCTTCTTCAAAGGCGCGGTGAGCGGCCTCAGCAAGGGCGCGGCGGTCGAATACAACGGCATCCGTGTCGGTCAGGTCTCCGAAATCGAGATCGACCCTAACAACGTCGAGCAGATCCGCGTCACGGTTGAGATCAAGAGCACCGTCATGATCAAGGAGGACGCCGCCGCCAATGTCGAGACCAATATCCTCAGCGGCGTCTCCTATATCCTGATCACCCGCGGGACACAGGAGGCCAAGGAGCTCACCGCGCATGACGGGCAGCGCTATCCGGTGATCCGCTCGCGCCGCGGGACCTTGGCGAGTATTTCGGCGCGCGGGCCGCAACTTCTCGAAAAGCTCGACGATATCCTCGACCACGTCGAGGACCTGCTCAACGACCACAACCGCGAGGTCATCGCCGCCACGTTGGAGCATGTCGAAAAACTTACCGGGGCGCTTTCCGCTCACAGCGACGATATCGGTCAGATGGTGGCCGAGGGCAGAAACGCGCTGACCGCGCTCGACAAGCTGTCGACCGATGTCGACAACAGCTACACCACGCCTGAGGGGGTCAAGGACCAGCTGATCGGCATGCTCAAAGGCCTCAACCTGGCCAGCCGTCAGATCGAGCTGACGCTGCAGGACACGCGGCCGGGCATCCGCACCTTCAGCCAGCACACGCTCGTCGATATCGACAGCCTTGTCGGCGAGATGCGCCAGTTCATCGCGGGCCTGTCGCGGCTGGCCGCGCAGCTCGAGCGCGACCCGACCCGCCTGCTGTTTGGCGACCGCCGCGAAGGGTATCAACCGAAATGACCAAGAAACCGTGCCCCCTGCAGCGCCTCGCGCTTGTCTTGCTGGTGGTGAGCCTCGCCGGCTGCGCCAAGCTGTTCACCGAGCCGCCGCGTCCACTCTTCCGGCTGACCGCGCCCGCTGATTTTCCGCCGGGGACGCGCCATGTCGACGCGCAACTGGCGATCGCCGTGCCCTATGCGCCGGCGGCGATCGACACCGCCCGGATCGCGATGAGCAGCAGCCCGAATTCGCTCGACTACCTCGCCGACGGCGATTGGACCGACCGAGCCCCGCCGCTGGTGACGACCGCGCTGATCGAAGCCTTCGAGAACAGCAAGGCGTTTACCGCGGTCGGACCCGATTCGCTCGATCTGCGCCCCAATTTCGTCGTCGAGAGCGAACTGCGGCACTTCGAGGCGGTCTACGATTCGCCAACAGCGCCGCCCGTGGCCTGGGTGCAGATCGCGGTCAAGCTGGTCAAGGTGCCGCAGCACACGATCCTCGCCGAGACCGCGATCAGCGCGCGCCGGCCCGCGTCAACCAACGCGACTCCGCAGATCGTGCTTGCCTTCGATGGAGCGATGGCGGACGCGGCCAAGCAGATCGTCGGCTGGGTGCTCGCCAACCCCGGCTTGTCGGCGCCGCGCAGATAGGTATCCTGGACACCTTTCGTTCACCCGAAACGTAAGGTGTCGAGTGAGTGGTATGGGGCGCGCCGCGTCGGCGGCGACGGTGATCCGGGAGTGCCGGCGGGTGCTGGCGGCGAGCGGCAGCACGATCGCGCGAGAAGCGGTCGGCAAACGCGGCAAGATCGCCGATTGGCGGCATTATCCCGACAGCGACGTTTACGACGCAGTGAGCCACGCGCAGTACTTCTTCCACCGCCACGCCCCGGGCGAGCGGATGGTGGCGGAGGACCCTGGCGAGCACGGGCATTTCCACCTGTTCCTGCGCGCCGAGGGCATGCCACGCGGGGCGACGCCGCTGCTGCTGCCCGATGCGGCGATCGCCAATCTGCCGACCCCACCGCAGGCAGCGCCGTCGAAGCGGGGTGTACGGGACGAAGTGAGCCATCTCGTCGCCATCGCGATCGACAAGAGCGGCGAGGCGGTGCGGCTCTTCACCACAAATCGCTGGGTCACCGGCGAGACCTGGTACCGCGCCGAGGATGTTATCCGGATGCTCGACCGCTTTTCGTTGGACGCGGCCGAGCCGGCGAGCGTCGTCAACCGTTGGCTCGCGGCGGTCGTGCGCCTCTACCAGCCTGAGATCGCGATGCTGTTGCGTAAGCGCGACGAGACAGTGATGGACCCGCGCCTGCGGCGGCGAAAGGTCGATGTGTTCGAGGACCCGAAGCTCGAGATCACCTCGAGCCTGTCGATCGATCTCGACGCACGGCTCGCCGCGGTCGATCGCCTCGTCAACGAGCCAGTGCCCACGCCGCAACCGCCCGCCCAGCCGCGCCTGCCGCCGATGGCCGAAGGCTGGGGAAGCTAGGTCTCGCTACCCCGCCTTGGCGCGCGGCGGAAAGACCTGATGTGGTTCTTCGAGGCCCGCGGGATCCTGGTGGATAATGATCTCCGCGTTCGGGTAGGCACCGCGCAGCTGCGCTTCGACAGCGTCGGCGATTGCATGAGCGTGCAGCAGGTCCATCGCCCCGTCCATCTCAAGATGCAACTGGATGAAGGCAGTCGGCCCAGCGGCGCGGGTGCGCAGGTCGTGAACGGCAGTGACTTCGGGCGCGGCCTCGGCGATGGCGCGGATGCGGGCGCGATCCTTGTCCGGCATCTCGTGGTCCATCAGCTGGGTCAGCGACAGGCGCAACAGGTGGGTCGAGCCATAGATGATCCACAGCCCAATCGCGCCGCCGAATAGCGGATCGAGGATCGGCGTCTCGAAAAACCGGTCGAGGACGAGGGCCGCGAGCACGGCGACGTTCACCAGCATGTCGCTGCGGAAATGCAGCTCGTCGGCACCGATTGCCAGCGATCCAGTCTTGGAGACCACATAGCGCTGGTAGAGCACGAGGACGCCGTCAATGACGATGGACAGGACCATCACCGCGATACCGAGCGTGGCGCGGCTGATCGGCGCTGGCGTAACGATCCGGTTGATGGCTTCGAAGGTCACGAGCAGCGCGCCGCCCGTGAGAAAGGCCGCTTGCCCGAGCGCGGCGAGGGGTTCGGCTTTGCCGTGGCCGAAGCGGTGCTCGCGGTCGGCAGGTTCCGAGGCACGGCGTATAGCAAACAGGTTGACGCCGGCGGCGACGACGTCGAGCAGCGAGTCGACGAGGCTTGACAGCATCGCGACCGAGCCGGTGGCGAGCCAGGCGACGAACTTGACCACGATTAATAGGGTGGAGACCCCGACCGAGGCGTAGGCTGCACGGTTTCTCAGAGTGGTGTGCCCGGCGTCGACGGTCACGGAAACAAGCGCTCTTTGCGCCAGACGCTGCCCTCGCGCGCAAAGACGACGCGTTCGTGAAGGCGCGACGGCTGGTCCTGCCAGAACTCGACCCGGTCCGGCTTCACGCGAAAGCCCGACCAGAAATTCGGGCGCAGGATCGCGCTGCGGTCGGCGAAGCGGCGGGTGAACATCTCGACGCGCTTTTCGAGCTGCTCGCGATTCTCGAGCAGGCGCGACTGGTCGGACGCCCAGGCGGCGATCTGGCTGCCGCGCGGGCGGGTGGCGAAATAGCCGTCGGCCTCGTCCTCGGAGACCTGCTCGGCGCGGCCTTCGGCGCGTACCTGGCGCTTCAGCGACTTCCAGTGGAAGCACAGCGCGGCATGCGGGTTGACGAAGAGGTCGTCGGATTTGCGGCTTTCGAGGTTGGTGTAGAAGACAAAGCCGCGCGCATCGACCGCCTTCAACAGCACCGCACGCAGCGATGGTACGCCGGTGGCGGTGGCGGTGGCGAGCGTCATCGTCTCGGCCAGCTCCTCGCTCTTCTCCGCGAGCGCCAGCCAGCGCGCGAAGGGCGCGAACGGCTCGACTTCAGGGAGATCGTCGATCATGCGGTGGCTTTACTCTCAGCCGGCGGCATCGGCAATCACACGTGTGCCGGTCGCCGAGATTAGATCGGCGAGCCGCGCTTGCATCGCCGCGCCCTCGGCGGCGACGATCTGGTCCATCGCCGGGGCGACCAACGCCTGCCAGGGAGCATGCTGGCGTACCGCCCAGCCGCGCGCCAGCGGCAGGTCGAGCGCCTGATAGAGGTCGGACAGCGTCGCATTCTGCGGGTTCCAGGCGAGCACCCAGCCGCCGGCCTGGGTCGGGGCGACAAAGCCGGCCTGCGCCAGGCGGTTCAGGTATTCGACCAGCGCCGTCGTCGGGATGCCGAGCTCGCGTGCCAGCCCTGCGGTGCGCGCGGTGCCACCGCGCTGCTGCGTCCGCGCCAACGCGGCAATCATCGCGAGGGCGAGAGCCAATTGCACGCCGCCGGCCCCGAGATGGCCGAGCCGCTCGTCGATCTGCCAGGTTGGCAGATTGGCGGCGATGACCGCGCCAAAGAGGATGACCATCCACGAGAAGTACATCCACAACAGGAAGATCGGCACCACGGCGAGCGCGCCGTACACCGTCTGATAGGAGGTGGTCAGGATATAGGCGGAAAACCCCGTCTTGAGGAATTGGATGAGGATCACGGCGCACAGTGCACCGATCGCTCCGTCGCGCCAGCGCACCGCGCAATTGGGGATCAGGCAAAACAGCAATGTGCAGGCGATGAATTCGAGCAGGAAAGGTAGGAAGCGCCCGAATTCGGCCTTCCAGGTGTAGAGATCGGCGATCTGCGCCGGGTTGAGACCGGCGTGTTGCGCGACGATGTCGAAATAGGTCGAGAGGGTGACGCTCGATCCGACCAGCAGCGGCCCCAGGGTCAACAGCGTCCAATAAGCGAGAACGCGCTGCACCCAGGGACGCGGGACGCTGACGCGCCAGATCAAATTGAGTTGATCCTCGACCGTAACCAGCAGCAGCACGCCGGTGCCGGCGATCCCGATAAGCCCGATTGCGGTCGTCTGTGCCGCAGAACTGGCGAAGCTGCCGAACCAATACGCGGCCTGCTCGCCGATGGCCGGCACGAAGGCGCGGAACATCATCGCCACCAGCTGTTCGCGCAGCGCCGCGAAGGTCGGGAAGATCGAGAGGATGCCGAGGGCGATGACTCCGAGCGGCACCAGCGACACCAGTGTGGTGTAGCTGAGCGCGCCGGCGGCGGCGAAGCAGCGGTCGCGGTTGAAGCGCGCCAGCGTGTAGCGGACAAAGGCCGCGGCAGTCGACACCCGGTCGCGGACCGTCTCGACCCGTCCGTTGTGCTGGGTTTTGCTGGCGTCCCTCATGGGCCTGAGTCTACAGGCGGGTCTTGTCATCGCCAACAACCGCCGCGAGTGCACCGGTTGCCTCGATTGGCCGCGGCGGGCGGCTCGTGTAGGATAGGTGACAGCGGGCCGCTGGCCCGCAGAAGCACGGCGGAGCCGTCCCATGACCACGACAAACGGGCTGATGGCCGGCAAGCGGGGCCTCATCATGGGCGTCGCCAACGACCGCTCGCTCGCCTGGGGCATCGCCAAGGCCGTGCACGAAGCAGGTGCGGAGCTTGCGTTTACCTATCAGGGCGAGGCGCTCGGTCGGCGGGTGCGGCCGCTGGCGGAAACCCTCGGCAGCGATTTCCTGGTCGAGGCCGACGTGACCAGCGAAGCGAGTCTCGGTGAGGTGTTCGCCGCGGTCGAGCGGCGCTGGGGCGGGCTCGATTTCCTGGTGCATGCGATCGCCTTCTCCGACAAGGAGGAGCTCAAGGGCAAATACCTCAACACCACGCGCGACAATTTCCTGCGCACGCTCGACATCTCGTGCTTCTCGTTCACCGATCTCTGCCGGCGCGCGGCGCCGCTGATGCCGCAGGGCGGGAGCTTGTTGACGCTCACCTATGCGGGCGCCGAGCGAGTGATGCCGCACTACAACGTGATGGGCATCGCCAAGGCGGCGCTGGAGGCGAGCGTCAAGTACCTGGCGGTCGATCTTGGCGGCCAGAATGTCCGGGTCAACGCGATCTCGGCTGGGCCGATCAAGACGCTGGCATCGTCGGCGATCGGCGATTTTCGCTACATCCTCAAATGGAACGAGCTCAACGCGCCGCTGCAGCGCAACACGACGATCGAGGACGTCGGCGGCGCTGCGCTGTATCTGCTCAGCGATCTGTCGGCCGGGGTTACCGGCGAGGTGCACCACGTCGATAGCGGCTACCATGTCGTCGGCATGAAACGGGTCGACGCGCCCGATATCTCAACCGTCTAGCCGGGCGACCATGGCCGGCAGCTCTTTCGGCACGCTGTTCCGCTTCACCACCTGGGGCGAGAGCCATGGGCCGGCGATCGGCGTCGTCGTCGATGGCGTGCCGCCGCGCATCCCCTTGGCCGAGTCCGACATCCAGCAATGGCTCGACAAGCGCCGGCCGGGCCAATCGCGCTACACGACGCAGCGCCAAGAGCCGGACCTGGTCAAGATCCTGTCCGGCACCTTCGACGGTCAGACGACCGGGACCCCGGTGAGCCTGATGATCGAGAATGTCGATCAGCGCTCGCGCGACTACAGCAACGTCGCCGACCGCTTCCGGCCGGGCCATGCCGACTACACTTACTGGAAGAAATACGGCATTCGCGACTATCGCGGCGGCGGCCGCGCCTCGGCGCGCGAGACGGCGTCGAGGGTCGCGGCGGGGGCGGTGGCGCGTAAGGTGCTGGGGCCCGCCATCACGATCCGCGGCGCGCTGGTGCAGGTCGGCCCGCACGCGATCGATCGTGCCGCCTGGGACTGGGCGCAGGTCGCGCAGAACCCGTTCTGGTGCCCGGATGCGGGCACGGCGGCGCGCTGGGCCGACTACATCGACGAGGTGCGCAAGGCGGGATCGTCAGCCGGCGCGATTATCGAGGTCGTGGCGAGCGGTGTGCCGGTCGGGCTGGGCGAGCCGGTCTACGACAAGCTCGACGGCGATTTGGCGCGCGCGATGATGACGATCAACGCGGTCAAGGCGGTGGAAATCGGCGCCGGGTTCGCCGCGGCGGCGCTGTCGGGCGAAGAGAATTCAGACGAGATGCGGATGCAAGACGGCAAGGTCACGTTCCTCTCGAACAACGCCGGCGGCATCCTCGGCGGCATTTCGACCGGCCAGGACATCGTCGTGCGGTTCGCGGTGAAGCCGACGAGCTCGATCCTCAGGGCAATGCGCACGGTCGATAGCGAAGGCAACGACACCGAGATCGAGATGCACGGGCGCCACGATCCGTGTGTCGGTATCCGCGCGGTGCCCGTCGGCGAGGCGATGATGGCCTGCGTGCTCGCCGACCATCTGCTGCGCTACCTAGCGATAGGCGGCGATCCGTGAGTTGAGGGCGGCTGGGGGCGGCCGCTTGGGGAGGAGACAATGGGGGTTGCAGACATCGTGAAGCGGGCGTCGCTCGTCGCGGCGGCCGCGGTCTTCGGCGTTATGGCGATCACGCCTTCGGCACGCGCTGCCGATCCGAATTTCTGCCGCGACTATGCCAGCGCGGCAGTCAGGCAGTTCAACGCCGCATTCGCGGTGCCGCGGTGCCGGGGCGGAATGAACGGTCCTCGCTGGTCGCCTGAGTTCCACGTCCATTATGACTGGTGTCTCGGCGCTCCATACAATGGCGCGTCGACCGAGCGCGACATCCGCCGGCAGTACATCGACGCCTGCCGCTAAAGGAAAGGGCCGCACCTCGGTGCGGCCCTTTCGCTTGCTCTTTAGCGGCTGCTACCGCAGCGGCGAGAACGACGCCGGGATCACCAGCATGTTCTCTTGAACCAGCGTCTGGCCGGGCTGACCGCCCTTCGGCGGCCAGATGCCTTCCTTGCGGGCGTGCTCGCGCACCGCGAAGCGCTCGGCGGCATCCTTGTAGGCCCAGATATGGCGCCAGCGGTTCAGCCCACCGAGCTCGGAATGCCCGGCGAAGGCCAGCGGCGACAGCTTGGTGCGCTCGGCGATCTGGGTGCTCCAGCGGTCGATCTGCGCCGGCATCGCGCCCGGGGCCAGCGTGTAGGTGCGGATTTCGTAGATGCCGCCCAGTTGGCGCGGCTCGAGCTTCGGCGAGAACGCCGCCGGGATGAAGATCTCGCTTTCCTGCTCCTCGACGAACTCACGGATATTGGGCGGCCAGCCTTCGAGCTTCTGCGACTCGGCGCGGACGCGGGTGCGCTCCTCGAAATTGGCGTAGGGCCAGACATGGATGATCCGGTTGAGCGGACCGACCTCGGTGTGCCAGAAGGCGGCGAGCGGCGATAGTTTTGTGCGCGACGGCAATGCCTGACCAAAACGCTCTTCGGCTTGGGCGACCGAGCCGGGCTTCAATCGGTAGGTGCGAAACTCGACGATCATGGGGGTTTCCTCCAGGGGGATGGCGGCGGAACGGTAACTCATTTTTGATCGGGGCGGAAACGGTTCGCGCTCCGGCGCGGTTGGCGCCCGACGGCGGCTCAGCGGCGCGAAGCGGCTCCCGGTTCCGTGACCTGCAGCTGATGGGCAATCGCCACCGCAACGAGCCGGTTGCCGTCGGCCGACATGTGCGACCAGCCGCTCTCCTGGACGATGAACAGCGAGCGGAACAGCGCCTGATCCTTGGCGTGAATTTCGGCCAGGCTGGCCCACATGTCGACGGTTTCGACTCCCATTTCGCCAGCGCAGGAAGTCACTGCCATGGCAGCCTTTGGCTGTGAACGCCCGAAATCGCCGACCCCGTATTGCATGACCGTGATCAGCCGCATCCCGCTCTGATCGGCCCTCTCTTTGAGCCGCTTCAGCAGCAGACAGGTGATCCGCTCGCCGGTACCTCCCGGCGTCGCGCGCTTGTGTTGCGTGTTGATTGAGCCGAGCCATTGTTCGAAACCGAGCCGTTCGGCCGCCCAGTAAATCGCATAGGAGTAACCGAGGACGCCGCGAAGGAACCCTAGCTCGCTGGGATGGCCGACAAAGGGCGGAACCGGCACGTTGTGCAAGACAAGCTCGTTGTCCTCCACCGTGTAATACGGCTTGTGCGCGCCGAAATTGATCTCTTCTTCGGTGCGCCCGATGTCGTACCACAGGAAATCCACGATCAGGATCTGCGGTCGGGCGATATCGATCATGTCCTCGGCGCGCATGACGATCTGATCGGTCCCAAAGCCGGGGACCGCCGCGTTGACGACCGGAGTTCCGATGATCGCCTCGAGATAGGCCGGCCAAGATTCCGCGTCTCCCACATCGCTACCAAAGGTAAAGGAGTCGCCGGATGCTAGGATGCCGCCGATCGGCAGCGTCCGGTCGGTGCTGCTCGGCAGGCGGACACCGTAGGCGTCGGTGCTATTGGACGGCCAGCGCAGGTTGGGTCCCACCCGCCATCCGAGCCTTTCGTCATACAAGAAGCCGGTATCTTGCTTTGCATGGTTCACTCGATCGCCGATGAAATTGGTGAACTCCAGCAAGGGAATCCCTTGATGGAGTCGAAGGCCGATTTCCCAGACTGCGAGCGTGACGAATACGGAGGCCGCGATTAGCGCCGTGTTGAGCGAGAGGCGTCGCAGCATGTGAGGACTACAGCGCCTCAGCGCTTGTGATCGCTGTGGGGGGCTCGGCGAATAACCGCCCTCGCCCTGCGGAAGCGTTGTCTAAGCCACGCGTCATGGCCCGACCATACGGGCGCGCGGCAAGCGGCGTCAAACCGGAGAAAAGGAGTGGCGACAGCCTCGACAGCAGCTCAGCGGCGCGAAGCGGCTCCCGGCTCCGTGGCCTGCAGCTGGTGGGCAATCGCCGTCGCAACGAGCCTGTTGCCATCAGCCGACATGTGCGCCCAGCGGCTCTCCTTGACGATGTACAGCGAGCGGAACCGAGCCTGATCCTTGGTGTGAATTTCGGCCAGGCTCGCCCAGGTATCCACCGTCTCAACACCCATCTCTTGTGCGCAGCCCAGCACTGCGACCGCGGCAGCTGGCTGTGGCTTTTCGAAGGTCCCGGCGTCGTACTGCATCACCATCATCAGCCGTATCCGATCCGCGTCGGTTCGCGTCTTGAGCCGCTTCAGCAGCAAGCAGGTGATGCGCTCGCCGGTGCCTTCTGGAGTGGCGCGCGTGTGCTGCGAGTTGGTCGAGCCGAGCCATTGTTCGAAGCCGAGCCGCTCGGCCGCCCAGTAAATCGCATAGGAGTAACCAAGGGTGCCGCGAAGGAACCCTAGCTCGCTGGGATGGCCGACAAAAGGCGGCACCGGGACGTTGTGTAGGACAAGCTGGTTGTTCTCAATCGTGTAGTACGGCTTGTGCGCGCCGAAATGGATTTCTTCTTCGGCGAGCCCGATGCTGTACAACTGGAAGCCCACGATCAGGGTCTGCGGCCGGGCGATACCGATCATGTCCTCGGCGCGCATGACGATCTGATCGGCCCCCCAGCCGGGGACCGCCGCGTTGACGACCGGAGTTCCGGTGATCGTCTCGAGATAGGCCGGCCAAGATTCGGCATTGCTCACATCGCTGCCAAAGGTAAAGGAGTCGCCGGACGCTAGGATGCCGCCGATCGGCAGGGTCCTGTCGGTACTGCTCGGCAGGTGGACACCGTAGGCGTCGGTGCTATTGGACGGCCAGCGCAGGTTGGGCTTCACCCGCCATCCGAGCCTTTCGTCATACAAGAAGCCGGGGTATTGCTTTATCCCGTTCACTCGATCGCCGATGAAATTGGTGAACTCCAGCGGCGGAATCCCTTGATGGAGTCGAAGGCCGATTTCCAAGACTGCGAGCGTGGCGAATACGGAGACCACGACCAGCGCCGCGTCGAGCGACAGACGTCGCGGCATGTGAGGACTACAGCGCCTCAGTGCTCGTGATCGCTGCGGGGGGCTCGGCAAATAGGCGCCCTTGCGCTTCAGAAGCGCAGTTATCCAAGCGAAGCGTCATCAGCCTGACCATACGGGCGCACGGCAAGCGGAGTCAAACCGGAGAAAAGGAGTGGCGACACCCCCATAAAGGCGAAGAAACCGGATTAGTCTCCCGCGGCCTGGGCCAGCTCGGGCGGCTCCTCGTAGAACATGCCGAGCCGGTTGATCCCATCGAACGCCGCGACCTTGTAGCACTCGGCCAGGGTCGGGTAGTTGAAGACGGTGTTGACGAAATAATCGACGGTGCCACCGAACGACAGCACCGCTTGGCCGATATGGATGAGTTCGCTGGCGCCCTCGCCAATGATGTGGATCCCTAAGAGCTTGTGCGTCTCGCTGTGGAAGATCAGCTTCAACAGCCCGGTCACGTCGCCGATGATCTGGCCGCGGGCGATCTCCTTGTAGCGCGCCTTGCCGATCTCATAGGCGACGCCCTCCGAGGTCAGCTGCTCTTCGGTCTTGCCGACCATCGAGATTTCCGGCACCGCGTAGATGCCGTAGGGGAACAGCTCCGGCACGCTTTTGGCGCGAATGCCAAAGGCATGGCAGACCGCGAGGCGGCCCTGCTCCATCGAGGTCGAGGCCAGCGCCGGAAAGCCGATCACATCGCCGGCGGCATAGATATGCGTCACCTCGGTGCGGAAATTGGCGTCGACCTTGAGCCGCCCGCGCTCGTCGGGCGTCAGCCCGGCGGCTTCGAGGTTGAGTTTGCTGGTGGCGCCGGTGCGGCCGACCGAATAAAGCGCCTTTTCGGTGAGGATCGTCTTGCCGCTGTCGAGATGCAGGCGGACCCGCTCGCCGGTCTCGGTGCCGACGATCTCCAAGCGGTTGACGCTTTCGCCGAGGCGCAGAGTCACCCGGCTTTCGCGTAAATGGTGGCAGAGTTCGGCGGCGATCTCCTGGTCGACGAACGGTAGCAGTTGGTTGCGCTGATCGACGAGCGTGACCCTGATGCCGAGCGCGGCGAGGATGCTGGCGTATTCGCAGCCGATGACCCCGGCACCGACCACCGCGAGGCTGCGCGGCAAATCGTCGAGGTGGAGGATATCGTCGCTGGTGAAGATGCGCTTGCCGTCGAACGGCACGTGGCTGCTGCGCGTCGTCTCCGTGCCGGTGGCGATGACGATCTTGTCGGCGCTAACCGTGCGCGAGGTGCTGCCGTCGATGAGGTCGAGACGCAGCGTGTGCGGGTCGGCGAATTCGGCGCTGGCCGAGATCAGCTCGACATGGTTGCGCATCAGCTGGTGACGGGCGATGTCGATGCCGTGCGCGATGACCTGGTTGGTGCGCACCAGCAGATCCTGGATCGTGATGTTCTCCTTGACCCGGTACGACGCGCCGTAGAACTCGCGCGAGCGGAAGCCGGAAAGGTCGAGCACCGCCTCGCGCAACGTCTTCGACGGAATGGTGCCGAGATTGACGCTGACCCCGCCGACGACGGTCGTCTTCTCGATGATCGCGACCCGCTTGTCGAGCTTGGCGCCCTGAATGGCGGCGCGCTGCCCGGCAGGGCCGGAGCCGATCACCACCAGATCGAAATCGTAGTTCTTCCCCGCCATGACGACCCCCCCTGGGTCCAACCAGTGCAATGGACAGACCAGCTGCGGAACGCTAAAGGCCGAAGGTGACGATCTCGTTAACCAAATCCGGCGGCCGACCGTGTCGCGATAGCGACCGATGCGCTACGGTCGGCTTAACCATACAGCGAATGGGGAGAACGATGCGACAGCCTTGGGTTTGTGCGTTGCTTGGCGTCGTTGCCATGCTTTCATCGCCTGTTTGGGCCGACGACGGGCCGGTGGAGCGCGGCAAATATCTTGCCAATCTCGGCGGCTGTCTCGATTGTCACACGCCGGGCTACTTCTTCGGCAAGCCGGATATGACGCTCTATCTCGGCGGCTCGGACGTTGGTTTTCAGGTTGGCGATCTCGGTGTATTCGTCGGTCCAAACCTGACCCCCGACAAGGAAACCGGCCTTGGCGATTGGACGCCGGAGCAGATTGCGACGGCGCTGACCACCGGAGTGAGGCCGGATGGGCGGATCCTTGCGCCGATCATGCCGTGGCGCGCGTTGGCCAACATGACGAAGTCCGATGTGTTGGCGCTGGTGGCCTATCTGCGTAGCTTGCCGCCCGTCTCGCACAAGGTTCCGGGGCCTTTCGGCATCACCGAAAAGCCGAGCGTGGCGGTGATGAAAATCGTGCCGCCGGCGGAGGTGCCGCCGCACAACTGAAGGCCGTGTTGCGCCGCTGCCGGCCCGCTTTGTAGTCTCGACCCTCAAGGATCGCGGGGACGCCTGTGGAACAGCGCAATCTGGGTCGCTCGGGGTTACAGGTTTCGCTCATCGGGCTTGGCTGCAACAATTTCGCCGGCCGGATCGATTTCGCTGCGACGCAGAAGGTCGTGCACAAGGCGCTCGACCTCGGCATCACCCTCTTCGACAACGCCGACACCTATGGCGAGCGCGGCGGCGCCGAGGAATATCTCGGGAAAATCCTCGGCGACCGGCGCAAGGACATCGTGCTGGCGACCAAGTTCGGCCGGCCTATGGACGCGTCGGGAAAACTGCAAGGCGCGTCACGGCGCTACATCATCGAGGCCTGTGAAGCGAGCCTTCGCCGGCTGCAGACCGACTACATCGATCTCTACTGGCAGCACATCGAGGACCCGGGGACGCCGATCGAGGAGACGTTGCGCGCGCTCGACGACCTCGTGCGCGCCGGTAAGGTGCGCTACGTCGCTTGCTCGACGTTGACCGCGTGGCAGGTGGTCGAGGCGGAGTGGACGTCGCGGACCCAGCACCTCGAGCATTACATCGCCTGCCAGGAGCGCTACAGCCTCCTGGAGCGCGAGTACGAGCCGAACATGGCGGCGATGGTCGAGGCGTATGGGCTCGGCCTTATCCCGTTCTCGCCGCTGGCCAACGGGCTCTTGACCGGCAAGTACCGGCGCAACCAGGCGATGCCGGCGGGCGCGCGGCTGACGATGACCTCGCGCATGGCCGACCGTTACCTGACCGAGCGCAACTGGGAGATCGTCGAGCGCCTGGCGGCGTTTTGCGAGGCGCGGGGCAAGACCGTGCTGGAATTGGCGTTCAGCTGGCTGGCGTCACGGCCCGCCGTCGCCGGCATCATCGCCGGCGCCACGTCGCCCGAGCAATTGGAAGCCAATGTCCGGGCTGCGAGCTGGGCGCTGAGCGGGGACGAACTGACCGAGGTCGATCGGCTCACCGCCGCATAGCGCCGCTTTCCGCGATGCCTCGTTCCCCGCTAGAGTGACCGCGACCAATCAGGAGGGACGTCATGGATATTCGACTGGACGGCAAGAGCGCGATCGTCACCGGCGGCAGCAAGGGGCTGGGCCTGGCGATCGCCAAGGAATACGCGGCCTCGGGCGCCGATGTAGCGATCCTCGCTCGCGACGCGGCGACGCTCGCCGACGCCAAGGGCGAAATTCAGAAAATGGGCGGCAAGGGCAAGGTCCTGACGATCAGCTGCGACGTGTCGAAGGCCGCGGCGATCCAGGCCGCCTGCGATCAGGCTAACCGCGAGTTCGGCAAGGTCGACATCTTTGTCAACAATGCCGGGCAATCGACGCGCGGGCCCTCGGAGACGATCACCGACGCGCAGTGGCAGGCCGATCTCGACCTGAAGCTGTTCGCGCAGATCCGCTTCTGTCGCATCCTCTTGCCGCAGATGAAGGCGCGTAAATGGGGCCGCATCATCAGCGTCCTCAATATCGGCGCCAAGGCGCCGGGCGCCGACAGCGCGCCGACCTCGGTCAGCCGCGCCGCGCAGATGGCCTTCACCAAGGCGCTGTCGATGGAAGGCGCGCCGCACAATGTGCTGGTCAACTCGCTGCATGTCGGGGTCATCGTCAGCGACCAGATCGTCCGCCGGCACCAGCGCGAAGGCGCGAATGTGAGCCTCGAAGACTTCATCGCGCAGGCCGGCAAGGCGGTGCCGATGGGGCGCATGGGCAAGGCCGAGGAATTTGCCAATGTCGCGACCTTCCTCGCCTCGGACGCGGCCGGCTATGTCACCGGCTGTGCGATCAACGTCGATGGCGGCCGCTCGCCGGTGGTTTGAGGATCAGCTTATTCTGCGGGGTGGCTTTCCAGCCACTCCCGCAAAGCTGCGTCGAGGCGAGTCTGCCAGCCCGGTCCGGTGGCGCGGAAGCGTGCCAGTACTTCCCGCGACAGTTGCAACGTAACCTTTTCCCTGTGTTGGTTCGCTTTTTTCCCATCAGGCGTCAGGCCCAGCTTTTTGAGGCTGGAGGCGGGCAATACCTCGGCGATCGGGCGAAAGCGCCTGATATCTTCAAGCAGCAATTCGCGCACTTCGCCTTCGTCATCCGTCAGCGGCTTTCGTTCTCGCATATCTTCTCATCTCTCTCGAATTCGCTTTGCGGAAACTGATGACCCTGATCCCGGTCCCAGCTTCAACATAGCAGAGCGCATGCAAACGACTGTCGAGATAACCTAGGCGACGATGCGGGTTTCGCCATAGTCGCGCCGTCGATCGATTTCGATGACTGCCGTTGAAAAATCGAAATCGGCGGCCCTGTCAAAGGGCAACCCGCGCTCGCGGATGTTTCGCCCGTTCTTCGCCGGGTCATAGGAAACATCCACCAGAGGCTGCTGCTAAGTCCCGCTGATCCGCAGATACTTCTCCTCCAGCTCGCGCCACGTTGCGGTGCCGACCGCGAGCTCGCGTTCCTGGAACGTGGCGAGCTCGCTCTCGATGCGGGTGGTGTGGCCGTCTTCCTTTAGCACCGCGAGGACACGCTGCGCGGCGCGGATCGCGGCGCGGTGGGTCTGCGACGGGTAGATGCCAAGGCGAAATCCCATTTCCTCGAGTTCCGAGGCGGCGAGCATCGGCGTTTTGCCGCCTTCGAAGACGTTGACGAGGTTCGGCCCGTTGACGCTGCGCCCGACGATGCGCAACTCCTCCACCGATTGCGGCGCCTCGACAAAGCCGACATCGGCGCCGGTTTCGAGATAGGCGTTGACCCGGTCGATAGCGGCACTGAGCCCCTCGACCGCGCGCGCGTCGGAGCGGGCGATGATCACCATGTCGGGGTCGCGGCGGGTATCGACCGCGGCCTTGATCTTGCCGACCATCTCGGATTTGGGGATCACCTCCTTGCCCTCGTAATGGCCGCATTTCTTCGGCGCGACCTGGTCCTCGATGTGGAACCCGGCGACCCCCGATTTCTCGTACTCGCGCACGGTGCGGATGACGTTGATCGCATTGCCGTAGCCGGTATCGGCGTCGGCGATCACCGGAATGCCGACCGCCTCGACCGTGAGCCCGATGAAATGCACGTTCTCGACCACGGTCAGCAGGCCGAGATCGGGATAGCCGCTGGCGCGCGAAAACCCGCCGCCGGTGAGGTACACCGCCTCGAACCCGGCCGCCTCGACCAGACGTGCGGTCAACGTGTCGTAGGCGCCGGGCACCATCGTGTAACCGCTTCGGGCAATCAGTTGCCGTAGCTTTTGGCGTGGGGTCATCGGCACCTCTCGTCGCAAAATGATGGAGCAGGGGAGCGCGCGCTGCCCGGGCTGTCAACCAGACGTTAAGCAAACCTGGAATAGGGTTTGGGCTTCAGATTTCCAGCCCCGGTCGTGCCGATGAAATCGCTCATTCCCGCTCTCCTCAGCGCTTTGTTCCTGGTCCCCGTCTCGGCTCGGGCCGACGATGCGCCGCAAGGCCAGGGTTGCGGCCTCGTCACCAGCGCGTTGATCTCACAGGACCAAGGCCAGGTGATGATCAATTGCGTCGGGGTTACCCAGGAATTCGCCAGCCAACTCGCCGGTATCCTCACCTATGTGCTGCAGCACCGGCTTGCCCCCGACGTTGTCATTGCCAAGCTCGACGAGATCGAGGGGATGCCGGAGGCGGATCAACCGCGTTCCCTCAGCACCGATCAGGGCGAGGCGATCGTACAGAGCCTCGTCGGCAAGCCGGTCGCGACGATTGCTATCGTCGCCAACCCTGGCGGCAACGACGCCGGCGACTATGCGCTGGCGATCGCGACCAAGCTGCAGATCGCCGGCTGGCGGGTTGAAGGTAGCCAGATCCGCCGCTCCGTGCCGCCAAACCTCGCCGAAATTGACGGGATCGCACTGGTTGTGCACGACCAGAAATCCCCACCGGACTCGGCACTGCGATTGAAGGAGGCAATGGCGGCGGCGAAGATCTTCCTGCCGATCATCTCCGACCCGACCCTCGGCAACGACGCCGGATTGCTGTGGATCGGCAAGCGCCCGGATTTCAACGCAAAAGGCTAGCGGCAGCCTCTTCCGCGAGGGCGCGGCGGCAGATCGCGCGCGCATCAAGGGTCTCGCTCGACAGTCGCTTGTCCACGATACAGGATCGATGCCTCGCTTGCAGGGAGGTAGCGCCATGACATTGCGACTGAGACGGGTTGTTACCGGCCACGACGGGAGCGGCAAGGCCATCATCACGATCGATGAAATCTGCAGCCCCGTCTCGCCGCGTCCGGGGGTTTCGGCCTGCGTGGCCTGGACCAGCGAAGGTTTTCCGGTCAACAACGACGGCGAGGCCGACGAGGCCAAGCGGCAGACCGGCACGACACACGACAACGGCACCGTCTTCCGCATCATCGAGTTCGCGCCCGGTAATGGTGGGCGCAATCACCGGACGGACTCGATCGACTATGCGTGCATCTTGTCGGGCGAGATCGACATGGACATCGACGGTGCGAACGTGCACCTAAAGGCCGGCGACGTGATCGTGCAGCGCGGCACGATCCACAACTGGTTCAACCGCGGCACCGAGCCGTGCGTCATCGCCTTCGTCCTGATCGCCGCGCATCCGGCCGTCGCCGGCAGCAAGGTGTTGCCGGCGGTCGGTTGATCGCGAATACGTCTTTGACCGATCCTATGGCCTCGTCGAGCTGACCGAAATGCCGGCGATCACCGCCGCCACGGGTGGGCCTGGCTGACCGACCATTCTACTTTGGCGGGGTTGTGGCCGCCGGAGTAGGCGCGGGCGCTGCAGCAGCGGGTGCAGCAGCTGGCGCGGGCTCGGCCGCCTGCGCCGCCTTGGCGTTGGCGGCGAGCGCGGCGCGGGTGGCGTCGACCGCGGCCAGCTCCTCGGCGATAAAGAGGCCGGGGACGGTCAGCGCCAGCGTCTTTCCGGTCTGCGCGGTGAAAGTGACCGCAAGCCCACTATCGCGATGCGCCCGCAGCAAATCCTCGGGCAGCGCCGCGGCAAACTCGTCGGCATAGGAGCAACCCTGGTCACAGCTGATCTCGTTGCGACTGATCGCGATGAAGCGCAGCGTCTTGTTGTCGGCATCGTGCGCCCCGTCCCAGCGATAGGGGGAGCCGTAATAGCTGTCCTCAACATAGACCTGGTGTGCGACCTCGCCGCTGCGGGTGTCGAGCCAGCTCCGCAGGCAGAAGTAATTGGTGTCGTCGACCCTGAGGAAGGCCTCGGTGTGCTGGAGCTTGGGGCCGACAAAGGCGAGGAACTTGCCGCCCTGCTCCTTGGTCATCTCGACCTGGTCGGCGCCGAGCTGAGTAGGAAGCTTCTCGTTGGGCATGAGGGAGCAGCCGCCAAGCACAGTGCCGATGATTGCGGCGGCAACAATATTCTTCATCTGGGCCCTACCTGAGGATGGTCGCGTTGTCTTCGCCGAGCGCCGGCGCGCGTTTGGAGAATTGCGGGCGCTCACCGTCGAAGGACAGGGGCAGGCCCACCAGGGACAATGCTCCGTGCTGCTGGATCTGGCCGAGCGCTTGCGTCTGCGGGTCGGCCACGACCTGGTCCATCGAGTTGATCGGGCCATTGGGGATGCCCTGCGCATCGAGCAGATTGGCCCAATGCGCCCGCTTCTCGGTTTTGAAGATGTCGGCGAGGATCGCGATCAAGGCGGCGCGGTTGACCACGCGCTCGCCATTGCTCTTGAACCGCGGGTCTTCGGCGAGGCTCGGCCGGCCGATCGCGCCGGCGAGGCGGCGGAACAAATTGTCGTTGCCGGCCGCCACCATCATGTAGCCGTCGGCCGCCTCGAACGCTTGGTAGGGCACGATCATCGTCACCCCCGAGCCTTGCCGCACCGGCAGCTCGCCGGTCGTAAGATGGTCGGCCAGCATGATGCTCATCAAGGCGAGCGACGTTTCATAGAGAGAGGTGTCGACGACCCCACCCTTGCCGGTTTTGTCGCGTTCTCTAAGCGCGGCAAGGATACCGATCACCGCCCAGGTCGCGGTACCCATGTCGATGATCGAGGCGGTGACCCGCACCGGCGGTCGGCCGTCCTCGCCCAGGAGGCTCATCAGCCCGCTATACGCCTGCATCATCGGGTCGTAGCCGGGCCGCGCGCGCAAGGGGCCGACCGCGCCGAAGGCGTTGAGGCTGCAACAGACGAGGCTCGGCTTTTCCGCGACCAGCGCGGCTGGCGCCAGGCCGTATTTGTCGAGCGCGCCGAATTTCAGGTTGTGGATGACGACGTCGGCGCGCTCAAGGACCAGCGCCTTGAGACGGGCGGCGTCTTTCGGATCGGCGAGGTCGATGGCGATGCCCTGTTTGGCGCGGTTGACCGCGTGGAAACAGGTTGCCGCGCCCTCGGTGAAGGGCGGTCCCCAACCGCGGCACGCGTCGCCGCCTTTCGGGTTCTCGACCTTGATCACTTCGGCGCCCAGCTCGCCGAGGATCATCCCAGCATAGGGTGCGGCGATGCTGTGGCCGATCTCGACGACGACCAAGCCGGAAAGCGGGCGGGGGGATGACATCGCGACTCCTGCGATCGCTATGGCTCAAGGGTTAGTAGCACGGAGTAGGGAGGGCCGGCAGCTTCCGCTTGTCGCAACCGCCGCATGCAGTACGCGGCATCTCGTCCGTGGACGGGCTGCGTGCGCGGATTTTCGTGCCAGCCGACGCGGTTCTGCTGCTAGTTTCCGCGACACTAAAGCATCGAGACGGGGATGGCGTGTTTGACGGCGCCGGATCTTACGAGAAGAGCCTTGCAGGATATTCCGGTGGACGACAAAACGGTTCGGCGGCTGCTGGTGAGATACCGGCCGTCGCGGACCGGGGTCGGCAGGCTCGGGAGCATTTTCGTCCTCGGCTCCGCCGCGCTCTACTTGATCGTTTCGCGGTCAACCCACTGGGACCGGTTTTTCGAGCTCGCGCTAGGCTTTGCGATCGCTGTGTATGTCATCGTCGTGGCTCACGGCCGCTTGCGCAGCACCGCTTTGATGGCCGCGTCGCTGCTCTTTTGCCTCGCCGCCGCCGAATTCTATGCGTTGCTGCAATTGACGCCGGCCATCGACATCACAACTCCGGGTTATTCGGGGACGCGCCCGAACCTCGGCTGGGGTCCTCAGCATGCCGGCGTGTTCCACCAAAAAAAGCTCGATGGCCGCACCGGCAGCGTGATTTATGACGCCGCGTACACGATCGATGAAAACCTCAACCGTCAGGTGATCTCGGCGGCCGCCGGCCCGACGATCGCCTTTTTCGGCGATTCGATGACGTTCGGACAGGGGCTGGCCGACGCGGACACGCTGCCCCAGGCATTCTCGGACGCCACCGAGCGCCGCTTCCGAGTGCTCAATTTGGCCTTCCCCGGCTACGGTCCGCAGCAATTCCTGCGGGCGATGGAAACCGATATGTATCGAAACCTGCTGAGCGAGCCGCGTCTGTTCGTGATGCTGACCGCGCCTTGGCACGCCGAGCGGACAAATTGCGCGGAAGGCTTCATGTTGCATGCACCCCGCTATGTGCTGGCGCGCGGTGCGCTCACCTACGAGGGCGCGTGCGAGGATTATTGGCCGCAGCAGGTGCGACGGCTGTGGACACGCACCGCGATGGACAGCGTCTTTTTCAAGCCGGCGTTTGGCGGTGCGAACGCGGTGGACATGGACCTTTACGTCGCCATCCTGATCCGCGCTGGCCAGCTCGCGCGCGAGAAATACGGCGTGCCGACACTGATCCTCTACCTGCCGGACGACGGCTACATCCGGCGTGCCGGCACGACCGACCAGCAGATCATGCAGCGTCTGCGCGACGGAGGACTTCTCGTCGTCGACGCCGGCCTCGACGCAAAGGACTTTCCGGGTCAGGACTTGGGAATCCCGGGCGACGGGCATCCGACGGGTGTCGCCAACCGGGCGCATGCTCATATGGTGCGCGATGTCCTCGCGGGGTTGCCGGCCGAGGCGCACTGATCCGGCCGCCTGAGGCGACGGTCGCGGTGAATTTGCGGCGCGCTTGAACTATCCTGCATCGACAAAAACCCAACGGGGAGGAAGCGAGATGACACGACGATCGGATGAGGTCGAGGAGAAGGTCGCCACCAGGCTACCGCGCCGCGCGCTGATGAAGGGTGTCACGGTTGGGTCGGCGGCGGCGATGCTAGCCGCGGTGACGCGCACCGGCGCCAAGGCGGCCGACGCGCCGCCCTTCCCGGACCATCCGCGCTGGAAGTTCGTCTTCGTCAATCACGTGACGGCAAACCCATTCTTTGTGCCGTGCCAATACGGCATCCAGGACGCCTGTGCGCTGCTCGGGGTGGATTATCAGTGGACCGGGTCGGAGACATCCGACGTCGCGCAGATGGTCAACGCGATGAACACGTCGATCGCTGGCCAGGCCGACGCGATCGCCGTGTGCCTTGTCGATCCCAAGGGTTTCGACAAGCCGGTCGAGAACGCGCTCGCCGCAGGCATCCCGGTGTTCAGCTACAATGCCGACTCGCACAGCAACAAGCGCCTCGCCTATATCGGCCAGGACCTCTTCCTCTCCGGCCAGCTGATGGGCGAGCGCATCGTCAAGCTGGTCGGCAAGGGCAAGGTGGCGATCTTCATCGCCACACCGGGCCAGCTCAACCTGCAGCCGCGCTACGATGGCGCGGCCGACGCGATCAAGAAATCGGGAGCCGACATCCAGGTGACGATGATCGCGACCGCCCCGGCCGCGAACGAGTCGCTGTCGAAGATCGACGCTTATTATCTCGGCAACCAAGACGTGAAGGGCATGTTCGGCACCGGCGGCGGCGATACGCAGAATTGCGGCCTCATCAGCCGCAAATACGATCTGGCCTCGAAGGGTGTGCGCGCCGGCGGCTACGACATGCTGCCGCGCTCGCTGGAGGCGGTGCGCGACGGTTTCCTCGACTTCGTCATCGACCAGCAGCCCTATCTGCAAGGCTTCTACACGGTGATGGAAATGTTCGCGTTCAAGGTGTCGGGCGGGCTCGTCGGTCCGGCCGATATCAACACCGGGCTCAAATTCGTCACCAAGGACGCAGTCGGCCAATACATGAATACGAAGTCCCGCTACGAAGGCAGCGCGAAGGAGGCGCAGATCGTCCCGCGCAGCGGCGCGATCGGCGGCTGAATATCGTGGCGGAGGGTGGTCTCGCGCGGCGGGCCTACGCGTTTCTGCTGCGGCCGGAGGCGAGCGTCATCGTCGTGTCGGTGGCGCTCGTCATCTATTTCGAGATCGCCAACCGCAATTTCCTGAGCGCCGCGAATGTGCAGACGCTGTCGCAGTTCGTCGCCGCGCCGGTGATTATCGCCTGTGGCGAGATCATGCTCTTGATCTGCCGCGAGATCGACCTGTCGGTCGGTCAGGTTTTCGCGCTGGCGCCGTTCCTGATGGAAAACGTCAACGATCTTGGAATACCCGAGCCGATCGCGATCGTCGTGGCGCTCGCGGTCTGCGCGTTGATCGGGCTGACGATCGGGCTCATCACCATCGGGCTCAGGGTGCCCTCATTCATCACCACGCTCGGGATGCTGTTCCTCATCACCGGCCTCACCCTGACGATCTCGCGCGGCTATCCGGCCAACACCTCCGGCGGGCCGATCCTGACCGGGATCATGGGCGAGTGGTCGTATTCGGAGATCGTCTGGGCGCTGGTCATCGTCGGACTGATGCATGTCGTGCTGCGCCACACGCGCTGGGGCCTGCACACGGTCGCCATCGGCGGGAACATCGTCGCTTCGGCCGAGGCCGGCATCGCGATCAACCGCATCAAGATCGCCAATTTCGTCCTGACCAGCACGCTGGGCGGGCTGTGTGGCCTCTTGGAGGCGTTCCGCGTCGGCTCGATCGACCCGCTCGCCGGTGGCAGCAACATCATGTTTCTCGGGGTCGCATCCGGGGTCATTGGAGGCACTGCGATCGCGGGCGGGGCGGGGACGATCATCGGTGGGCTCGTCGGCGGCATCATGCTCGGGGTGATGCAGGACGGGTTTACGTTGCAGGGCATCAACGCCTTCACCTTCGACATCATCATCGGCGCGGCGATTCTCATCGCCATGGTCGCCAACATCCATCTCGCGCGATTGCGCGGCGGCGGGCCGCAATGAGCGAGGCCAGAGAGGCGATCCGGGCCGAGAACATCGTCAAATCGTTCGGCCATATCGTCGCGCTAAACGGCGTGTCGATGCAGGTCTCGCGCGGTGAGACGCTGGGCATCCTCGGCGATAACGGCGCCGGCAAATCGACCCTGATCAAAATTCTGACCGGCTACCACCAGCCGGATTCAGGGCAGGTCTATGTCGATGGGGCACCGGTACAGCTGGGCTCGGTCGACGCCGCCCGCGCGCTCGGCATCGAGTGCGTCTACCAGGATCTAGCGCTCGTCAATGGGCTCAGCATCTACCACAACATGTTTTTGAAGCGGGAACTGCTCCGGGCCGGGCCGCTGAAGCTGTTGGACCACAAGACGATGCGCCGCCGCGCCGCCGAGGCGCTGGAGGAAATCGGCGTCGCGGTGCCCTCGGTCGAGCTCGAGGTCGGGCAATTGTCGGGCGGGCAGCGCCAGGCGATCGCGGTGGCGCGGGCGGTGTCATCGAACGCGCGCATCCTGCTTCTCGACGAGCCGCTGGCGGCGATGGGCGCGCGCGAAGCGCGGCTGATCATCGACCTGATCGACCGCCTCAGAGCCCGCGGCGATATCGCCATCGTGATGATCGCGCACAATTATGCGCAGACGCTCGAAATCTGCGACCGGGTGATCCTCATCCAGCACGGCGAGATCACCTTCGAGAGCCAGGCAGGGGCGACCTCGGCCGAGGAGCTGCTGGAGATCGTCCGCCGCGAATACCGCGCGGCGCGGGCGGGATGAACTGAATGAGCTTTCGCTCTGCCTTGACGTGAACATAACATGAACTTATATGCGGCCTTTCGCGTTGCGCAGTTCGCCCGTCCGATGCCGATTGCTGCCATTGGGCCTGTTTCCACCTGTTATTCCCTGCTTTCTCGGACTGAAATCGTGAGATATCAGTGGGTTGCTCCTGATCTTTTTTCACCTCGCGCGCGCGAGTCGGGGGCCAAACCGGAGAAAGGGTCATTGGGAAATAGAGTGATGACCGTCCTGCGCCGCGGCCTGCCCGTGATCGTCGCAGGGGTGCTTCTTGCGTCCGTCGGGCTCGCTAAGGCCGTACAATCGTGGGACGGGACCTGGGCCGGCGGCTGGGAGAACGGCGACGGGGTGCAGATCATCATCACCGGCGAGAAGGTGATCGGCGTCTTTCGCGGCGGCGATTATCCGGATATCCAGCGCTCGCAGCTCTCCACTGATGGCAAGACCCTGACCTTTGCCTGGGCCGGCGGCGACGGCACGCTGGGATGTACCGGGGAGCGCGACGCGACATTCACCTTGCACGAACGCGGTAAGCCGGAACGTTCATTCACGGTGCATCGAGAGTGAGGCCCGAGCGAGGATCAGGCACCGCGACCGAGGCGGTGCCGCGCACAGTTGCGGAAAGGTCGGGACTTGGCCTGCCGTCCCCGAGCTTGCGACGATCGGCTCGCAACGTCGCACGGGTCGCTGTCCCTCTTTTGCTTATGGCGCTTGGCGCTTGGTCGCACCTCGCCGCTTCACCCTATTGGACCCGCTTGCATATGTTGGCGCTCGCCTGCGCGGGCGCGATCTATGTCGCGGTAGTGACGCGCGGCCGGCTGCGCGATACCGCAGCCGTCGCTTCCTCGCTTCTGCTTGGCCTGGCCGCGGTCGAGGGCTACTTCGTGCTCCATTACCGCACCGCGATCGACACCAACACGCCCGGCTATTCGGTCTCCAATAGCGTGCTTGGGTGGGGCCCGGCGCATCCCGGCGTCTATCACCACCACAAGGTCGATGCGAAGACCGGTCGCGTCATCCTCGATGTCGATTACACGATCGATGAGCATTTGACCCGGAAAGTCGATTCAGCGGCGGACGGGCCAACCATTGCGATCGGGGGCGGTTCGAATGTTTTTGGCTCGGGGCTGCCGGATTCGGCGACGCTTCCGCAAGCATTCGCCGATGCCGTCGGCCGCCGCCTCCATGTTGTCAATCTCGCGTTCTCTGGTTACGGGGCACAGCATTTCCTGCGCATCCTCGAGACCGGCCTGCACGACGACGTGCTGACAAAGCCGCGGGTTTTCGTACTCACGGTCTCGCCCGAGCTGGCCGAGCAGACCGCTTGCACGCTCGGGTACACCTTGGCCGGCCCCAGCTATGAGGTTATCGGCGGACAGGTAAAGTTCGTGGGAACCTGTGCGGACCAATGGGGCTTGCCGCTGCGCTGGCTATTCGAACTCACCTCGCTTTACGACCTGGTCGAGCCGCGGCTCGACGGTCGCACGCCGCGCCAAAAGCTTGAGCTGTACACCGCGATCCTCAGCCGGGTCGGACAGGTTGCGCGCGAGAAATATGGAGTGCCGACCGCCCTCCTTTATTTTCCCGGCCCGGCTTATGCGCAACGTGCAGGCACTACAGACGACGAGATTATGGTCCGCCTGCGTGCGGCCGGACTCATTGTGATCAATGACGGGCTCGATGAAGCGGCATTTCCTGGCCAGGATCTGTGGATACCTGGAGACGGGCACCCGACTGCGGTGGCGAACCGGGCGTTCGCAGCGCTGCTCGTGAAAGGACTTTCCGGGGTCGTATCGCTCGATCCATGAGACGGTCCCCATGCTCCGCCGGAACCGCTAGCGGAGGCGCACCGCGCAATTTTGCTGCGCGCGCTGAGGAGTTTCATTAGAACATGCCAGGTGGCGCTGGCCGGGTGCGAGAAGGGACCGGTCGGTTGTTGGCGTGGTGAAGGGGGCGCACAGTTGGATTTTTTTCGTGATTTCCTGCGGTACCTGAGGTCCCGCAAGCGGTATTGGCTGTTGCCGATCATAATCGTGCTGGGCCTGTTTGCGGGTCTGGTCGTACTCACCGAAGGCTCGACGATAGCGCCGTTCATCTACGCGCTGTTCTAAACTCCGCCTCAGCCCGTTAGGCCGATCCTCGATGAAGCGAATCCTGTTTCCGCTACTGATGGTGGCGTTCTGCGTCGCCGTGGTTTTCCTGTGCGTCGAAGTCTATGTCCGGGTGGTGGTCGATGACGGCATGCAGTTCGACCTCGAAATGTGGAAATACGCCAAGGCGGTGAAGATCGTCGATCCCGACCCGCTGATCGGCCATCGGCACGGTGCGAACCGCAAAGCCAAGCTGATGGGGGTGACGGTCGAGACCAACTCGCAGGGCCTGCGCGATCGCGAATATACCTTTGAGAAGCCGCCGGGCGTGCTGCGCATCGTCATGCTGGGCGACTCGTTTACCGAAGGATGGGGAACAGCGGAGCCGGACACATTTTCGAAGCGGATCGAACGGCTCTACGCCGATCAGGGTACAAAGGCGGAGGTGATCAACACCGGCGTTGGCAACTGGAACACGATCCAGGAGGTCGAGTTCTTTATGACCGACGCCTACCGGTACAATCCCGACATCATCGTGCTGAATTTCACCTTTAACGATGCCGAACCGGTGCCGCATGACCGGCCACCCTCGTTTCTGCTGCGCTACTGCTATTCCTGCGTGTTTCTGGTCGGGCGCTACGATGCGTTGAAACGGATGATCTTCGGCGGCCAGGATTGGCTGGACTACTATCTCGGTCTGTTTGGCGACGGCACGGCTCCCGGCTGGCTCGGCGCCAAGGCGGCGATCAAGCGGCTCGCCGACTACTGCAGGGAACACAACATCAAATTGCTGATCGCGAACCACCCTGAATTGCATGATGTGAAAAACTACCCGCTCCAAAGAATTACCGGCTTCGTCCAGAGCGCAGCGGCAGAAAACAACGTCGCCTTTGTCGATCTCCTTCCCTATCTGCGAGACCAGAACTCGGCGTCGTTGTGGGTGACGCCGCCCGACCCGCACCCAAACGCCTTCGCTCACAAGCTTCTTGCCGACGGTATTTTCGAGGCCTTGCAGAAGCTGCAAACGGCGCAGTAAGCGAGGCGGCACCGCGTGCCCGATTTCTGGCACAGCCCGGTGAGGCGCTGATGCGGCTGGTTCCCCGAGCTGATAGGGCGGGTACCCACACGCTGCATGCAGGCGATCGCCGCAAACCGATTATGATGGCGCGGCTGTATCCGAAGGAGGCGCGCAATGCCCGACGGCACCCAGATTGACCAGCCGGTAACGGTCGCGCTCGGCGAGGATTACCCCGAGCTTCGCGAGTCGATCCGCAAGATTTGCGAAGGCTATCCCGGCGCTTATTGGCGCAAGCTCGAGGACGAGCAGGCCTATCCGACCGAGTTCATCGAGGAGCTGACCCGCGGCGGGTTCCTCGCCTCGCTGATCCCCGAAGAGTACGGCGGTTCCGGCCTCCCGCTGCGCGCGGCAGCGGTGATCCTCGAGGAGATCAATGCCTCGGGCTGCACCGCCAGTCAGGGCCACGCTCAGATGTACATCATGGGTACGCTGCTGCGGCACGGCAGCGCCGAGCAGAAGGAGCGCTACCTGCCCAAAATCGCCACCGGCGAGTTGCGGCTGCAAGCATTCGGCGTCACCGAACCGACCACAGGCTCGGACACGACCAAGCTCAAGACCCGCGCGGTGCGCGAGGGCAATTCCCACTATGTCGTCAACGGTCAGAAGGTATGGACCTCGCGGGCGCGGCATTCCGACCTGATGCTGCTCCTGGCGCGGACGACGCCGGTCGAGGAAGTGAAGCGGCGCACCGACGGGCTATCGGTGTTCCTTGTCGATTTGCGCGAGGCTGTCGGCAAGGGCTGCGAAATCCGCCCGATCGAGGCGATGATCAACCACAACACCACCGAGGTGTTCTTCGACAATCTGAAAATCCCGGCCGACAGCCTAATCGGCGAGGAAGGGAAGGGGTTCCGCTATATCCTCGACGGCATGAATGCCGAGCGCATCCTCGTCGCGCAGGAATGCATCGGCGACGGCCGCTGGCTCCTCAACAAGGGGATCGAGTACGCCAAGGAGCGGGTTGTGTTCGACCGTCCGATCGGCCAGAACCAGGGGGTGCAGTTCCCGCTCGCGCGCGCCTACGCGGAGCTTGAGGCAGCCGATATGATCTGCCGCCGCGCCGCGGCGCTGTTCGATGCGGGCAAGGAATGTGGCGCTGACGCCAACATGGCGAAGCTCTTGGCGAGCGAGGCAACCTGGCACGCGGCCGAGGCGACGATGCAAACGCATGGCGGCTTCGCCTACGCGCGCGAATACGACATTGAGCGCAAATGGCGCGAATGCCGGCTGTACCAGACCGCGCCAATCTCGACCAACCTCATCCTGGCCTATATCGGCCAGCACGTGCTGGGGATGCCGCGGTCCTACTGAGGCGGCAGGTGGACGGGGCGGCTGGGCCGCGCCCGTCCTTGCCCTTAGCCTAACCGGCAGGCTGCTCGACAACGACCTCGATGCGGCGATTTTGCGCGCGTCCCGCCGGCGTGTCATTCGGGGCGGCGGGATGGGTCTCGCCGCGGCCTTTGGCCGAAATGACGCTCGGGTTAACGCCCTTCGAGGTGAGGAAGCGAACGACCGCATCGGCCCGCCGCGATGACAGGTCGAGGTTATCGATCACGCCGATTTTCTGCAGCGCTTTGCCAACCGGACGATTGTCGGTGTAGCCGTAGACCACGATCCGGTCGTTCGGCCCGAGACCGCTTAGCGCCGGCAGCAGCCCATTGAGCTTCGCCCTACCGGCTCTTGTCAGCGTGAAGCCCCCCGAGGGAAAGGCCAGATCGGACGCCATCGTCAGGAGCGACCGTTCCGACATTGTCTGCGGCCCGGGGATGGGTGGTGGCGGGGCCGGCGGGGGCGCCGGCGGCGGAGGCGGCGGCGAGGAACAGGCCGCCAGGATGAGTGCGATAAACGAGAATGCGGCAGTGGCGAGGGCCCGGCTCTTGATCATGATCGTCTTCCTGAAGGCGGGGGTGCATCTACTCAGAGTTTCGCACCCTAAGCACTCCTAGTCGGTTCTTACAATAGGGAAACTAACGAATGCGCCTCGCTGGCGGCGTCGAGCGCCATCACCGTGTCCCATAGAACACGCGCCGCGCCACAGGCGGCGAATTTGGCCAGGATGGCTTCGGGTAACAGAGGCCGATCCGGGCTGCCGAGAACTTCCACCACATCGCAGCGAGCAGTGCGGCCCTCGGCAAGGTCGAGTTCGACGCGGATCGGCGCCAGCGCATTCGGGTCGGGGTTGCTGTCGGCGATCACCGAGAGGCGCGAGGCGAGAGCGAGCGTATCGGGATCCGCCAGGGCTGTTGGCGAGAAATCGTCGAGACCGACCGTGCCGTGCTTGAGACACACCGCGCCGCAATACGACAGACACAGCCGGGCATAGGCCACGGTCATGCCGGGTCCGGACTTGCGGCCGACGAGGCGCTGGGTCAGCGGCGGCACGATAAAGCGGCCGGCCCTTACCTGGTCCGCGGCGATGCTGTGCTCGGCGATCAGTCGCTGCAGCCCGTCGATGCCGCCATGCATGGCGCGGCCGGTGGGAAAGGGCTTGTGGCTCAATTCGCAGACGCGCCACGCGCAGCCGAGCTCGTCGAACGGCGCCGGGTCGGCCTTGCCGTCAAATAGCGCGAAATAGCCGAATTGGCCCGAGATCGGCGCGCGTGGGCCGGGCATGCCGCGTCGCGCCAGTTCGACCGCGGCCACCGCGTTACGCGCGGCGAACCCCATTTGCATCGCCAGCTGGGGGCTCGCCTCGATGTGGGCCTGCATCGTGCCGGCGCACTGGCCGTAATAGATGCCGAGCGCGTCACGGGTCTGGGTCTCCCCAAGTCCAGCGAGCAGCGCCAAGGCCGCTGTCGCGCCAAACCCGCCGCAATTGGCCGGGCGAAAGAAGCGCATCGGCGCGCGCGAGCACAGGCCCAAGGTCACCGCGACATCGACCCCGGCGACCACGGCGCGGACCAGGCCTTCGCCAGAGACGCCGCCATATTTCTCAGCCCAGCCGAGGGCACAGGCGAGCACCGCCGCCATCGCGTGCACGACCGCGCCTTCATGGACGGGATCGAATTCTTGCGAGTGGACTTGGAAGGCGTTGACCATCGCCGCGTCGCCGAGCGGGATGCGTTCGGCGCTGCCCCAGACTGTCGCCTCTTCCGGGCCGCCGCGCGCCATGTCGAGCACCTGCGTCCGCCACGGCGCCTGCGCGCCGGCCATCCCGACGGCGAGCGTGTCGGCAATGAAAATCTTGGCGGCGTCGCGGACTGCTTGCGGCAGTTCGCCGTCGGCGACCCGCGCGAGAAACGCGACGATGCGATCGACGACGGGGTCGTGCACTCGCGCGGTCAGGCGGCGGCGAGCTTTGCCAGGACGCCGGTATCCTTGAGCGCATCCAACCCGGCGATCGCTTGATTCAATTCGCGGGCGCGGGCGGTGCCGACGACCGGTGTGGCGAGCGCGTTGAATTTCTCGGCGAGCCGGCGGCCCTGGTCGGCGATGTCGCTGTTGGGGATGCCGGCGTCGAATTTGGCCGAGGCCTTGCGGCCGTCTTTCAGCTCAATCTCGATCTCGGCGCCCGCCTCGGGGAAATCCTCGCGGAAGTCGAAATTGACCCGCTCGCGCAGCGCCACCAGCGCCGGGTCGGTGGCGGTCCTGACGCTGTAGGCGCCGAGACTTGCCGTATCGACCCCGGCGAGGGCCATCGCCACGGTCTGCCGCAAGCTGAACTTGGCTTCGAGCCCGTCGGTTGGCGCCGGGATGTTGCAGACGCGGTCGGTGGCGTGGTGCAGGCTAAGATTGATCGCGGCGATGTCGGCGGGCGCGGCGCCAAGCCGGTCGCGCAGCTGCCGGCCGCACTCGATCGGCGCGTGGGTCATGTAGCAGGCGGCGTGGTACTTGAAGAGGTTGCCATAGATATGGAATCCGCGCTTCGGCTCGGCGAGCGCCTTTTCGGGGAAGAAATCGGGCGCGTGCGTGGCAGCGAAACCCTGCGCGCATTCGATGAGGTCGGGCCGGCTGGAAAAGCCGCGCGCGGCGAGGCGGGCGGCGAGCAGCCCGTTCTGTGCCGCCTTGCCGGCGTGGAACGGCTTGCACATCGTGCCGAACTGCGACTTGAGACCGGCCGATTGCGTCCCGGCGATGCCGAGCGCGCGGGCGGTCGCCTCTGGGTCGAGGCCGAGCAGATGCGCACACGCCGCCGCCGCGCCGAACGCGCCGACCGTGCCGGTGGCATGGAAGCCGCGGTTGTAATGGCCCGGCCGCAGTGCCATGCCGACGCGGCAGCAGGTCTCGTAACCCGCGACAAACGCGGTAATCACCGCCTTGCCCGAGGCTTTCTTTTCCTCGGCGAGGGCCAAGAGCGCCGGCAGGATCGCGACCGACGGATGGCCCGGCATCGCCAGATGCACATCGTCGTAGTCGAGCGCATGGGCGATGGCGCCGTTGATCAGCGCTGCCGACAACACTGGCAGGCGGGCGGCATGGCCAATTACGGCGGCTTGCGCCGCGCCGCCGGCCTCGCTCATCTCCTCCATAAGGATGCGGACGAGCTCGTCGTCGGAGCCGGCGAGGCCGACCCCGAGATAATCAAGCACGCATTGCCGGGCGAGCTCGCGCACCTCCACGGGCAGCGCCTCGTAGGTGACGGCGCAGGCGCGCTCGGCCAGGGTCCGGGTTAGGTTCGTGCTGCTGCTTACCGATGCGCCATCCATCGTCGGTCTCCCTAGAGCTTCACATCGCTGATCTGGATCGTCGGCTCGATATCGGTGTAGTTGGGGATGTCGGCCATGAACTTGGCGGCATGGGCAGGGAACGCCGTCTGGAAGCTCTCCAGCGACTCGAAAAGCACGTGGCCCATCGCAATATACGCGGCTCGCGACCCCGGCATCGGGCCGCCGAGGCCCTGCTCGACGGCGATCCCCTTGCACGCGGGCCCCAACGTATCGCGAACCATCGGCATGTGCTTGTCGCAGTAATATTTCATGTCGAATTTCTTACCTTCTTGGTTCGGATAGAGCACGCTGACCTTGATCATCACGTTTCTCCTCAACGTCCTTTGAACACGGGCTTGCGCTTCTCGTTGAAGCTGGCAATGCCTTCGCGCCGGTCGTCGGTCGGGACCATGCGGTTATAGGCCTCGATCTCCAGCATCATGCCGGAAGCCAGATCCATCTGCAGCCCGTAGTGGATCGAATGTTTGGCCTGACGCACCGAAATCGGTGCGTTGTCGGCGATGCGGCGAGCCGTCTCTAGCGTCTCTTCCAGCACCGTGCCCGGCGCGCAGAGCCGGTTGACCATGCCCCAATCGTAGGCGTCCTGGGCCGAGAAGGGTCGGCCGGTGAGGATGATCTCCTTGGCGCGGCGCTCGCCGACCGCGCGCGGCAGGTTCTGAGTACCGCCGGCGCCCGGCATGATGCCAAGCGACACCTCGGTCAGCGCGAAGCGCGCGGTCGCGGCGGCGTAGACGAAGTCGCAGCACAGTGCCAGCTCGCAGCCTCCGGCATAGGCGGCGCCGTTGATCGCGCCCAATACCGGCACCGGGCAGGCGACAAAGGCGCGGATGGCGCGCTCGAACAGGAGGTGCTGGGCCTGCCAGGTCTCGTCTGACATGCCTTGGCGTTCCTTGAGGTCGCCGCCAGCGCAGAACGCCTTGTCGCCGGCCCCGGTCAGGACGATACAGCGATGCGCCAGCGGGTCGGCGTTGACGCTCTCGAAGAACGCCAATAAGTCGCGGCCCATCTGCGTGTTCATCGCATTGGCGATCTCGGGCCGATTTAGGGTGAGGACCTTCAGGCCGCCGCCTTGGTCGTCAACCCGGATGGTTTCGTAGGCGCCGCTCATTTTTGCACGACAAAGGTTTGCTCGGCGAGCTTGCTTCCTTGATACCAGACTTGGAACGTCCACATGCCGGGGATGATCTCCCAGTCGTTTCCCAAATTATAGCCCTCGAGCTTGGCCTCGCCGATGGTGGCGCTCGTGTCTTCTTCGAACCGGGTACTCGATTTTCCGGTTGCGGGATTGGTCATAACTGCGGGAAAGATCGTCACCTCGCGAACTCTTACCGTTGCGTGCGAAGGTGTGCCCGCAACGACATAGTGAATGCCGAAGCTAACGCCCTTTTGCGCAGGAATCGTACTCGTTTGCAGCGCGAAGCGTACATTGCCGACGACGTTCTTGGTGCCGGCGGCAGTCCCTGGCACGGCCTCACGGTTTAATACATCCCGCGTATAGATACCGTATTCGGTAACCTGGGCGCCGGTGACTTGCGGCGCCTGGGCATAGGCCGCCGACGAAAACAACAACAACATGAACGCCAATGCCGCTTTCATGGACGATCCTGTTCAAGCCATCGATGCGCTACCATTCGCGCATTCGCATGATTTCGCGTCAAGCGCGGAGCATTGGAAGGCCGCGATGAAAACCATCCACGGAACCTGGAACGACTCTCCCGGCGCGGTGACCTTGATCGATGCGCATCACCACTTGTGGGACGCATCGATGAACAAGCATCCGAGCCTGCACGGCCCGCAGCGCCCGGACTCGTTCATCGGCGACAACAGTGCGATCCGGCGCGACTACCTGCCCGATGATTATCGGCGCGATGCCGCCGGCCACAACGTGCTGACGACGGTGCACTGCGAGGCCGAGTGGGAGCGCGACGATCAGCTCGGCGAGACGCGCTGGGTGACCGCGATGCACGAGCGTCACGGCATCCCCGGGGCGATCGTCGCGCATGCTTGGTTCGATGCGCCCAACGCCGAGGAGATCATCGCCGCGCAGGCGGCGTTCCCGCTGGTGCGCGGGATTCGCTCGAAGCCGATTACGGCCGCAGCGCCCAACAACATGACCCCGGGTGCGCCGGGCACGATGCAGGACGACAAATGGCTGCGCGGCTTCGCGCTACTCGATAAATACAAGCTGTCCTGGGATTTGCGGGTGCCGTTCTGGCACCTCGAGGAAGCGGCCGCGGTGGCACGCGCCTTTCCCGCGACGCCGATTATCCTCAACCACACCGGCTTCCCGTGGGACCGCAGCGAGGAAGGGCTCGCCGCTTGGCGATGCGGGATGGAAGTGCTGGCGCGCGAGCCCAATGTCTGGATCAAGGTCTCCGAGTTCGGGTTGAAGGACCGCGCCTGGATTTACGAGGAGAACCGCCGCATCGTGCTCGAGGCGATCGCGATCTTCGGCATCGAACGCTCGGTGTTTGCCACCAACTTCCCGGTGGCCAGCCTGCGCATCGGCTACGGGGCGCTGGTCGAGGCGATGAGCCGGCTGCTGGCGGATCGTTCGGCAGAGGATCGCGACCGGTTTTTCTGGAAGAACGCGGCGGCGTTCTATCGCTTATAGCGATTGATCACGAATCGCTGCGACGCGGTGCCGGTCACAAGCAATGGCGCTACCGACGGCGCCCAGCGTCAAGATACTGTAATCAAAACCGGTTTCGCGGCGGTTTGCCAGAGCCCAACTTGCGCGCGGATCAGCCCCTATAGATTGGGACGGTTCTTCGCCCTCGAGAAAGGCGCGCGTTGGCATCCCCGCGGGTGGTCGTTGTCGACAACAGCGCCACCAATTTGAAAATTCTTGCCCGGCTGGCGTCGATGCTCGGCGACACGGCGTTTGTCCAGACCTTCGCCGACCCCGCAGCGGCGCTGGCCGCTTGTGCCCGGGAGAGGCCCGATTTGGTCGTCGTCGCCGGAGAGATGACGCAGCTCGATGGCGCCGCATTTATCGCTCGACTGCATAGCGACCCGGGTTGCGCGGAGGTGCCGGCGATCGTCGTCGCCGCGTTCGAGGAACGCGATTGCATCGATCGGGCGCTCGCGGCGGGCGCCGCGGATCATCTGCTGAGCCCGGTCGACCATCGCGAATTCCGTACGCGGGTAGGCAATCTATTGCGGTTGCGCGACTACGAGCAGGTGAAGCGGCGACCGGCGATCGCGTCGCTCGAAGCAGTACCGACGCAGCCGCCGCCCGCGCCTAGGCAGACCGGGAATTTCGGCCGCGAGCATGAGCGGCTTCTTCGGGTCATCGACGCGGTGCCGGCCCTGGTTTGCGCGACCGACCGCGACGGGCGCTACATTTTTTGCAACCAGCGCTTCGCCGCGTTTGTCGGGATGCGCACCAGCCGGCTGATCGGGCGGCAGCCGCTGGAAGCGCATGACGACCAGTTGGCGTGCAGCCTCAACGACCTCGATCACCGGATGCTCGGCGGCGACGACGTGCCGACCTCGTTCGAGGAACGGATCGTCGACCGCGAGGGCAAGCGCTGCGATCTCTTGACCACCAAGGCCGTCTATCGCGGCACTGACGGCGACGATGCGATGGTCGTCACCGTCTCGATCGACATCACCGCGCGCAAACACGCCGAGCTCGACCTGGTCGCGGTCAAGGAGCAGGCCGAGATCGCCAATCGCAGCAAGACTGAATTCCTCGCCAATATGAGTCACGAGTTGCGCACGCCATTGAACGCGATCATCGGGTTCTCACAGGTTATGGCCGGCGAAATGCTAGGGCCGATCGCGACGCAGCGCTATGTCGGCTACGCGCGCGACATCCTAGGCAGCGCCGAGCATCTGCTGGGCATCATCAACGACATCCTCGACGTCTCGAGGCTGGAGACCGGCAAGCTCGAGCTCGTCGAAGAGTCGATCGAGCTGCCGAAAGCGGTCGCCGATCTGATCCATCTCGTCGAGAGCAAGGCGCGCGCTGCCGAGGTGCGCGTCGTTGTGCGCCGCGAGGGCGCGGTGCCGCGGCTGCGCGGCGACCTGCGCAAGGTGAAGCAGATCGTCCTCAACCTCTTGACCAATGCGATCAAGTTCAGCCGTCCGGGCGGTGAGGTCGACATCGTGCTGAAGAGCGATGGCGGTGGCGTGACGGTCGCCGTGACCGATCGCGGCATCGGCATGGATTCGCATGAGGTCGAGCTGGCGATGGCCCATTTCGGCCGAGTGACCGGCCCTTGGATCCGCCAGCACACCGGCACCGGGCTCGGGCTGCCCTTGGCAATCGGGCTTACCGAGTTGCACGGCGGCACGCTGACCATCCAGAGCCTCAAAGGCGTCGGCACGACCGCGACGGTCGCCTTCCCGGCCTCGCGTTCCGAACGGACCGAGGGCGCCGCGGCTGAAACCACCCTCGGCGGGGTAGCCCGGCAATGAAAACGTTGCGTGCGCCAGGAGCGGCGATGACGCGAACAGGCGGCACGACGCCGGAACCGGCTCCTGCTGCGCCCCAATCCGGCAACGCGATCGTGAACTGGCCACCGCGCTATGCTATCGCCGCGCTCGGCGTTGCCGCGATCCTGCCGCCGCTGGCATTCATCATTCGGCCCGGCGATCTCGGGCAGATCGGTGGCGTGCCGGTCGCGATCTCGCTGACCGCATTGCTGATCCTCGCTCCGGCGCTGGTTGCGCTGGTGGTGGCGGTGCTTGGGCTCGAGCGGCTGCGCGACAATTGCCGCGACCGCGGCGATGGCGAGCATGCGCAAGCGGGGCTGCGCGTCATCATCGCCGCGCTCGCAATTGGCTATGGCCTGGCGATGGCGGTCCTGAGGCCGGATGACCCGACCGCCGGCGCGCTGATCGTTGCCGCGCTCGGGCTCGTGGGCGGCTGGCTATTGCTGCTGTCCACATTTGCCGATCCAAACGGTTCGCTCCCGCGGCAATACCTGGCGATGCTGTTCGATGCCGGGTTGATCTCGGCCTTCCTGCATTTCGGCGGCGGGCTGACCGCGCCGTGGGTGTTGATCTACCTACTAGCGACATTTCAAACGGGCTTGCGGCGCGGGATCGTGGCGCTGGCGGCATCGGCGGTGGCGAATCTCGCCGGCTTTGCCGTTGTCGTCGCGACCACGGTGTATTGGCGGGAACAACCGCTGCTCGCGGGCGGGCTGCTCGCAGCGCTGGCCGCGCTGCCGGCTTTTATTGGCCGCATGGTGCACGAGATCGCCGCGCTTCGCGCAGCCACCGCGTCGGCGCAGGCGGCGCGCACTCGTTTCATGATGGTGGTGAGCGAAGCGTTACGCGCGCCGCTCGATGCGATCGTCGGCCGTGGCGGCCTAGAGGCGCAGCAGCCGGAGTCCCCCGCCGGGGTGCCGTCGACACGCGCGTTGCTGTCGCAAGTCAGCAACATCCTCGATTTCACCGCGATCGAAACCGGCGCCTTCGTCCCGGAGACCGAGCCGTTCGATTTGCATCGCGTAATCCAAGATACGCTGGCCGACCGGCGGGTCGAGGCGGCGGCAAAAGGGTTGCGGCTGCGCTGCCATATCGACCCGCGGCTGCCTTACCGGCTGCGCGGCTGGCCGCAGCAGCTGGCTCAGATTGTCGATTACCTGACTGCCCGAGCGATCGAGGTGAGCGCCGCGGGTTGCGTGGGAGTGGCGATCGATGCGGTCGGCGGCGACGATCGGCGGGCGCAGGTCCGTTTGACCGTGCGCGACGAGGGTGAGCCCATCGAGGCCCCCGATGCCGAAACGTTGTTCGATCCATTCGCGGCGGGACCCGACGGACGCGCCCCCGGTGATCATGGAGCGTTTGGGCTTGCCGTGGTTCTGCGCCTGGTCGAGCTGATGGGCGGTGAAATTGCCAGCGGCGGCCTGCCGGGGGCAGGCGGCACGATTACGGTCATCGTGCCGCTTGCGCTCGACGAGCCACCGGTGGATGCCGTGATCGACCTCGAACGCTGCCTGGTGCTGATCGCCACCGAAGACAGCCAGTTCGCCAGCGAGATTGCCGAGCCGTTGAACGCGTGGAACGCCGACCCGCGCTGGATAGACAGCTTCGACAAGACGCTGGGGTTTGTCGATCGCCGCGATGAGCGTGCTTGTAGTGTGCTGATCGTCGATGGCCGCCACCGCAAGCTCGCGGCCCTCAGTTTTGTGCATCGAGCGGTGACCGGCGATGCGCCGCCGTCCTTCGTCCTGTTCATCGCCGACCGCGCGCAGATCGGCGGGCTGGTCGAGCTTGCCGACGACGAGCTTGATGCGGTGCTGCCGGCGCCGCTCGACAACCAGCTCTTCGCCAATGCGCTGCATGCGCTGCCGCTGTGGCATGGTGCGCCGGCGCGGCCGGTGATCGTCCCGGCACAGCTGGAAGCGTTACCGCCGGAACCGCCGCCACTGTTCGACCCCACCGATGTCGAGGCGACAGCGCCGACGCCGCAGGTGACGCCAATCGCGACCCATCCGCGTTTCGCCGCGGAAGCGCCGATCGTCGATCCGCGCGCGGTCGCGGCGCTGCGCCGGCTCGGTGGTGGCGACGAATTCCTTGGCGAGGTGCTCGACAGCTTCCGCGCCGATGCCAGGGAGATCATGCAGCGTCTGGTCCGCGCCGCCGCCGCGGCGGATGGCTCCGGGTTCGCCCGCGGTGTGCTCGCACTGAGGAGTTGCGCCGCCAATCTCGGTGGGACGCGTCTGTGCGAGGTATTGCTGTCCCTCCGGGAGGTCGGCCCCGAGGAGCTGCGCGAACAGGGCAGCGTCCTGGTTCAGCGGCTCGGCGATGAGCTCGCCCGGCTCGACGCGGCGCTCGCCGAATTCGCCGCAGAACGCGAGGAGCGCGCCAATGGCTAGGCTTCGATCGCGTCGCGCAACGCCTGCCAACGCGCCAGCTTCTCGGGGAAACCCAGGCTGGCGTGGGCCGGACTGGTCGAGGGCAGATGCAAATAGACGAGGCCCGGCCGGCGCTTGAAATGCCGGTCGTAAAGGCGGCGGGCGCCGCCGCCGTTGAACGCGACCGTGGCAATGGTCGGGTTGGCGTCGAGCAGATCGTGCAGCGTATTCGGCACCTCGCGCCTGATCTCGGAGTCGAGGCTGGCGCGGCGCTCGGCCATGGCGCAGACATCCCACAGCGCGATGCGGCGCGCCATCACGAACGCGAGGCGGTCGGCATAGATCGGAGCTGACCTTTCGCCGAAGAGGCCGAAGACGATCGGCCAGAACAAATTGCGCGGGTGGGCGTAATACTCGACCCGGCGCAGTGACTCCTCACTTGGCAAGGTTCCGAGAACGAGCACGCGTGGATTGGCGCCGAGGACCGGCGAGAAACTGCGTTTCGGCGGGGTTGCGGGGAGCGCGCTCAGTCGACGTAGCGCCCGAGGCGCACCGCGGTCTGGCCGCGCACCAGCCGGCGCGACGGCATGATCAGCACGCAATTGTCATACGGCGCGCGGACCTCCTGGTCCCCGTCATGGCCGATCAGGCTGCCCTTCTTCTCGAGGACCTCCAAGCCCATGAAGGGGCCGGCGAACTCGAAGCGGTCGCCGGTAATTGTCACCGCCTGGGTCACCTCGATGACGCGCTGTTTCGGGGTCGCGGAAAAATCGGGCCCACCCAGCGCGGCGACATCGTCGCGTTCCACGGTTCCAAGCGCGATAAGGAAACGCAGCATCACGTCGGTCGCGACCTCGGCAGCGCGTTTCTCCCAGTGCTGGCCAGCCTCGATCAATAGCGCCGCTTTGGGCGAGGCGGGATCGCCAAAACCGCCATAGTCGCGCATCCGTGGCCCGGCGGCATGGCCGGCGTCGCACATGATCAGCTCCGGGATACCGACCCGGCGGGCGAGGTCGCGCGACTTCTGCAGCGGCCCCGCTAGCATCAGTGGCGCCGTCGCGTACTGCATTGAATGGAGGTCGAGCAGGTAATCGGCGGCATCGACGATGGGCCGCAGCGCTCGGGCACGCTCGAGTTCCGACGAGCGCCGCGGCCCGTCGAGTGTCGCCGACGACCATAGCCGGTTGAAGTCCTCATCGACATAGCGCGAGGCGATCGGGTAGCGCGCATCGAACTCCGAGTAGGCGGCGACATTGTTGAAAGCGAGCGTCAGCGTGCCCCGTCGCGGCCGGATATTGGCGCGGAAGAGTTTGTCGATCGCGATGGCGCCGCAGATCTCGTTGCCGTGGGTTAGGCCCATCACCACGACATGCGGGCCGGGGAGGCTCGCGGCGAAGGTGGTGACGTACTCGATCCCGGTATTGCCGGCGCGATAGGCCGCGATATCGGGCGGCGTCAGCTCGACATTGTATCTCAGATCGGACACGCGGCTTCCCTTGATGCGAGACCGCGATTATGGCCGCACGCCGCGGCTGTTGCTACCGTTGCGAGACGCGGTCGATGAGCCGTTTGAGGAAGCGCTCGCAGCGGGCGATCTGCTCGAGCTCGATATATTCGTCGGGCTTATGCGCCTGATCGATCGAGCCGGGGCCGCAGATGATGGTCGGGATACCGGCGGCCGAGAACAGACCGCCCTCGGTGCCGAAGGCGACCTTGGTCGTCCCGTTCTCGCCGGTCAGCGCAGCACAAAGCTGGGTCACCTCGGCGTCGACTGGGGTGCTGAGCCCCGGCGCTGCGGACAATTCCTCGATGACGATGTCGGTTTCCGGCCGCACCATACGCATTTCAGGCAAGACGCTTCTCGTTGCGAAGTCGCGCAGCTCGGTGACAAGCCCGCCGACGTCGTCGCCCGGCAGCGGCCTGATCTCGAAATCGAACTCGCAATCCTTGGGCACGATGTTGAGCGCGGTGCCGCCATGAATGACCCCGGTATGGATCGAGGAGTAGGGCGGGTCGAAATCCGGGTCGAACGGGCCTTGGTCGCGCTTGCGTCGCGCCATTGCTTTGATGTGGGCGATGATCTCCGCCGCCGCTTCGATGGCGTTGACCCCGTAATTGACCTGCGAGGAATGCGCCTCGTGGCCATGGACATGGCAGCGCAACGTGTGCTTGCCCTTGTGCCCGACGCCGACCTGCATCGATGTCGGCTCGCCGACGATGGCGAGGCGCGGGCGGTTCGGCCGGGTCGCCAGCACACCGATCAGCCGGCGCACGCCGATGCAGCCGACTTCCTCGTCATAGGAAAACGACAGGTGGATCGGCGTGCGCAGCTTGCGCCGCGCCAGCTCCGGCACCAAGGTCAGCACGACCGCGATGAAGCTCTTCATGTCGGAGCTGCCCCGGCCATAGAGACGGTCACCCTTGTCGAGGATGGTGAACGGGTCGCTGTGCCAATCCTGGTCGTCGATCGGCACCACGTCAGTGTGGCCGGACAGCATGATGCCACCCTGGTCCTGGGGCCCGATCGTGGCGTAGAGATTGGCCTTGTTGCCGTCCTCGGCGAAGACCAGCTCGCTGGCGACCTTATTGGCGTCGAGATAGTCGCGGACGAACTCGATGAGAGCCAAATTGGAGTTACGGCTGGTCGTGTCAAAGGCCACGAGCCGCGTCACCATTTCCTTGTAGCCGATCGCCGACGAGGCCAAAAATTCACCCTTATGACGGAAATTTTACGCTCGCCACGATAGGCTGTAACCACATCGCATGACCAGCGCCTTGCCGTTGAAATCTGTAGATTGCCGCCGCCTTCATTCCGCGATAACGGATGCCGCACGGGACGAGCCTCTTTCCTGCGCGGCGGCGTTGTGCGATGGAACAAAGTCGCAATCGACGAGCGCGTGAATGAACGGTTTTTCGGTCGGTCACGAAATCCCAGGAGTGCTGTGGCGCCGCGATCCCAGCGGCGAGGCACTGCCGCTGGTCGTCGATTCGCCGCACAGCGGCACGCTCTATCCCGAAGACTTTACGTTCTGCTGCCCGCTGGAGGTGTTGCGCCGCGCCGAGGACGCTTATGTCGATGAGCTGTTCGAGGCGGCCCCCGCGCACGGCGCGACGATGATCGCGGCGGTGTTCCCGCGCAGCTATCTCGATGTCAACCGCGCCGCCGACGACCTCGACCCGGGCCTGCTGGCCGCGGCGTGGCCGAAGCATCTGCCGCTGCGGCCGGCGACGCGGGTCGGCCTCGTGCGCCGCTATGCCCAGGCCGGCATGCCAATCTACGACCGCAAGCTGCATCCGGATGAGGTGCTGGCGCGGGTCGAGCGCTATCACGCGCCGTATCACCAAGCGCTCGACGAGGCCTGCGACCGGCTACATGATCGATTCGGCGCGGTTTGGCACGTCAACGCCCATTCGATGCCGTCGACCGGCAGCCACCGGCACGGGCGTAAGGGCGAGCACGGCGATTTTGTTATCGGCGACCGCGACGGCACGACCTGCGCCCCCGAATTCACCGATTTCATCGCCACTGTCCTGCGCGGGATGGGCTACGAGGTCCACATTAACGACGGCTACAAAGGGGTCGAGCTGGTGCGCCGCCAGGGACGCCCGCACGAGGGTCGTCACAGTCTGCAGATCGAGGTCGACCGCTCGCTCTACATGGACCAGCGCAGCCTCGAAAAGCTGCCAAGCTTCGACATGCTGAAGGACGATCTGACGCGGCTGTTCTCCGCACTGCGCGAATTCGTGCGGGCACAGGTCTAACGACGAGGGAGGATCAACGATGGCCAAGATTCCGAAAGTCCTGCACGACCACATCAACACCGCGTTTCCAGCGAACGTTTGCCTCTTGGGTTCGGTGCTGCCCAACGGCTTCGCCCAAGTGACCCCGCGCGGCGGCACGATGGTCTATGACGACGAGCATATTGGCCTGTGGGAACGCGGCAGCGGCAGCTCGGCCGAGGCGATGAAGGACGGCAGCAAGCTGACGATCTATTTCCGCAAGCCGTCCTTGCGTGAGGAAGGCGTCCTGCCGCGCGGCGGCATCGCCCGGTTCTACGGCACCGCGAAAATCTACAAGTCGGGCCCGGAATACGAGGAGATCTGGCGCCGGCTTGTGCAGCCCGAGAAGGACCGCGACCCCGACAAGAAGGGCTACGCGGTGTTGATCGCAGTCGAGCGCGCCGAGGATTTGGCCGGAGAGGCGCTGAACCTGGCCTGAGGGTCAGGTCAGGAACTGTTCTTTGAAGATGCGTTCCTGAAGGTTCGCGTCGTGATCGAACAGGAGCGTGACCGAGACGTCGCGCTTTTCGTAAATCTCCACCGCGGTGACGTCGCGCACTTCGGTGAAGTCGGCGACCGCGCTGATCGGGCGCTTGTCGGTTTCGAGGCAGTCGATGCGCACCTTGGCGCGGTGCGATAAGAGTGCACCGCGCCAGCGCCGCGGACGAAACGCGCTGATCGGGGTCAGCGCCAATATCTGGGCGTCGAGCGGGATGATCGGGCCTTGCGCCGAGAGGTTGTAGGCGGTGCTGCCGACCGGGGTGGATAAGAGGATGCCGTCGGCCATCAGCTCTTCGAGGCGCACGACCCCGTCGACGCTGATCCTGAGCTTGGCGCCCTGCCGGGTCTCGCGCAGCAGCGACACCTCGTTGAAGGCGAGCGCCTTCTGGGTCGCGCCCTGCTCGTCCCAGGTGGTCATTTCGAGCGGGAACAGCGTCACCGGCTGGGCGGTGGCCAGGCGCTCTCCGAGCCCCTTGCGCTCGTAAGGGTTCATCAGGAAGCCGACGCTGCCGCGATGCATGCCGAAGATCGGCACGCCCCTCTCGAAGAAGCGGTGCAGGGTTTCGAGCATGAAACCGTCGCCGCCGAGCGGGACGATAACGTCTGCTTCTTCGGGATCGATAACACCGTATTCGTCGCGCAGCTCGGCGAGGGCCAGTTGCGCGGCCTCGACATCCGACGCGACGAAGGCGACGCTCTTCGCCAGGGCGTTGCTCACCTAGAGGCTCACCCGCCGGTGACGCTCATATGGCGGGCGACGGCCGGCCGCTGATGGCGGCGGTCGATGATGAAATCGTGGCCCTTGGGCTTGCGGCCGATGGCTTCGTGGATCGCGCACTCCAACGGCTCGTCGCTTTCCGACTGGCGCACTGCGGTGCGCAGATCGGCGGCGTCTTCCTGCCCCAGGCACATATAGAGCGTGCCGGTGCAGGTTAGCCGCACCCGGTTGCAGCTTTCGCAGAAATTATGGGTGAGCGGGGTGATGAAGCCGAGCCGCTGCCCGGTCTCGCGCACCGTCGCATAGCGAGCCGGACCGCCGGTGCGGTAATCGGTCTCGTCCAAGGTCCAGCGCCGCTCCAGCCGCGCGCGCACCAGCGACAGCGGCAAATACTGGTCGAGTCGGGCCTCGCCGCCGATTTCACCCATCGGCATGACCTCGATCAGCACGAGATCGTGGCCCTCGTCGCCGCACCAGTGGACGAGATCGTCGATCTCGTCCTCGTTGACGCCGCGCAGCGCGACGGTATTGATCTTGATCCGCAAACCAGCGCGTTTGGCGGAATCGAGGCCGGCGAGCACCTGGTCGAGCCGGCCGCGTCGGGTGATCTCGGCGAATTTTTCCGCATCGAGGGTGTCGAGCGAGACGTTGACCCGCTCGACGCCGCACTCGCGCAGCTCCTCGGCATAGCGGGCGAGCTGGCTGCCGTTCGTGGTCAGGGTCAATTCGTCGAGCGCGCCCGACTTTAGATGCCGGCCCAGCGAGCGGAACAGGGTCATGATGTCTCGGCGCACCAGTGGCTCGCCGCCGGTCAGACGCAACTTCTTGACGCCGAGGCGGACAAAGGCGCTGCACACGCGGTCGAGCTCCTCAAGCGTCAAGAGCTCGCGCTTGGGCAGGAAGTTCATCTCCTCCGCCATGCAATAGACACAGCGAAAATCGCAGCGGTCGGTGACCGATACGCGCAGATAGGAGATGTGCCGTCCAAACGGGTCGATCATGAATTTCTCAAGCGCTCAGCCGGAGCGATACGTTCGACCATATATAAGGGTGCCTGGGGGAAATGTCGCCCCTGATCTGGTCATGGGTATCGCGCGGATTGGCGTGGGTGTGGCGGCTACTTGTGCGTTGGGATGTCGAGCGGCGCGCAATTGCTGCGGCCCGACATCAGGCAATCCTCGACCTTGCCCTCGTTACGCAGTGCATTCATCAAGAAATAGCCGGCGACGACGATCAGCGCGGTGATCACCAGGCCGATCAAGGCCCCGCGCCGGCTGTCGCCGCCGTCATCGTCGTCCCGGTTGTCGGCCATGCGCCGAACACTGCCGGGAGAATGCCCCTTCGGGCAAGGGGTCCGATCGCTCTTCCCGCGTGCCGCGGACCCGCTGTACGGTGCGTTGAGTTTGAGCGCGGGAGGGGCTGATGCCCGATCCGACATCGTTGAGCGTACGCGAGGCGGCGCGTGAGATCGCGGCGCGGCGGCTCTCCGCCGAAGATTATGCCGCCGCCTGGCTGGAGCTGATCGACGCACAGGAGTCCATCGTCGGCGCCTGGCAATATTTCGACCGCGAGCAGGCGCTGGCGGCGGCCCGGCAGCGCGACCGGGAAGGGTCTGGCGGCCCACTTCACGGTATCGCGATCGCGGTCAAGGATTTGATCGACACCGTCGACATGCCGACCGGCTATGGCTCGCCGATATACGACGGGCACCGGCCGGCCGCCGACGCGTCCTGCGTCGCGCTCGCCCGGGCGGCGGGCGCCGTCGTGCTCGGCAAGACGGTTACCACCGAGTTCGCTGCGTTCTTTCCCGGGAAGACCGCTAACCCGCACAACCCGGCACATACGCCCGGCGGCTCGTCGAGCGGCTCGGCGGCCGCCGTCGCCGCGGGAATGGTGCCGCTGGCTTTCGGGACGCAGACCGCCGGCTCGATCATCCGTCCGGCCGCCTATTGCGGCGTGGTCGGCTACAAGCCAAGCTTCGGCCTCGTCGCGCGCGCCGGGGTCAAGGCATTGGCCGACAGCCTCGACACGGTCGGCTGCATGGCGCGCAGTGTCGAGGATGCGGCGTTCTTCATCGGCGTCTTGACCGACCGGCGCGGTCTACGCGAGGTGAGCGCGCCGCTCGCGCCGCGGTTCGGCTGGTGCCGGACGCCAATGTGGGACGAGGCCGAGCCGGCGACGGTCGCCGCACTCGACCGGACGCGCGCGGCGCTGTTGGCGGCCGGCGCGCGGATCGATGACGTCGCAGTGCCGATAGAGCATGTCGGCCTTGCCGACGCGCAGGACAAAATCATGCGCTTCGAGATGGCCCGCTCGCTGGCCTGGGAGCGGGTGGAGCGGAGCAGCCTGATTTCGCCGGTGCTGGCCCAGATGCTCGATTTCGGGATGACCGTCGGTTCCGACGTTTATGACGCTGCCCGCGCGGCATTCGCCGCGGCGCGGGCGCGGCTCGATCATTTCTTCGGCGACTGCGCCGCGATCGTCGTGCCTGCGGCGCCTGGCGAAGCACCGGAAGGGCTCGGCAGCACTGGCAGCCCGATCTTCAACCGCATGTGGACAGCGCTTAGCGTGCCCTGCGTCACCATTCCGGCAGGACGCGGCGACAAGGGCTTGCCGGTCGGTATCCAGCTTGTCGGCCGCATCGGCGAGGATACTCGGCTGATGGAAGCGGCGCTCGTCGCGGAACGCGCTCTGGCGGAGGCGGCGTGAGGGCGCCGCGCTTACTGGTTGTGCTGGCCGCGGGCCTCGCCTGCGGCTGCAGCGCTCTGACGCCCTTTGCAACCATGCCGGCGAGCCCGAAGACAGGGGTCGTGGACCCGCGGCAGCGGGTTGCGATTTGCACTAACCCACTGAAGACAAGTCCTGAGCAGGTTCAACAAGCGGCCCAGGCGGAGTGCCTGGGCAATACAATCGCCGAACAGGTCACGGGCAACGATTACTGGCTCGACGTCTGCCCGATCGCCGTGCCGGCCCGCGTCACTTTTGCGTGCACGCCGAAGAAATAGGTAGCAAGCCCATCCGCGACAGTGCGCCCAATGGCGCCAGCGTGACGATGTGGTATCTTCGCGCGTTTCCAGCGATCGCAGCGACGATGGATTTCGACACCTTTTTCAAAGAGCGGCTTGACGCGCTCCACAGCGAGGGGCGCTATCGCGTCTTCGCCGATCTGGAGCGGCGCCGTGGCCGATTCCCGCGCGCGTACGATCACCGCCTCGGCGCCGAAGTCACCGTGTGGTGTTCGAACGACTATCTTGGCATGGGCCAGCACCCGGCGGTGCTGGCGGCGATGGAAGCCGAGATGCGCAGGACAGGCGCGGGCGCTGGCGGCACGCGCAACATTTCCGGCACCAGCCACGCCCATGTGCTGCTGGAACGCGAGCTCGCCGATCTGCACGGGCGGGAGGCGGCGCTGGTCTTCACCTCCGGCTTTGTCGCCAATGAGGCGGCGTTGTCGACCTTGGCTGGCAGCATGCCCGGCATGGTCGTGCTGTCCGACGCGATGAACCATGCCTCGATGATCGCCGGCATCCGCAACAGCCGGGCCGAGCGCATTATCTTCCGGCACAACGATGTCGCGCACTTGGCCGAGCTTTTGGCGGGGCTGCCGCCCGAGCGGCCGAAGCTGGTGTGCTTCGAATCGGTTTACTCGATGGATGGCGATATCGCGCCGATTGGGGAAATCTGCGATGTCGCCGAACGCTACGGCGCGATGACCTATCTCGACGAGGTGCATGCTGTCGGCCTGTACGGGCCGCGTGGCGGTGGCGTCGCCGAGCGGGACGGCGTCTCGGCGCGCCTGACGGTGATCCAGGGGACGCTGGCTAAGGCGTTCGGGACGATGGGCGGCTATATTGCCGGATCGTCGCTGATGGTCGACTTCCTGCGCGGGCACGCGCCGGGCTTCATCTTCACCTCATCGCTGCCGCCGCTATTAGCAGCCGGCGCGCTTGCCGCCGTAAGGCATCTGATGGAGAGCCAGGCCGAGCGGGAGCGGCACCAGGAGCGCGTCGCCACGGTCAAGCGCCGTCTCGCGGAGGCATCGATCCCGGTCATGGCGAACGACAGCCATATCGTGCCGGTGATGGTCGGCGACGCGGCGCTGTGCCGGACCGCCTCCGACCTGTTGCTGCGCGACCACCAAATCTATGTGCAGCCGATCAATTACCCGACGGTGCCGCGCGGCACCGAACGGCTGCGGGTGACCCCGACGCCGGCGCACAGCGACGAGGATATCGACGCGCTGGTCGCCGCCTTCACCGAGGTCTGGCAGCTCTTGCAACTGCGGCATACTTATTAATGTCAATGACTTAGGATAATATATTTCGCTCGTACCATCAGAACGCCCACCGGGTCATCGAGGACAAGCAGCCCGCCTAGCGTTTGTGCGCCGGCGCACCTCCCAGACCAAGCCGCTTTAGTTGGCCAGAACGAAATCGTAGTGAAACATCTGCAGTGTGCGATTAGGGAATGCTACTCGGACACGGTGCCAGCCGACCTCCCAAGGTTTTGGCTCGATCCAAACAACTTCGCCGGTGTGGCTGGCCTCGACATCCTCGACGACAGCCAGGCCATCGCGTAAGCGGACGTGATCTCCAACTCTCAAATCGCGCCCGGTAGCCATTAAACTCCCCCATTGGTTCCCCAGGCAAATTCTACATAGGCCGCCGCCAGCCTTGCGGTGCGCTGGCGCACATTTGTGAAACGGTGCGAATCGGCATGACCGATTCGCGTGTCGCATTCGAGGACGAGGCTCGAATTTAAGATGTCGCCGAACCTTGCTGGACAGTACCGGAAACGAAAACGGGGGTCGGTTGACCCCCGTCTCGATAAGCGTAAACCCGGGGCTGATCACGCGGCCCTGGCAGGCCAAACTGATCTGATGGACTGGACATCTAGATCGTCTGTGACAGCGGTAGCTAATTACCTCACAGACTCTTCCTAAGCAAGTCCCCATCAGGTCAAAAAAATCCAGGCGACCGTGCGGTCCTTGGCCGGGCCCGTATTCCCGGAGGCGAGAACCGCTGGCTCCGTACCACGGTCTATCCGAACTTGCTTGACAGGGTCGCCGTCGCGATGACGCCGATCAGATTTGCCAGCCGAACGGAAATGACACCTCTGCGACCAGTTGCTAATCCATGACCCCTGAGCGATCCCGGGAGGGCCGGGCCTCAGGACCAGCTGCAAATGCGCGGCGCCTGCCAATGGGCTCGTAACCCGGTCGGCTAGTTTTCGGGGGAAACCTACGGAAGGGGGCAAGATATACGCGCGAAGCGCACCGCCCGAGTACGAGCGCGATAGCGCGGAGCGAGTATGGTATCGAGCTCCACTGCCACGAGATGCCGATGCCGCGCTCACCGCCCGAAAACAGCCCTGCGAAAACCATCTAACATGCTCGCCGCGGAAGCGGTGAGCGAGCCAGGGTCCGGGGGCGGCGGCGAGCCCCCGGGGGGTAGAGGCAGGTGATCCGGCACGTAGGCTGAGGCGCCGGCGCCTCGAGCCATCCGACGTCGCCACCAATCCGATCGCCAGCTGCTGTCGTGCCGCTGGCGCGGCACAGATGCTCTTCGGCAGGTCGAGCGATGTCGAGGCTGGCGGGTGTACTGTGCCGTCCATCGTGGCTTCGACATGCGAGGGCTGCCGGCCCTCGCGCTCCCCGGTCCACGCTGTCGCGTGGACGATATATAGATTTGGTTCACCTCGGCGGTAGCGCTGGTTGCGACCGCCGGCCGATGGCAAGAGGACACCGGCCTCCGGTCCACTTTGCAAAGGTGAGATAGAGGTAATGCGCGTGTGCAGGCGCGCGACCTGGCGGGTATAGCCGGCAATGTCGGGTTATCATGCGGGTGACATGACCACGGGCTCACCAATGATACGCCAGGCCGGACTGCAGGATGTCGAGCAGCTGGTTGTGCTGTTCTGCTCTGGGGCGAAAGGTATTCGCTTACCGCCGGAGACCTGTGTGCCGGAGAACCGGCAGCGTTTACACGACCTGATGCGGGCCTGGTGCGAACAAGAGCGGGTTTGGGCACTGAGCGAGGCAGACCACATCTCCGGCATGGTGGTTGTTGAGCGGTTCAAGAAAGGCCGCGTCATTTCGGGGATTGAGTATGTGGTGGTGGCCGAGTCCTGCCGTGGACAGCATCGCGTCGGCCCTGCGCTCGTTCGGCACGTTCAAACGCTGCCTGACGTGACAGATCTCCGCGTTACGGCCCTTAACCCGCATTCGCGGAAACTGCTCGAGAACTGTGGCTTCTGGCTCGACCCGAAGCCGAACAGGATGTGGACCTGAAGATGGTTTGGGTGCGACCGGCATAGGGGTGTGCGCCGGCGCACGTCGCGGTTAGCCCCCATAAGTACGACTGTGCGAGGTGGCGCAGGGGCTGATCGGATTGGGATCGGGGTCGGGGCAAGCGGTCATCGGCGGGCCGCCGGCGCAGCCGACAAGAACGAAAAACAGACCGAGAACCGCTAAGATTTTCGCCACGGCTTGCTCTAATATGCGTCAATCTTCTTGAGATTACGTCGGGCACTTCGGCCCGAAAATAACGATGTTGTGCGCCGGCATCGCGGCGTGATGCCAAATCTTCCAACTTGGAAAATATGACCGGCCGGCAGCATGTCCGGATATACGAGATGTTTATAGGCCAACCAGGTTTGCCTATAGGACCGCGCGCCTGATCAGTCTGTTTGTGCGCCCGCGCACAGTGGCATCGCCGCGGTTTCGCGGGCCTGGTCGGCGAGGTTCTTGTCGATCCCCAGGTCCTCTAGCGTCGGGGTCGGATCTTCGGGCGGGGTCAACAAAACCCCGCCCGAAGGCGCGCGGCCTGCCAATGTGCCCCTTGTGCCTTTTGCCAATCGTTTGGCTTCGCGCATCTCGGCCATAACCTCGCCAAGTCGGCGACGAGCGCCCGGCGTACACGCATCGATATTTCACAGGCCCCGTCGCGCGCTATGGTTGGTCGAGACCTGGGGCGGGGGAGCGCAACCATGTGGGGCGTGATCGTCGGGGCAGCGATCGGCATCGTCGGGTCGATCGGCACCGCTATATGGATAGAATGGCTTCGCCGTCCACACCTTGAGTTATCGATCGAGACCCCTCCGCTTGAGGCTACCTATTTGCCCGGAATGCCCGCCAGCACTGGGCGCGCTCTGCGGGTTGAGCTACGCAACAAACCGCTGGGCAAGTGGGTGAGATGGATGGCCCGCGAGCCGGCACTGCAATGCAGCGCCACGGTAGGCTTTCATCACTTGGACAATCAGGATGTCTTCGGACGGGTGATGGCGGGACGCTGGGCAAGCTCACCGGAGCCGTTCAACCCGTCGTCCTTGTCTCTGGGTGGCATTGCCACGGTGGTCGCTGTTGGCCCCGCGTTTGGATCACGGATCGACGTCTACCCCGACGAAGGCGAACTCCTCGATATCGCGGCGCGCTTTGACCTGGAGGCGGAGTGCTATGGCTGGAACAATGACGCGTACTTTTCCGACCTTCTGTGGCGCAATCCCAACTGGAGGCTTGGCCCCGGGCGCTACGTAGTCGAGGTGATTATTCGATCATCAGGGCCGCCTTGCACTCGTCGGTTCCGCCTGATCAACGATGTCCCTCGGAACGCCTTCCGTTTGGAGCCGGCCTAACCGCATGATCACGCGGCGCCGGTGCGCCGCGCCAGGACGCACCAAGCCGCCAAACCCTGCCGACGATACCCTGGACCCGCTGCTACCTACGCTGTACGGCCCACGCTGCGCTCCACGCTATCGGCTGTTGGCTCTCGGTTGTAATTCCCGGATGAGACCACGCTCGACACCGCGCAATAGGTCAACCGGCAGCCGGTAATAACGGGTTTCGTGATAAAAAATCTCGTTGGGAAGGCTGTTTATCCACACCTCAACCGGAGCCTTGTGCCGTGCTTCACACAGAAGCATCGCGAGATGTGTGCCCTTGTGAGGCTTTGACCAGTCGAAAGCGAGCGCCTTTTTGCGGTGATTTGCCATTCGGCTCGCAAGATTATCGGTGGAGCCGACATAGAAGACGTCACCCGCCTCGATATTTGAACCCGGGTCAATCAGATCCCAGCTTGTCGAGCGAGGCAGGACGATCCCATTTGGGGCCACGAAGGCATACACGGCTGGAAAGGGTTGGAAGCGGCCGCGCGGTCCATGCCACAACTGGTGATCGCAGTAGAACCCGTTCTGGTACAGATAGTTATACCGCTCTTTAGCGTCCATCCTCCGCTCCTGGTGCTGCCGATGCGCTCGGCATGGACACCGCCGCCGCGATTGTATCACGTCGCCGGCATCCAGCGCCGCTGCGCCCCGCCAGCACGCATGATCACCCCGCACCCCGTCCGGGCTAGAGCATAGCCGCATTGGCTGGAATCGCTGAAAGGGGTTTCTAGACCAGGTAAAGTGTGATTCGCTGGTCCGACCGCAAGATGTGGGGGACAGCGATGGCCTGGCGGCAGGGACAGAGCTATTCGG
>Ga0209517_10000408_pt1 | contig 74532 bp, 77 predicted proteins | sample PeaSoiMetSII2010_FD_187695 | JGI IMG/M metagenome (GOLD analysis project Ga0209517, IMG submission 187695) | Peat soil microbial communities from Weissenstadt, Germany - SII-2010 (SPAdes) (version 2) | ecosystem: Environmental > Terrestrial > Soil > Wetlands > Peat | place: Germany... | reverse complement strand
ACCCAAGCCGTTCATTTGGACTGCAAAAGCCGCTGACATCCTCGAAAAGGTCAAGCGCGCTCGCAAGGCTCTCGATAATCGGCAATCTGCTTGACGCACTAGACTAGGTACCGGCCGCTGATTCATAAGGGTGTTGGGACACCGCCGCATGACAGCGCGGGTCGCGGGAGTCCGGACGCCCTAGCCGCGTCCTGGGCGGCCGAGTGTGGGCTGCTGCCCGCGAAGTGGCGGAGCAGGAAAGCCGCGCCACCTCAACTTCGGTGTGGCCAGAACGGGGCCTGCGACAATGGGCTGATGTTGGGGAGGCAATTGAACAGCAATCGTCGCGTTTTGCTGCGCCGGCGCTGTTGCGGACTTCTAGTTCAACCGGTACTTTTCCGAATACGCATGGATTCTCGATTCCAGCACCCGTCCGTAAACGGTCGCGGCTGTCTTCGTGTCCCCGTTTTCCTCCTGCGATTCTGCTAGCACAAGCTTCATTCCTGTGTCATCGAGCAGATCGGGACTGGAATAGAGGTTCGCTAACTCGTCCACTCCGCCGCGATACGCGTGAACCGCCGCGGCGTAATCCTTCTTAGATTCCAGTTCGTTCCCGTGGACCAGCGCCCCCTTGGCAACCACGTAAGGGACGTGAGTCATGAATTCCATCTCGCGGCGAAGCTCTCGCAGGTCTGAGGGCTCACCCGTGGCGTTCCAGGCGACCATCGTCGCGGCGCGCTCCGGCCAGTTCACTTTCAACTGGAAATCCTTTCCGTTCTTCGATGCTCGTATCTGACTCAGCATCTTCTCAACTGTCGCCAGGTGGTCTTTGAGAGGCGTCCCCGTCCAAGCTGTGGGGGCGGCTGTACCCGCCATCCGTAGGGTCACACTGGCCTTACCGAGCTTGGACCAGTGCACTTGGATGTGGTCGCCATGCCGATACTCGTTCAATTCAACCGCAAGCTGTTTTTCGTTCGACATCGCTTTCTCCGTATTGCCGGTCTGCGCAATGGCCTTCCATCTTGTGCTCCACACCACGGCGGCAAGGAGTACCACGGCCGCCACCCATCCGCGACTAGCAACTGACCCGTTGGAGGACCCCACCTTTGCCCTCGTAATACGCCATCTTATTCTTCTGCGCTGTTTCTTTCGCCGCGATTCGGCTAGCCTCGCCAAGGCCTTTGCCCGATTTCTGCAGTTCTCTGATTCTCTTGTTTTGATCATCGTTCATTTTCTTGTAGTCGACCTTCGTCGGACTCTCCTCGGTCGGCATGATCATGAATTGCGTGTCGCCGCTTTGAACATAATCGGGTTCGCGACGATTCACGGCTACGGCGATATCCGCGCCGCTGTAGGAAACTCCGGTGGCGCCGCCTTCGGATTTGTCGTAGGGATGCGTATGGAAGATGCCAATGACAGTTTGGCCCGCCGGTACCGTCCGGTCGGGCGAGAACGTACCACCCGTACCTGCGCCCTTGTTTACTACGGTGACTTTGCCATCTTTGTCCTGTACGAGGGTGCCGCCTTGCTCCTGACTCTTTCCGCCCGGAAAGCTGTCACCCCAAAGCTTCCCGAAATCGTCGTTGACAGTCTTGGGAATCGTGATGGTCTTGGGCGCGTCCGCGCAGGTTTTGGGAACGGTGGTGGGAAGCGCCTGAGCTGCCGGACAGGGTGTGGCAGTCGCTTTAACTCCGGTGGTGTCGGTGGACGGCGGGGTGGGAGGCTTTGAATCGCCGAGACCCATCGTTACTGATCCCCCGCATCGGACGTCCCGCCAATCAAGGAATTCAAGGCTGCCTCGCGATAGGCGAGAACCTTCGAGGACAACAGATCCAAGCGAGCTTGCGCGTCCTGGATCGCGGAATCATTCAGCGTACTTGAGACCCAGGGATAAAGAGCATCCGTATAAAACATGTGACCTAGATCAAACATCAGCCCAGCAAACAAAGCGACGTTTGAACTTGAAACTGGACCAAATCTGGCGGCAGTTTCGCGCGCGCCGGCAATTAGAGTTTTCACTGCCCGTTCGCCCACATACGCGCATTTCTCCGGGTACGCCTCCTTCAGACTGTCGAGAACGGCTGATGCGGAGGGGGCTGCCGGTTCGAGCGCGCCAGGACCCTTGGCCACGGCGCGTTGGAGCGCCCTAACCGCCGCTTGCCGATTCGGACCAGCGACTTCTTCGAGATAATTCGTGATCGCTCGGTACAACTGGTCGGCCTTCTGTATCCCGCCGTCAAAGCTCGCCGTACCTAATATTTCGCCGGCCCAGGGGTACTGGACATCACTGTCGAAATGTCCGCCGACAGTGAACATCAACTCCAAGAACAAACGCACTCCTCCCCGCGTTGTAAGCTGATATGCAAAGGCGCGCCTCGTTCCGTCTGCGACGATCTGTTGCAAGGCTCCGTCGCCGAGAGCACTGGCGTGAGTGGGAGAAAACTGTTTCAAGTGCTCGACGAGGGAGCGCTGAAACCGCTGTTCGGCAGCTACTTCGAAGACCAGCATTTGCTCGCGCCGTATGACCATGCTTTTAATACGTTATCATTGCGTGGCGCGGGAGGTGCTGGGCAACGAATCCGGCCTCGGCGCGGTAGTGAGGTCTTAAGACCACACTACCCTCGGCGCTGGGGACAGCATTCCCTGACATATACTCGTACTAATGGACCTCTACGACGAAATCGTTCGCTTGCGCAAGCTGGGGCAGAAGTGCGCGCTGGCGACCATCGTGCAGGTGAAGGGCTCCATTCCCAGCTATGAGAGCGCCAAGCTCCTGGTGCGCGAGGACGGCTCGATGGCGGGCACCATCGGCGGCGGCTGCGTCGAAGCCGAGGTCTGGACGGTGGCTCGCGAGGTGATCGAAACCGGCAAGCCGCGCCACCTAAACTTCAGCCTGGGCCAGGACGCGGCGTACGACAACGGGCTGATCTGCGGAGGGCAATTGAACATCTTCGTCGAGCCGGTGATTCCGCAGCCGCGGACGTTCATTTTCGGCGGCGGGCATGTATCGAAGAGCATCTCCAAAGTCGCGAACCTGGCGGGATTTTCCACCGTCATCGTGGACGACCGCGAAGCCTTCGCCAACGCCGAGCGCTTTCCTGAAGCGGAAGCCACCTATGCCGAAGAGTATGAGGCGGTGTTCCCCAAGCTGGAGGTGAATTCCTCCAGTTATCTGGTGATCGTCACGCGCGGCCATCGCGACGATATGCGCGTGCTGCGCTGGGCCGTCACGACTCCAGCCAAATACATTTCGATGATCGGCAGCAAGCGCAAAACCATCTCGGTGGTGAAGGAACTGGAGAAAGAAGGCCTGCCGCGCGAAGCGTTCGAGAAGATTTTCGCGCCCATGGGCCTGGAGATCGGCGCGGAATCGCCCGAGGAGATCGCCATCTCCGTAGTAGCCGAAATGATCGCCGTCCGCCGCGCCCCGGACGCCGACTGGCGGCAATTGTCGAAGTCCATTTTCGCGCACGAGAATCTGAAGGCGCTGCTGAAGTAAGTGCCAACATCGGGAATCGCCGGGATCATCCTCGCCGCGGGAGCCTCGCGCCGCATGGGCCGGCCCAAGGCGCTGCTGGATTATCGCGGCGAAACCTTCCTCGCCCGGTTGGTGCGTATCTTCGGCACAGTGTGCGATCCGGTGATCGTGGCGCTGGGCCACCATGCTCGAGATGGAGCCGAGGCGCTTCTTCCGCACGTCCCCTCCGGCGCGCGCGTGGTGGTGAACCCGGACCCCGACCGCGGTCAACTTAGCTCACTGCAAATCGCGTTGGCGGCGCTGCCTCCGGAAGCGTCCGGCTTCCTGTTCACGCTGGTGGATTGTCCGGCGGTGAGCGAAGCCACGGTGGCCGCAGTGAAGCAGGCGTTTGAACAACGTCCGGCGTCTTGTCAGGTGGTGATTCCGCGGTATGGCGGGAGGCGCGGGCATCCGGTGTGCGCGGCGCCTGCACTGGTGCAGGAATTCCTTGCGCTGCCGCCCACCGCCGAAACGCGGCAGGTGATTAATGCCCGCGCGGATCGCATCTTGTATCTCGATGTGGACGATCCCGGCGTGCTGGCCGACGCCGACGATCCCGCGGCCTATGCGCGGCTCACGGGCAAGCATCTGGAGCCGGTTCGATGAAACGCAAGTGGTGGGTTGCCGCGTTGGTTCTGGCTGCGCTGGCAGTGGCCCTGCCGTTCTTTCCCGTGAACCTGCTGCGCGCGCCGATCCAGCGGGCGCTCGAACGCGGCCTGGGACGCAAGGTGGAGATCGGCGCGGTCCACTTCACCCTGTTCCCCAGTTGGACGCCGGCCCCCGGCTTCACGCTCGACGACGTGACCATCCACGAGGATCCCCGCGCCGGCATCGAACCCTTTGCCTACGTGGACTCGCTGGGAGCCAGCGTGCGCCTGCTCGGCTTGTTCAAGCGCAAGCTGGAGTTCTCCAGCCTGAACCTGGGCGGACAAGAGGTCAATATCAACCTGGTCAAGACCGCGGCCGGCCCGTGGAATTTTCAATATTTGCTCGGCGGACCGGCTTTGTCCATTTCGCCCAGCGTGCGCGCCATTCCGGCGTTGCGCATGCGCGGCGGACGCGTCAATTTCAAGTTTGGCGACACCAAATCCGTGTTCTTTTTCGATAACGCCGATCTGGATGTGGCGCCCGGCGCGGACGGATCTGTGGAGCTGCGTTTTGGAGGAGCGCCCGCGCGTACCGACCATTCCGCCCAGGACTTCGGACGCTTGTTCGTAAACGGCAGGTCGTCGGCGGGAAACCGCGCCCTCGATTTCAAAGTCGAATTGGAGCGCAGCTCGCTCGAAGAAATCCTGCGGCTGTTCGATCCTTCCGGTTTCGGCATTCAAGGCAGCATCGCGCTCGAAGCCCAGCTTTCCGGCGCCCCCTCGCAATTAAATGTGAGCGGCCAGATTCAGGTGGGCGATGTCCACCGCTGGGACCTGCTGCCGACGCCGGCCACAGCGCTGCGCATGCCCTTCAACGGCGCGCTCGACCTCCGGACCGAGCGCCTCGAATTGTCCACCTCGGCGCCGCCCGCTGCAGGGTCCACTGCTGGGCCCGCTTCAGAGGTGGCCCCGCAATCGCCCGTGACAGTGCGCTTAAACGTGCGCGAATTGCTCTCCGCGCCGGACTGGGACGCCGCAGCCGACCTGACCGCGGTCCCCGTCGCGCCGCTGATCGAGATCGCGCGGCGCATGGGCGTGGCCCTGCCTCAGAAGTTGGCCGTGGACGGAACCGTTTCCGGATCGTTAGGCTACGCCCGCGAAAACGGCTTCAGCGGCCACATCGGTCTGGAGCGGGCTTCGATCACCTTGCCGGAAGCCGCGCCCCTGGCCGCCGATGCGGTGGTCTTCGACATCGGCAGCGAGAGCGGTGCGAGCACGGTGCGTATGCAGCCCGCCACGTTGCGGGTGGGAGAGAATCGCAGCGTGGACGTGGAAGGCAGTGCGGCGTTGGGAATCGGACATTCCGGCGCCCGCGCGCTGGATCTCAAAATCACCACGCGCGGAATCAGCGTCGCCGACATGCGCTCGTTCGGCTTCGGAGCCATCCCGCTACTGGAACACGCCACCCAGGGCACGTGGCGCGGGTGGGCTCGCTTCCGAGCCGGCGATTCCGCGGGACGGGCCGCTTCCCAGGCCGGCGGTGAACGCAGTGCCGATCCTCAACGCGGCGCAGACCCCTTGGGCACCCGCGCCGGCGAATGGACCGGAGAATCCGAGCTGCTGGACGCGCGCATCCCGGTCGAAGGTTTGGCCGATCCGGTCCAAATCAAATCCGCGGCCATCAGCCTGAATGGCAGCCTCCACGGACAACGGGCCGCCATCACTCGGTTGCGGGCCAAGGTTGGCGACGTGAGTTTCACCGGCGACTATCGCTGGGAGCAGGGCGCCGCGCGTCCGCATCGTTTCCGCCTCGCTATCGCCGAGGCCGATGCCGCCGAACTGCAACGGCTGCTGGAGCCCGCGCTGGTGCGTCAACGCGGCTTTCTGGCGCGAACTCTCGGTCTGCGCGCGGCGGCGCTTCCGGAATGGCTCGCGGCCCGCCACGCCGAAGGAACCATCTCCATTGACACGCTGGCCGCCGGCGACACCAAGATCCGTGGCCTGTGGACCCGTATGGTATGGGACGCGGGAATGGTCTACCTGCTGGGCCTGAACGCTCGCATGGATTTTGCCCGCGCCGATTCCCCCCGCCTGGACGCAGCCCGCCCCGAGACCGCTCGCGCCGATACAATCCGCTCTGATGCCCGCCCCGATGCCGCTCGCCCCGACACGGCCCGCCCCGATTCCGTCCGAATGGACACCGGTGGTTCGGCCGTGCCGGGAACCGTCGCGGGAGACCTCACCATCGATCTGTCCGCCTCCGCACCCCAGTTTCATTTCGAAGGCGAGGTCAAGGATGTGGCCTGGCGCGGCGGCCGCATCGACCTCGAAGGTGTCTTGGACGCCGAAGGCAGCGGGCTTCAGTTGCTCGAAACCGCGCGTGCGGAAGGCCGCCTGCGCGGACGCGGCATCGCGTTTGCCCCGGAGGCGGACTTCCGGGCCATCGCCGGCGATTTCCAGGTGGGGCCCGGGCCGGCGCGCTGGAAGTTGAGTAATCTGGAAGTGGCCGTGGGGCCGGAAACCTTCACCGGTTCCGGCGTCTCGCAGGCCGACGGCAGGATCGTGCTGGATCTGGCCAATCGCGCCCGGCAGGTACATTATGCCGGCACTTTTCTGGCCGCGGGAACCGCACCCTAGAGGAGGCTGCAAGGATGCCGATTTACGAATACGAATGCCGGGGTTGCGGCGAGCAGTTCGAGCTGCTGGTCCTCAAAGGGACCGTAGCAGCGTGCCCGGCTTGCCAAAGCCAGGATCTGGAGCAGCTCCTCTCCGGGTTCGCCGTGAGTTCCCAGGAGATCACCCGCGCCAACGTCGCGGCTGCCCGGAAGAAGTACGCCGCCAGCAGCAAGGTCCTCGATCAGAAGATACACGAAGCGGAAGAAGTCATCGACCACACGCCCAGCCTTCAAGAGAAGAAGGTGTCGCCCAGTCAGTTTATAGGGAAAAAGAAGACTTAGGCTCCGGCTAGGCGCAGTTCGCGCTCCAGCCTTCGGCTCGCGCGGTGTCCTACCAGATCGGCGATCTTACCCAGCAGCGCGGGAACGTCTTCCGGCCGGATGAGCACCGAATTCGTTTTGCGGGCGGGCGCAACGCTTTGATACGTAGTGATGATCGCCGTAGCGGGCTTATAATCCATCATCTTGGCGTGAGCTAGAACTTTCAGGCCGGCTTGCGGCGATTCCATCTGCAGATCGCTCAACACCAGTTCGTATTGGCCTTCGTCCAGCTTACCCACGGCTTCGGCGGCGCTGGCCGCGGAGTCCACATTGTAGCCGCTGGCCTCGAGCACTGTCTTAAGGGTCAGGCGCGACGTTGGGTCGTCGTCTACCAGCAGAACTCGGGCCACCTCGAACTCGTGTGCAGCGTGGGACATCGGTCGCAGTCCCAGTTTACTGCAGATCTGAGCGTTTCCACCCACCAATTTCAGGTGGTGTACTAATATCCATATAAGTTGTTGAATCTTAATGTGATTCCTGGAAGACACGCGCAAAGATCCGATCCACGTAGGTGAGGTAACGGCGCACCGAAAAAGCCTCGGTAATCTTTTCAATCGTAAGATAATAAAGGATTTCCTTGTCCGACTCCACCGCGGCCCGAAAATTGCTGCTTCTTTCCCAAGCCTCCATGGCGTGGCTCTGGACTAGGGCGTAAGCCTGTTCGCGAAGCATGCCCGCGGCCGCCAAATCTAAGAGTAATTGCCCCGAGAAAATAAGGCCTTGCGTGGATTCCAGATTTGCGAGCATGCGCTCGGGATAGACGCGCATCCCGTCCACTAACCAAGTACTCTTGGCGAGCAGGTAATCCACCAGGATGGCCGAATCGGCCAGCACCACGCGCTCGACCGAGGAGTGCGAGATGTCGCGCTCGTGCCACAGCGCGACGTTTTCCATCACCGCCTGGACGCTCGAGCGGACCACGCGCGCCAGGCCGCAGATCTGTTCGCACACCACCGGGTTGCGTTTGTGCGGCATGGCGGACGAGCCCTTCTGTCCTGCGGCAAAAGGTTCTTCGGCTTCGCGGACTTCGGTGCGCTGCAAGTGGCGGATTTCGAGCGCCACTCGCTCCAGATTCGCGGCGACCAGCGCCAGCGCGGACACCCACGCGGCGTGGCGGTCGCGCGCGATCACCTGCGACGTGATGCGGGCGGGTTCCAGGCCCAGCCGCCGGCAGATGGCTCCCTCGGCTTGCGGGCCGATGTGGCCGTAGGTGCCCACGGCGCCGGAAATTTTACCGACGCGCAAGTCCTCGGCGGCGGCGGCCAGACGCGCGCGGCCGCGGCGGAGCTCATCGTACCAGTGGGCGATCTTCAAGCCGAACGTTATCGGCTCGGCGTGGATGCCGTGCGTGCGGCCGATCTGCACGGTGTCTTTGAACTCGTACGCGCGGCGCTTCATCACCTCCAGGAGTTGGTCCGCACCCTGGAGCAAAAGCCGCGAAGCCTGTTGCAAGACCAACGCTTGCGCCGTGTCCACGATGTCGTTCGATGTGAGGCCGTAGTGCAGCCACCGCGACGCGTCCGTCTGGCCCGCCGCGGCCATGGTCTCGGCGACGGCGGTAGTAAAAGCGATCACGTCGTGCTTCACTTCGCGTTCGATGGCGTGAATTCGCTCGACGTTGAAGCCCGCGTGCGCACGCAAGGCCCGGGCGGAGTCGGCGGGCACCTCGCCGGTTTCCGCCAGCGCCTCGCTCGCGGCCAATTCCACGGCCAGCCATTGATCGAAGCGATTCTGATCGCCAAAAATGCGGCCCATCTCGGGCCGGGTGTATCGGGGAATCATCGGAGGTTAGTAAACGAAAGCTTCCGTGGCTTGGCTCGGCTCGGCGACGACCAATTTCGTGAACAGCAGCCGGCCGTGCAGCGCCTGCTCCGCCTGCAAACGCACGATCGCCGGATGGTTGTTGTGCTCGCTCAGGTGGCCCAGGATCAGCGTGGACGGGCGCACATCGGCATCTTCGCGCAGGAACCCGCAGGCCACGTCGTTCGAAAGATGCCCCATCCGCCCCATCACCCGCTGCTTCACCGCCCACGGATACGGCCCGACCTTGAGCATGTCCAGATCGTGATTCGATTCGAGCAGCAGGATCTCCGATCCGCGCAACTGAAACCGCACCGATTCGGGCAGATATCCCAGGTCGGTGGCAACCGAAACCTTGATGCCTTCGGCGCGGAAGGAAAATCCCACCGGATCTACCGCGTCGTGCGGGATTGTGAAACTGGTGACGTCGATATCGCCGACGGTGAATGCGGACCCGGCCTGAAACAATTCGAGCTTCGGCGTGAAGTCGCCCCAGACTTCGCCATACAAGACGGCGGGCGCGGTGAGGCGCGAGATGTAGATCGGAATATCCAGCTTGCGCGCGATGGCGCACAGGCCCGATACGTGATCGGAGTGCTCGTGAGTGATCAGGATCGCGGTCAGCGATTCGTGCGGGCACCCGGCGGCTTCCAGGCGCTCGAAGGTTTCCTTGCGGCTGATGCCGGCGTCGATCAGGAGACGGGTTCGCTCGGTGGCAACCAGAGTCGCATTGCCGCTGCTGGACGACGCGAGGACGGAAACTTTAACGATGTGAGCGCGGCTCCTACTGGCGATCGCTTTCCGCGATCAGCTTTCAGCTTATCAGCTTTCTGCGCGGTGAAATACTCGCCCGGAAACGCTGGCCGGTGAACGCGGAACGTGGCGGCCTACAGGCCCGGCCCTTTACTGCGCCACCCGCGCGCCAGTTCCAGAATGCGGTCGGCGGCCGATTGCGGCTGGTCGATGGTCCGCATCACGATTTTGCTCGATCCGCCCGCGGTTTCCAGCGACAGGTCGCCCACGCCCAGCAGCCGTTGTCCCAAGGTCTGATCCACGCGCACATCCTGGATCTTGTCGAGTTCGATGGTGCGCGTGGCCTTGGAGACTATCCCGGATTCCCAGCGCAGCCGGTCCTCCAGAACGGTCAACTTGGTGGTGATGGCGCGCAGCAGACGGATGGTGATGAGAAGATCGATGGCCAGGAAGGGAATCAGCGGCGCCCATAGCGGAACTTGAGTCAGCTTCCAGGCATAGTACGCCACCACCACGGCCAGTTCCGCGAGCGTGCACAGGACGTAGGCCAGGATGATGAATTTAAGCGATTGCCGCACCAGCATGGCGTGCATGATACCCGTGAATCATAACATGGTCTGGCCGCCAAATCGAACTCGGCTGCGATCGCGCGGTCGCCGTCGCGCGGCCGTCTTCGGTGCGCTTTGGTCTTGGGGCGGAATTGGGTTCCTTTCGGGGAACCTGAAGCGTATAGACTTTGTTTAGACTTTTGTCCGGTTTGCCGTCGCCAATGGGTTCGCTTGGGAATTCCTCGGAGCCATTTGCCCGCTCACGGGTGGATGTTTACCGGCGACGGCGGAGCCCAAAATCAGGTTCCATTTTTCCCTCCGCCTGATATACTGTAGCCAGATTGCGGCGAGCCATGCGTTCTCTGGGTTCCCTTGTTCTCATTGCGCCGGCGTTGCTGATAGCCACGCTGGCGTTGCGTTCCGACGATCAGACGCCGAAGCGCGCCGACTCGTCTCCGCCCAACGTCAACATCACGCCGCGGGTGCGTTCCGGCAAAGAAGCGCCCGAGACGGTGCTGGACCGTAAGGCCGACATTCGCGTCGACACCACGCTAGTGCTCATTCCCGTCGGTGTGACCGAGCCCAACGGGCGCTTCGTCACCGGCCTCGAAAAAGAAAACTTCAAGGTCTACGAAGAAAAGGTCGAGCAGGAGATCACCCAGTTTTCCGCTGACGACTCGCCCTTGTCCGTGGGGATCGTCTTCGATACCAGCGGGTCCATGGGCAACAAGCTCACGAAATCGCGGCAGGCCGTGGGCCAGTTCATGAAGACCGCCAATCCGGAGGATGAGTTCTTCCTGGTCCAATTCAACGACCGCCCGGAGCTGGTGGTGCCTTTCACGCCGGACCCGGAGGAAATACAGAGCCGGCTGGCGTTCACGCAATCCAAAGGCCGCACCGCCCTGCTCGACGGCGTTTATATGGCCATGAATCATATGAAGCGGGCGCGTAACGGGCGCAAGGCCATCCTCATCATCTCTGATGGAGGCGACAATTCCAGCCGATACACCGAGAGCGAGGTGCGGAACGCGGTGCGCGAAGCCGACGTACAAATCTACGCCATTGGCATCTTTGAACCTTACGCCTCCCGCGGGCGCACGCCGGAGGAATTGAACGGCCCCACGCTGCTGGCCGAAATCGCCGAGCAGACCGGTGGACGCCACTTCCCAGTGGAAAATCTGGCGGAGCTGCCGGACGTCGCGGCCAAAATCGGCCTGGAGTTGCGGAACGAATACGTGCTGGGATACAGCCCCAAGAATCTGACGCGGGATGGCAAGTACCGGCGCGTGCAGGTTAAGCTGGTAAAGACGACGGGACTGCCGCCGCTCAAGGCCATGTTCCGCACCGGATATTATGCACCCACGCAGTAGAAGGGATTTTCTGGCGGCGCTGGCGGCAGGCTGGGGCTCCGCGTCGTTGAGTATGGGGCTGGCCGCCGCGCAGAATTCGACCGCCAACGCCGTTTCGGAAAAATCCCCGCAGCAACTCGCCGACGACGAAGTAGCGGTGTTCCGCACCGACACTCGCTTGGTGGTGCTGCATGCCAGCGTACTCGACAAAAACGGCAAGTTGATCACCACCGTGCCGCAGTCGGCCTTCAAAGTTACCGAAAACGGATTGGATCAGCCCATCAAGATATTCCGGCGGGAAGACGTACCGGTGTCGATGGGCATTATCATCGACAACAGCGGCAGCATGCGCGACAAGCGCGCCAAGGTCGCCGCCGCCGCGCTGGCGCTGGTCAAGGAATCCAACCCTCAGGACGAGGTGTTCATCGTCGATTTCAACGATGCTCCGTACCTGGATCAGCCCTTCACCAACGACATCAAGAAGATGGAAGAGACGCTGGACAAAATCGATTCGCGCGGCGGAACCGCCATGCGCGATGCCATCAGCCTGTCCATCGACTACGCCAAGGAAAGCGGGAAGAAGGACAAGAAGGTCCTGCTGGTGGTCACGGATGGCAACGACAACTCGAGCGATGAAACACTTGAGCAATTGGTGCGTAAAGCACAGAAAAGCGAAGTCTTGATCTACTGCATCGGCCTCCTCAACGAAGAGGAGCCGCGCGAAGCCCGGGCCGCCAAGCGGGCCCTGAAAGCGCTGGCCGAAGCTTCGGGTGGCCTGGACTATTATCCCAAGGATCTGGCCGAGGTGGAAAAGATCACCCCAGAAGTGGCCAAGGAAATCCGCAATCAGTACACGCTGGCGTACTCGCCCGCCAACCAGAACCTGGATGGCACGTTCCGCAAGATCCAGGTGACTGTGAACGGCTTCGGACGCCCCACGGTCCGGACCCGTAACGGCTACTACGCCACGCCTGAGACCCCGGCCAAACCGGCTGGGAAGTGATCCATTTCCTGCGTAAAGTACGGCTAATCTGGCGAGCCTCGCGCGGCCACCGGCTGCAGCCGTGGCGCAGTCCCTATCTGCGCTGGCGCATCGAAACCTACTGGGGCCTCCACGCCGAAACCATCACGCCCGCGGCATTCCGTCAGTTCGTCTGGGAGCACCGCGGCGAACTGCGGCGATTTCTCGATTGGGCCGCGCGCATGGATAGCTCGGCCCGCTGATGTGGAGCTAATGTGGAGCACGCACTTTTGCGTGCCACATCGGCACTCGTGCCGATGCGTGGCGAGTCTTAGAAAGATCGGCCTTGCGTCGCGATGAGCCGCGACGTGGCACGCACGAGTGCGTGCTCAACACTTACGAATTAAATCGCTTCTCGGCGGCAGCCCAGTTGACAACGTTCCACCAGTTACCGACGTACTCCGGCCGGCGGTTCTGATATTTCAAATAGTACGCGTGCTCCCAAACATCCAGCCCGATCACAATGTGCTTGCCTTCCATCAGCGGGCAATCCTGATTTGCGGTGGAGGTGATCTCCAGGCCCGAGCCGCTCTTGAGCAGCCACGCCCACCCCGATCCGAAGCGGCCCGCGGCGGCCGCGCCGAACTTTTCCTTGAACGCGTCGAAACTGCCGAATGCTCCGGCAATCGCGGATCCCAGATTGCCCACTGGAGTCCCTCCGGCGCCCGGTCCCATGATCTGCCAGAACATGGAGTGGTTCCAGTATCCGCCTCCGTTGTTGCGCACGGCCGTGCGGATGGCCTCCGGCACGATGGCGCAATTGTTGGCCAGCAGTTCTTCCACGCTCTTCGACGCCAGAGCGGGCGCGGACTCGAGGGCCTTGTTCAAATTCGTGATGTAGGCCTGATGGTGCTTGCCATGATGGATCTCCATGGTCAGCTTGTCGATGTGCGGCTCCAAAGCGTCGGGCGCATAAGGCAGCGCGGGCAGAGTGAATGGCATCGGTTACGTCCTCCTCAGTTGGGGTGTCAGTTACGGTTTAGCTTCATTTAAGCATCGCGCACAACGCAGCGGGGACGCGATGATACTTTCCTTAAACGGGCGCGCCCCGCGCTGTGCGCTCGTACGCATCGGCCAGACGGAACATGGCCGTTTCATTAAAATGCCGGGTAAGAATCTGCAAGCCCACCGGCAAACCCTCGGGCGTAACGCCGCAGGGGACGCTCATGCAGGGGATGCCGGCGAGATCGCCGGTGATGGTATAAATGTCGGACAAATACATGGCGACCGGGTCGTCCACTTTTTCGCCCAGTTTAAACGCGGGGAAAGGCGATACCGGGCCGACGATGGCGTCGACCTGCTCGAATGCTTCGCCGTAGTCGCGGGCCACCAATGTTCGAACCTTCTGGGCTTTCAAATAGTAAGCGTCGTAATAGCCCGCGCTGAGCACGTAGGTGCCCAGCATGATGCGGCGCTTGCACTCCGCGCCGAAGCCTTCGTTGCGCGAGATGCGGTACATCTCGGAGAGCGTCCCGGCAGAGGCCGATCGGGAAGTGTAGCGCACGCCGTCGAATCGCGCCAGGTTGGCGCTGGCTTCCGCCGTGGCGATGATGTAGTAGCAAGCGATCGCGTAGGACGTGTGGGGAAGATGAATCTCGCGCACCTGACATCCCAGCTTCTTTAGCAGTTCAATGGCAGCCAGAATGGGCGCGCCGGTGGCATCCGCCAGCCCGTCGAACCACTCTTTGGGAACGCCGACCTTCATCCCGCGCACGTCGCCGTCGAGAGCGGCGCAGTAGTCGGGAACCGGCGCAAACGCCGAGGTCGAGTCCATCCCGTCACGGCCCGCGATCACTTGCAGCAGGCGCGCGGAATCGCGAGCCGTACGGGCTAACGGGCCGATGTGATCCAGGGAACTGGCGAACGCCGTCAGCCCATAGCGCGAGACGCGTCCGTAAGTCGGCGTGACGCCGGTGACACCGCAAAACGACGCTGGCTGGCGGATGGAGCCGCCGGTGTCCGAGCCCAGCGCAACCACCGCGGTTCCTTGCGCGATGACCGCCGCCGAGCCGCCGCTCGATCCGCCGGGGACACGGTCGAGCGCCACGGGATTGCGCACCGGTCCAAACGCGGAGTTTTCGTTGGAAGAGCCCATGGCGAACTCGTCGCAGTTGGTTTTGCCCAGAATGACGCCGCCGGCCCGTTCCAGGCGTGCGACCGCCGTGGCGTCGTAGGGCGGGATGTAATCGGCCAGCAGGCGCGATCCGCAGGTGGTGCGGAGGCCGCGGGTGACGATCACGTCCTTGACGGCCACCGGGACCCCCGCGAGCGCACCCGGATCTTCGCCCGCCGCGATCTTGCGATCCACTTCGCGCGCCGCGGCGAGCGCGCGCTCCGGCGCAAACGTCAGGTACGCGTTGGTCTTGTGGTTTTCGCCTTCCGCGTGAGCCAGCGCCTGTTGCGCGAGTTCCTCGGCGCTGAAGGCTTTCGAGAGCAGGGCGGCGCGGATGGAATCGATGCTGAGACCCGCCAGCGGTGACGTCATCGCTCAATCACTTTCGGCACTTTGAAATAACCCCCGCCCGCCAACGGAGCGTTGGCCAGCGCTTCGGCGTTGGGCAGCGTGGGACGCTCGATGTCTTCACGCAAAGTAGCGGTTTCTTCCGCATCGAAAAGAACCTGCGCCATCGGCTGTACGTTGGAGGTGTCCAGCGCATTGAGCCGATCCATGTGCGACAGAATGCCGTCCATGTCCAGCGCCATGCGCGCGATCTCTTCGGGAGTCAGCGCGAGGTTGGCCAGCTCGGCCACGCGCCGCACTTCCTGTTCGGTGATCTTCACCGCTGTGCGCTCCTCTTGTACAGCATCCGCATCACCGGGTCGGCGATGGCGTCGGCTTCATCGTGAATGGCCTTCGGTCGGGCCGACTCTGCCATGCGCGGCTTGATCCGCGCCGGGATGTGGCGAAAGTCGATGTCTGCGACCAAGGCTTCGCCCAGAGCCTGATTCAAATTGTGCACCAACAACGGGCGCATGGTGGCCAGTTGCCGCTGCCACACCATGTCCTCCACTTCCACTACCAGCTTGTCCCGGACCAGCATCGTCGCGCGCGTGTACCGCAAGATTCTCTTACCCACAGCCAAAGCCCAAACGGCGCGGGCGCGCGTTTCCGGGTCGGCCATGCCGGGCGGGAGTTTGAGTTTTCCGATGAGAGTACCGGCGCGTTGCATTGCTGGTTGCCGGGGGAAGCTTGATTGTAACATGCAGTCATGCGTGATCTTCCGGCCGAGCGCACAGCCGAAGTCCGTTGTGCGCGAGATATCAAATTAGTGCTCGCGTCGCAATCGCCGCGGCGGCGCGAACTGCTGACGACTGCAGGATTCCAGTTTAGCGTTCGCGTCAGTGCGGTGGAGGAAGTTCGCGCGGTGGGAGAAGATCCCGAAGTGTACGCGCGGCGGCTGGCCCAAGAGAAGGCGGAAGCCGCCTGGCAGGCCGGACCGCAATCCGCCGATGAAGTCGTGCTGGGCGCGGATACCATCGTGGTGCTCGGCGACAGCGTGCTGGAGAAACCGGACGGCCCGGAAGGCGCGAGATCGATGCTCGAGCGGCTTTCCGGACGCGAGCATCGCGTGATCACGGCCGTGTGCCTGCGGCATGCCGGCGGAGTAACGGTTGCCAGCGAATCCACGCGCGTGAAGTTTGCCGCGCTGTCGGCGGAGGAGATCGCGGAATACGTGGCCACCGGCGAACCGATGGACAAAGCCGGCGCCTACGCCATCCAGGGGCGAGCCTCGAAATTCGTCGAGCGCATCGACGGGTGTTTCTTCAACGTAGTGGGATTGCCCCTGGCTTTGGTGTACCGGAAGCTGAAGAAGATCGGTCAGACTCAGCGTGGCTCCCAAAGCTCGATCTTATTTCCGTCCGGATCGTAGATCCACGCGAACCGGCCGTAGTCATGGTCCTCACGTTTGGGATCGATCCGAGCGCCGTTCTTGGCAAGTTTGGCGAGAATAGCGTCGAGATCGTCCACGATGTAATTGAGCATGAGAGGCGCCGGGCTGGGATCGAAATACGTCGAGTTCTGTGGAAACACGCTCAACACCGTATGGCGCTCGACCTCTGGACGGTCGTGATCGCGCCACTTGAAATCGAATCCGCCTGCGCCGGCCGGCATTCCCAGGTTGTCCGCATACCAGGTATTCAGCCGTTCGCTGTCCGTGGATTTGAAGAACACCCCGCCAATGCCGATGACGCGTCCTGGTTTTATTTCAGAGGGTTCCTTGTCAGCCATACAGCTTAGAGTACACGACGCGTGCACCGCGCCAAACGCGGGTGTAGTCTGAAGGGCATGAGCCGTCTGGCGAGCCTCCTCGGGTTGGCCCTGCTAAGCGCGGCGGTGTCGTCCGCAGCGGACGGAGGCTGGCTGGAATTGCGCGGCCAAGTCGTCGACGGAGCGCGGCGTTCCCGGCCGTTCCGCATCACGCTGTTCAGCGTGGGGACTGCGTACTCGACTTCCACGTTGACCTATCCCGGCGGCGAGTTTCGCTTCCGCAAGCTCCAGCCCGGCAACTACACCCTATCGATTCTACGGCGGGGGCTGGGCGAGGTGCATCGCACCATCGTGGTGACGGCCAGCCTGGCGGACCAGAAGGGCGTGGTGCGGGTCACCGTGCCGTTTTCTTCCGCGGAAGCCGCCGAGAGTGGAACCAGCGCGTTGGTTTCCCGGACGCAGCTCTCGATTCCGGGCAAGGCGCTCAACAAATACCAAGAAGCTGTGCGCCGCATGTCCAAGCACGACACGGAGGGCGCCACGCGATTCTTCGAGGAAGCCGTGCGGATCGCGCCGAAGTACTCGGCGGCATGGAATGCGCTGGGCGTGATCGCCTACCAGCAAGCCCGCTTCGAGGAGGCCGAGAGCGATTTCCGCAAAGCCGCGGAAGCGGAACCGGGTGCGTTCGATCCCCAAGTGAACCTGGGCGGCGTGTTGCTCAACCTGAACCGTCCGGAGGAAGCCCTGCCGTACAATCAACGCGCGGCGCAAGTGCGGCCCAAAGACGCGCTACCCAACGCGCAACTGGGGATGAACTACTTCGCGCTAGGCCGTGCGGATGAGGCCGAAGAGTATTTGAAAGCGGCGGAAAGCATCGATCCCGCGCACTTCTCGCAGCCGCAATGGTTCCTGGCCGCGATCTATTCCGAGCGCGGCGACCGGAGTGCGGCGATCCGGGAATTGCGCGATTTGATCGAGCACCATCCCGATGGCAGCACAGCCGAGCGCGCCCGGCGGGCCCTGGCGCGGCTGCAGCGAACTTCGCCCACGCGGACCGCGCCCGATGTTTCGGCGGAGGGGCCGTCGGACCGCCCGTAGGCGTCACGCAACTGCATGCCGGTGGAAGCGCGCCCCTTTCTGACCGCCGATTGGCGCTATCTGGCGATGTTGAATTACGCCGTCGATCCAGGTGTGCTGGCGACTCTAACGCCCCCAGGAACGGAGCTGGACCACTTTGACGGCAAGACCTACATCAGCTTGGTCGGCTTCCGGTTCGAGCGTACGCGGGTTCGGGGAATGTGGATTCCGTTCCACTCGGACTTTGACGAGGTGAATCTGAGGTTCTACGTAAAGCGCATGTACGAGGGGCAGCAACGCCGCGGAGTCGTATTCATACGCGAGATCGTTCCGCGATGGGCCATCGCCAAGATCGCGCGGGTCATGTATCACGAGAACTATATCGCCCTGCCGATGCAGCACCACGTGGTGGAACCATCCTCCACAACCAAATCTATTGAGGTTACTTACCGCTGGCGCGACGGCGCGACGTGGAATTCCATCGGTGTCGAGAGCTCAGGTCAGCCCACGCATCCCGAGGAAGGTTCGTTCGAACAGTTCATCACCGAACACTATTGGGGCTACGTCAGACAGCCGGATGGCGGATGCGTGGAGTACCGCGTGGAACACGTTCCCTGGCGAGTGTGGAACGCGTCGCGCGCCAAATACGAAGGCGATACCACGCGGCTTTATGGCGCGCCATTAGCGCGATGCCTTACCGGCGAGCCGGATTCAGCGTTCCTAGCCGAAGGGTCAAGTGTCGCAGTGTATTGGGGGCACAGAATCGCGTAGCGTCTTTCGAATTTCAGTTAGAATAACTAACAAAGCTTAAAATCCACGAAAGGCACCCTGAAGATGCACGTGCGCACCGCAACGATTATTTCTGTAACGGTTGGATTCTTCCTGGCAGGCTGGATGTTAGCCGATCGGAACGCATTAGCCCAGCAACCCCGCCGCGTCGACGACAACGCATTGAAAAACGCCGGCAAAACCGGTGAAGATTGGATCAGTTACGGACTCACTCCCGGCGAAACTCGCTACAGCCCGCTGAACGCGATCAACACCGGCAACGTCAGCCGCCTGGGCCTGGCGTGGTCCTACGATCTGGGCAAAGGCGGCGGCAACCAGGAAGGCACGCCGCTCGAATACAACGGTACCATCTACGGGATCACCAACTGGAGCATCGTGTGGGCCGTCGACGCCCGCACCGGCAAAGAGAAATGGCGCTGGGACCCGGAAGTGAATCAGACCGCCGTGCGCCCCAAGATCTGCTGCGGCATCGTCAACCGCGGCATCGCCATGTACAACGGAAAGATCATCGCTCCGGTCAATGACGGCCGCCTGGTGGGCCTCGATATGGAAACGGGCAAGCCGCTGTGGGAATCCCGCGTCGCCTATTCGCAGGACAACTACACGCTGACCATGGCTCCCCGCATCGCGCACGGGAAAGTGATCGTGGGCGTCAGCGGCGCCGAGTATCCGGTGCGCGGATTCTTCGCCGCCTTCGACGCCGACAACGGCCGCCAGGCGTGGAAGTTCTACACGGTACCCGGCGATCCCTCCAAGGGCTTCGAGAATGCCGCGATGAAGAAAGCCGCGGAAACCTGGGAAGGCGAGTGGTGGAAGATGGGCGGCGGAGCGACCGTGTGGGACGGCATGGCGTACGATCCGGACACCGATCTGTTCTACGTCGGCACCGGCAACGCTGGCCCTTGGCCCGAAGCCGCGCGCAAGCAATCCAAGGGCAAGGACAATCTCTTCGCCGCATCCATCGTCGCGGTGAAAGCCGACACCGGCGAATACAAGTGGCACTTTCAAATGGTGCCCGGCGACGAGTGGGATTACGACAGCGTCCAGCAACTGGTGCTGGCCGACGTGACCATCCGCGGCCAGAAGCGCAAGGTCATCATGCAAGCCAACAAGAACGGTTTCTACTACGTGATCGACCGCACCAACGGCCAGTTCATTTCCGGCCAGCCCTTCGCGCAGGTCACCTGGGCCAAGGGCTTGAACGAAGCCACCGGCCGTCCCATCGTCAACCAGGAAGCCTATTACGGGAAAAACACCATCACGCTCGCGCCGGGCCCCGGCGGAGCCCACAACTGGGCGCCGATGTCGTTCAATCCGAACACCGGCCTGATCTACATTCCCGCGAGCACCACCAGTACGTTCTCCTTCGCCGTGGATGAGAACTTCAAGTTTCAAGAGGGTCGGCAAAACATGGGGATCGTGTTCGGACGAGGTCCCACGGGCGGACGCGGCCCCGCCGCGGGTACCGGCACGGGAGCGACTCCAGAAACCACGGCGGCGGCCGCTGCTGCTGCCGGCCGTGGAAATGCCGAGCCGCCTCCAGCCGGGCCACCACCCCAGCCGCCATCTAAACTACCCTCGCCACCTGCCATCGGCCCGACGCCGCCATCCGGCGAGCGTGGAGCGCTAGTCGCCTGGGACGTCGTAACCCAAAAAGAGAAATGGCACGTCTCGCTCGGCGGCGGCATCGGCGGCGGAACGGTGACCACCGCCGGCAACCTGGTATTCCAAGTCGTCCCCGACGGCCGCCTGTTCGCCTACAGCGCCGATAAGGGCGAAAAACTTCTCGAAGTCCAGACCGGACTGCGTGGCGGCATGGGCCCGCCCATCACCTACATGCTCGACGGCAAACAGTACGTCGCGCTGGCCGGCGGAATGGGCAACGTAGTGAATCCGTTCCAACCGCCGCCTCCGCCCCCAGGCGCAACCGGCGCAGCGGCCCCTCCGCCTCCGCCGCCCCCGCAAACCACAGCACCGGTTCTACCGAAGTTGCTGGTGTTCGAACTGGACGGCAAAGGTACTCTTCCAGTACCCGAGCCCACCCCGGCAAGCAAGTGATCTAAACTCATAGCGCGCTCGGCCCAGAGGCACGGCCCATACGTTCCCGCCGACGCCTACCGAAGCCGCGACAGGAGGAAGCGGTTTTTTGGAGTCTTTTTCGGCGGCCTTTATATGCCTGAAGATCAGGAAGCTCTTCGCCGCATCGAAGAAGCGGAGCGTTCCGGCGCCACTAACCTGGACCTCCACGGCCTCGGCCTCAGTGAGATCCCGGAGAACCTGTCCAAGCTCACCAACCTCAAGCGACTCGTCCTTGAGGGCAACCAGATCGCCACCCTTCCGGAGAACTTGTCCAAGCTCACCAACCTCCGGGTACTCCACCTTTCGGACAACCAGATCGCCACCCTTCCGGAGAGCCTGTCCAAGCTCACCAACCTCCAGTACCTCAGCCTTTGGAGCAACCAGATCGCCACCCTTCCGGAGAGCCTGTCCAAGCTCACCAACCTCCAGTACTTCCACCTTTCGAACAACCAGATCGACACCCTCCCGGAGAGCCTGTCCAAGCTCACCAACCTCCTGCGCCTCGACCTTGAGGACAACCAGATCGTCACGCTTCCGGAGAGTCTGTCCAAGCTCACCACTCTCCGGTACCTCGACCTTTCGGACAACCAGATCGCCATCCTTCCGGAGAGCTTCTCCCGGCTTGTCAAGCTTAAGCACCTTTTCCTCGACGGAAATCCGCTCGGCATTCCGGCCGAAATCCTTGGCCCGACAACTAGGCAACCCGGTCCGTGGGCCTCGCCCAAAGCGATCCTCGACTACTACTTCAGCCAGCGTGAAGCGTCACGCCCCCTTCACGAGGCCAAGCTGATCCTGGTGGGCCAGGGCGGCGTAGGCAAAAGCTCCCTGGTGAAGACCATGCTGACGGGAAAATTCAACCCCATTGAAAAACCGACGCCGGGAATCAAGATCGACGATTGGTCCTTCCCTTTGGGACAAGACAAGATCGCCATCCACATCTGGGATTTCGGCGGCCAGGAAATGCAGCACGGCACTCATCGCTTCTTCCTGACCAAGCGCGCACTCTACCTGCTGGTGCTCAATCGCCGCGCCGGAGCCATCGACAAGGAAGCCTATTACTGGTTCGAAATGATCCGCTCCGCGGGCGGCGAGGACGCTCCCGTCATCGTTGTGCTCAACAAGCAGAAGGAGGAGCCCTTCAACGTAAACCGCGAGAAGTGGCTGGAGGATTACCCGGACAACATCAAGGGCTTCATCGAAACCGACTGCAACGATCCTGCATCCATCAAGCTGCTCCAGAGCAAAGTCGAAGCCGAGATCGCGGCCATGCCCGGCCTCAATGACCGCTTCCCCCAGCGCTGGTTCGGCATCAAGACACAGCTCTCCGAAATGCAAGGCGGATTCATCTCCCTTCAGCAATACACCGACCTCTGCAACGCCCAAAAGGAGCCTGACCCGGAGAAGCAAGCCGAGCTAGCCGGTCACCTGCACAACCTGGGCATCGCCCTGAACTATGGCCAAAACCCCCGCCTGCGCTCCCATTACGTCCTGAAGCCCGAGTGGGTCACCGAAGGCATTTACGCCCTGCTGCACGCGCCCGTAACCAACGGCCTGCTCACCAACCGCCAAGCCGAACAGACTCTGAAGGAAAAGAAGTATCCCGCCGACGCCGCCGGCTTCCTTCTGGACCTGATGAACGCCTTCGAGCTGAGCTTCCCCGTGGACCATGCCAGCGTGCTCATCCCCCAGCTTCTCGAAGATTCCCAACCTCCCGCCGCGAAGCAATTCGGCGACGATTGCCTGAAGTTCGGCTATCAGTACCCCGTGATCCCGGAAGGTCTCGTCCCGCGCTTCATCGTCCGCACGCATTTCTGGAGCGAAGCCGGCACACGCTGGAAGAGCGGCGTCATCCTGAAGGACCCGGACAGCGGTTGCGAAGCCCTGGTGCGCGCCGACCCGGTGAACGACCAGGTGCAAATAGCGATCCAGGGCCCGCGGGACCCGCTGGGGGACCCACGGGACCCTCTGGGAGACACACGTGACCGCCGCCGCGAACTGCTCGCCGTAATCCGCCACAACTTCGACGCGGTCCACAGCGCCTACCAGTTCCGCGCGCAGGAGTTGGTGTACGTCGCCGGCAAGCCGCAAGCCGTGGAAGACCTCGAAGTGCTGCGCGCCGACCAGCCAACAGTGTCCGTAGTCTCCGGCGGCAAGACGGTGAAAGAGCCCATCGCCGAGCTACTGGCGCCCCTCGAAAGACCCGAGCCGCTAAGGCTGTTCGTGAGCTACGCCCACAAAGACGAAAAGTACATCCAAGTATTGCGCCAAGTCCTGAAGGTTTTCGAGCGCCGGGGCCTGCTTTCCTATTGGTCCGACCACGAGCTGACTGCTGGCGAGGAATGGGACGCAAGAATATTGCAGGAGCTTCGCAGCGCCGACGTGGTCGTCTGCCAAATTAGCCGCGATTTTCTGGCATCGGGCTATTGCATGCGCACGGAGATCCCCGAGGCGCTAAAACGCAAGCAAGCAGGTGATGCCGAGTTGATCGCGTACATCCTCGCCGACTGCCTTTGGCATGAAGAGGAATTCGCCAAGTTCCAAGTTCTGCCCAAGGGCGGGAAGCCGCTGGCGAAATGGAACAACGCAGCCGAGTATTGGACCGCCGTATCCGGAGGCATTAAAGCCGCCCTCGAAAAGTTCGCCAAAACTCGCCCCCGCCGCCCCCGCGAGCCATAAACCCCACAGCGAACATCAGGCGAAAAATATATACAGTATGGAAGTATGGTATAGACTTGTCATACTTCTATACACGCCAGTCAGGCGGGCCCCACTCCGCTACCCAAATCCCCCATCCAAATCATTGGATATAAAGGATATCCAGAAACCGCAAAACGAACCCAACCCTTACTTGATTTCGACCTGAATCTCCACCGCAGTCTTGTCCCCGATGTTCTCCGTCTCGTGTTTCAAGTAATCCCGCCACGCGATCTCACCCGGCTGCCGCGGATTGTCGACCTCCCGCCCATCGGCCATTTTCATCGTCGTGTGCAACACCGTCAAGTACACCACCACGTAGTGCGGATGCTCATGCATCGGCGACTTCAAGTGCGGCTCCAGAATCGTCCGCAGCACCCGCACACGCGCATTCTCCAAAGGAACCAGGTGATGCTCCGGGTCCAGCTTCACCGGGTCGAGCGCCACCGGCCCCGAACCTGACGATGACGTATGCCCGTTCGCCGCCGCCTTGAGCTCGATCACCACCTGTTCCAGCGGTCGATCGGACGGGTTCTCGTCGCCGTACTTGCCAGCGTCCCGCCAAGCCACCTCGTCCTTCCGCGGGCCGCTGAGATAGATCACCACCGCAGCCGGATGCTCCCGCGCCGCCAGCTTCTCATGCGGACCCAGCGTCTCCCGCAACGTCCGCACCCAGGTGTTGTCGATCTCCACCTTCTCCGCCGCCTGCGCACCGGCAGCCGCAAGCATCGTCACCAACAAGACGGTTCGCATACGCCAGCGATTCTACCGCACCGAGCGCCACAACGGGGCGCTACAATGAGTCCGCATATGGAGCGCACCAAATACCTTCTTCCCGAAGACCGCATCCCGCGCGCGTGGTACAACATCATTCCCGATCTTCCCAAACCCATGGCGCCGGTCTTGCATCCGGGCACGCTGAAGCCGATCGGCCCGGACGACCTGGCTCCGCTGTTCCCGATGAGCCTCATCCTGCAGGAAGTCAGCACCGCGCCGGAGATCGAAATCCCCGACGCAGTCCGCCAGGTCTACGCGCAGTGGCGCCCATCGCCGCTCTACCGCGCCCGTCGTCTCGAAAAAGCGCTGGACACGCCCGCGCGGATTTACTACAAGTACGAGGGCGTCAGCCCGGCCGGATCGCACAAACCCAACACAGCGGTCGCGCAGGCTTACTACAACCAGCAGGAAGGCACGAAGCGCCTCGCGACCGAAACCGGGGCGGGGCAGTGGGGCTCATCGCTGGCCATGGCATGCGCCTTCTTCGGACTCGAATGCAAGGTCTACATGGTGCGCGTCAGCTACGATCAGAAGCCCTACCGGCGCGCGCTGATGGAAGCCTTCGGCGCTTCGGTCACTCCGAGCCCTAGCACGGAAACCGAATCGGGCAAGGCGATCTTGAAGCAAAATCCGAATTCCACCGGATCGTTGGGCATCGCCATTTCGGAAGCCGTGGAAGTGGCCGCCCAGGACCCGAACACCAAGTACGCGCTAGGCAGCGTGTTGAATCACGTGCTGCTGCATCAGACGGTGATCGGCCTAGAAACCATGGAGCAGATGCAGATGGCCGGCGACGAACCAGACGTTCTGGTGGGCTGCACCGGCGGAGGTTCGAACTTCGCCGGACTCACGCTGCCGTACATCGGGCGCAAGATCAAAGGCCAGATCAACCCGCGGATCGTAGCCGTTGAACCGGCGGCCTGCCCCAGCCTGACCAAAGGCAAGTTCGCCTACGACTTCGGCGATACCGGCCACTTAACGCCGCTAGTCAAGATGCACACTCTCGGCAGCGTGTTCGTACCGCCCGGCATTCACGCGGGCGGCCTGCGCTATCACGGGATGTCTCCTCTGATTTCGCACATCGCCGATCTGGGACTGATCGAGGCGACGTCGGTGCAGCAGCTCGACGCCTTCGCCGCCGGTATCCAGTTCGCCCGCGCCGAAGGCATCATCCCGGCTCCAGAAGCGAATCACGCCGTGGCCGGAGCAATTTCCGAGGCGCTGAAGTGCAAACAAGAAGGCGTGTCGCGTACGATCCTGTTCAACCTGTGCGGCCACGGACACTTCGACATGCAGGCATACATCGATTACCAAGCCGGAAAGCTCCAAAACTACGATTACCCGGCGGAGGAAATCGCCATGGCGCTGGCAGGGCTGCCCTCCGTTCCAGCCTAGCCCGATGTGCCTGTTTAGCCCTTATGTGCCTGCCTAGTCCTGTGGTGCCTGTTTAGCCCCATGTGGAGCACGCACTTTTGCGTGCCACGTCGGCACTCGTGCCGACGCTTGGCCGGTTCGTGCAAAGTCCGCCGGTGCGTCGCGACGTGGCACGCAAAAGTGCGTGCTCCACGTCCTTCACTCAACAGTTTTGAGGAGCCTGGTGGCTTCGTCCACTTGCCGGGTCATCGCGCGCAACACCTGTGCGACGCGGCGGGATTCGCGATTAGCATCCCGCCAATGCTGCGCTTCCACGGCCTCCCGCACGCCGGGGATGGTTTTAGCCCCGTAGCCCGTGTTGAGCCCCGGCGCGTAGATCTGGTGCCGGTACCACTCGCGCCCCGGCAAGCCCGCGGGCGAAAGCAGGCTGCGCTCGGCATGCGACAAGGACTCATTCAGCTTCGCCAATTTCTCCGGAGCCGACGCGCCGGGTCGCTTCCACAAGGCGGCCAGTTCGTCCTCGTAAGCCTTCGCCGCGACGGCCAATTTCGTGACTTGGTCGGCGATCTCATGCAGATCCAAGTTGCCTTGGCGCGCCGCTGCGCCCGGGCGCGCCGGAGCTTCCTTCTGAATCTCGCTCACGTAGCGCCGCAGCGTTGCCGAAAACGTCTCGAACTCAAAGGGCAGCACCGGCGCGTCCGCCAAGCGCAACAGCGTCGCGGCCATCATCTGCGCCAGCGTCTTGCCGTACACGCGGGTGGAATCGGAGAAGCGGTCATACCAGTTCAAAGTGTCGTAGTTGGAGTGGTACACGCCGCTTTCTTCATTCCCGCCAAAGCCCAAGTTCAAGCTGGCGATTCCGGCGTGGTCCAGAAATGCCACGTAGTCCGAGCCGGCGCCCAGCGCGCCCAAGTGGAACTCCGGGCCGCGCGATCCATCCGCGCGCGATCGCGAAGCGTTAGCCCGCGACAGCTCCAGCAAGCTCTTGGATGCGACCGGATCGGCCGTATCGCGCATGACTTCCTTGAAGAACATTTCAAGAGTGTGCGATCCGCTGGCGGACAATGCGCCGAGACCGTTCGAATCCGTGTTGATATAAACAGCGGCTTTGCGATCGAGTTCGTCGAGATGCTTTTCCACCCACTCGGTGGAGCCGAGCAATCCGAATTCCTCGCCGTCCCACAGCGCCAGCACAATGGTGCGCTTGGGCTGCCAGCCCTGCTTGGCCAGCGTTCCCAGGACGCGCGCGGTTTCCAGCAACGCCGCGGCGCCACTCGAAGGATCGCTGGCGCCGTTGGCCCAAGCGTCGTGATGATTGCCGTACACGATCCATTGGTCTTTGTACACCGCTCCCGGAATGGTCGCGATCACATCATAGAGCGGGCGATTGGCCCAGTCGAAATCGAGCTTCAAGTGGACCGTCGCCGGGCCGGGACCGATGTGATAAGTGATCGGAAGTGCTCCGCGCCACGCTTCTGGCGCGAGCTCGCCTTCGATCTGTTCCAGCAGCGGCTTGGCGTCGCCCCAGGAAATCGGCATCACCGGAATCTTCAGCAGCGTGGCCGCATCTTCCCGCGCCAGCTTGCGCGCGCCCGCCTCCGACGCCCAGCCGGGCGAAAGCGGATCGCCAGGGTACAACATCATGTCCATGACGCTGCCGCGCTGCACGCTTTGCTCGGATCGCGTGAAGCCTTTGGGGTACGGGTCGCCTTGAAAATAGCCGTCGTCGCGCGGATCGGAATAGATGATGCACGCGACGGCGCCATTGTCCTGCGCCAGCTTGGGCTTCAGCCCGCGCCACCCTTTGCCGTACCGCACGATGGCGATCTTGCCGCGCGCGTCGATGCTTTGGCGCTTCAGGTAAGCGTAATCCTCGGGCATGCCGTAGTTGACATAGATGAGCTGCCCCGTGACGTCGCCGGACGCGGAATAGGCGTTGTAAGTGGGAATTTGGCCGTTGTCGTCGGTGGCGGGATCACCGGGGATGGGCGGTTCCTTCAGGGACGCGCGGAAGCGCACAGGCGAGATCATCTCGAGCGACCGCGAGCCCGCGCCCGCGTTTGGGTACGGCATCAACGCCTCGAAGGTTTCGATGTGAGTGTCGAGACCCCACTCCTTCATTTGCGCGGCCGCGTAGTCAGCGACAGCCTTGGCCCCAGGCGATCCGGCATGATGCGGTGTTCCGGCGATGCGCTCCATGGCGATGCGGATGCGCTCAGGGTTGGCCAGAGCCTTGGCCTTCTCCTCCAACTCATGCCGTGTTTTCCATTCTTCGGGTGCAAATCCCCGGATGGGCGCAGCGGTCTGCCCATAAGCAACACAACAGATCAGCAGAAGAAGTGGGGCAGGCCTTTGGGCCTGCAGCCGGCCTTCCGGCCGGCTTCCGAGGCCGACCTCAACATCCGCGCGGTGTTTCAAACACTGGAGCCGGCCGGCACGGGCTCGGGGGTCCGCCTCACAAGGCAACATTTGCGGGAGCCCGCGCATCGCTCTAACTCGGCCGCGACTTCAAAAACGCCAGAAACTCCGAAGCGTTGCGCGTAGCGTTGGGAAAGGTGGCGACGACGCGCTCGTCGGCGTCGAGCAGCGCGTAAAACGGCATCGAAACGGTGGAGAACTTCTGGTCTTCCAGCTTCTGATTCTCTTCCGAAGCCGCGTCCGTTCCGTCGGTGTAGAGTTCCACCAGCACCAGGTCTTTCACCACGTCCGCGATCTCCGGCCGCGGAAACATGTTGGCCTTCATCCAATGACAATTGGTGCAAGCGTAACCGGTGAAGGTGACCAGCACCAGCTTGTTGTCACGCTTAGCGATGTCGAGCGCCTCGCGCAACTGGTTCTTCATCCACACTTGTCCGCCCGCGCCTGCCGCTCCGCCCGACGCAGCGGTCACTCCTGTTCGCGAGTCCGCCGCCGGTACGTAGGCGTCCAGCTCTCCCAGCGGCGCGCCGAACATTCCGGGGAGCAAGCTGCACGCGAAGGACAGAAACACACCGGCGGTGAGCAACCGTCCGATCCCCAATTTGTCTGAAGCCTCGATTCCTTCCAGCCGCAGCAATCCCAACAGGTACAGCCCGGCTAAAGCGAACAGCACGAACCAGGCGGCCAAGAAGCGTTCGCGCGTGAGGGCGTTGAGTTGCAGGACTTGGTCCACGTTGCTCAAGTACTTGAGCATCGCGGCCAACAATACGAATCCCATGACGACTTTCACTCGCATCAGCCAGCCGCCGCTGCGGGGCAGTTTCTTCAAGACCGACGGGAACGCAGCCAGGAAGAAAAACGGCGACGCAAGGCCGGTGGCGAAACTCAGCATCCCCAGCACCGGCTGCGCGCCTTTGGCTTGTACGGAAGAAACCAGAAGGGGCCCCACAAAGGGTCCAACGCACGCAAACGAGGTGAGCGAAAACGTGAGGCCCATCAGCAGCGTGCCGACGTAGCCGCCGCGCCGCGAAGCCTGGTCCAACTTCGTCAGCAATCCTGAAGGCAGCGTGAGCTCGAACGCGCCCAGCAGGCTCAGCGCGAATGCGCCGAACACAATCGAGATGAATCCGTTCACCCAGGGATTCGATCCCAACTGCACCACACCGAACGGTCCGATGGCCGCGGTGACGCCCAGTCCCAACGCGCAGAATAGGACGATGATCCCGAGCGAGAAGACCAGTGCTTGAAGGAATCCGCCCCGCTGGTTCAAGAAGAATGAAACCGTGATGGGGATCATCGGGAACACGCACGGCGTGAAGATCGCGGCCAGGCCGAATCCGAATGCCGCGAGCATAAACGCCGCGAGGCCGGTGTCGCCTTGCGCGCCCCCGGCGGGGGCCGACGCAGAAATCTGCCCGGCGCTCGCCGCCGTCCCGGGCTTTGCTTCCAGGTAACCAGCCGGAATCACGAACGCCGCGGGCACTGACGCCGCCTGATCGACGTTCACGGTGTACGAAGCAGTCTTAGTCTTCGGCGGCAGGCATTGCTTGTCGTCGCAGACCGCGTAGCGCACTTTGGCCGTCAGCTCGACCGCGCCCGAAGCGTCCGTTGCCAGCGTTACGGGAACCCACAGCGCGGCTTCGTTCTCGAACATTTCCGTATCCAGCTGGATGGTCGGATCGAGCTTACGAATCGGCTTGGGCTCGTAGAACTGGACCGACGCGACCGCCGGGTTCGGCTCCAGCGACGCCGTGGTCGGAATCGGCCCATCGAACGTCTTGGCAATGGTCAGCGAATAAATGTGCCAGCCGGGGTCGATCTTGGCGGTGAGGCGCAGCGGGACGGTGGAACCGGGCGGGGCTTTCTCCAGATCCGAGTTGAAAGTCCACTGGACGGGATCGAGGCGGGCGGCACAGGCCAGGCCCGCCGCCAACAGGAGGCCGGCTGTGATTTGGCCGATGATCCGCCCAGGTTTCATTGCGCTGCCATTCGTAGTGCCGAGGTCTGCTCCAGCTCCGCCTCAATTTTCGCATTGATTCCGCCGTGTGCAAACTCCGCCGCGACGCGGATGGCGTTCTTGATCGCGAAGGCGTTGGACCGGCCATGGCATATAATGCACACCCCCTTGACGCCCAACAGCGGCGCGCCGCCGGTCTCGGCATAATCCACGCGCTTGCGGAAATCCTTGTAGGCTGCGCGCGAGAGCACATAACCCAGCTTGCGCGCCACGGTCTCCTTGAGCGAAGTGCGCAGCATGTTGGTCATGGTCTCCACTAATCCTTCGCTCACTTTCAAGGCCACGTTACCCACGAATCCGTCGCACACCACCACGTCCGCGCAGCCGCTAAACAGATCGCTGCCTTCCACGTTACCGATAAACTTGATGGGCAGAATCTTGAGCAAGGGCAGGGCGGTGCGAGTCAGATCGTTGCCCTTGTGTTCCTCCTCTCCGATCGACAACAAGCCGACGCGGGGGCTGGAGTTGTGGAAGATAATGCGCGAATAGATCTCGCCCATCACGGCGAACTGCGCCAGCATCTCGGGCTTGCTGTCGACGTTGGCGCCCACGTCCAGAAGCACCACGCGCTTGCCGGTGAGCGTGGGCAGCGCCGAGGCGAGCGCGGGCCGGTCCACTCCGCGGACCATGCCTAGCACAATCTTGGCGGTGGTCATGGCCGCGCCGGTGTTCCCCGCCGATACCACACCCTGCGCGATACCATCGCGCACCAGCCGCGAGGCCACGCGAATCGAGGAATCCTTCTTGGCCTTGAAAGCCTTGGCCGCCGAGTCCTCCATGGTGATGAACTCGCTGGCGTGGCGGACTTCGATGGGCAGGCCGGCCGCCTGCGAGTGCTTGTCCAACTCGCGCCGGACCACGTCTTCCAGGCCCACCAGGATCACCCTGACGCCCAGCGTCTTGACCGCTTGAATTGCTCCTTCGACCTCGGACTTGGGGGCATGATCGCCACCCATCGCGTCGACCGCAATCGTCAGCATGGGAGAGGGAAGAAAGTTACTCTTCAGCGACCTCGATTACTTCGCGGCCCTTGTATTTACCGCAGTGCGGGCACACCCGGTGCGGCAGTTTCGGTTCGTGGCAATTGGGGCATTCCGAGACGATGGCGCGGCGCAGCGAATCGTGCGTGCGGCGCGCCGAGGTGCGGCGTTTGGAATGTCGTCGTTTGGGATTCGGCATGGTTCGTTCGTGCTTCCTGTAGCACAGGCTTCAGCCTGTGGCTTGGTTTATTGTCGCAACTCTTTCAGGGCGTTCAGCGCGGCCCAGCGGTCGTCGGCTTGCGCCGCCCGGCACCCGCATTCCTTCTGATTCCGGTTCTGCCCGCACACCGGACAGATGCCCTTGCAATTCTCACTGCACAGCCGCTGCATGGGCAGGGCCAACAAAACATACTCGCGGAGGACGTCGTTCAGCTCAATCCCTTCGCCCTCGTAAAAACCCATCTCGGCCTCGCCCTCGTCCAGGGCGACTTCTTCCTGATATCCGCTCTCGACCGGCCGATAGTACAACTCAAAGTCCGAGTCCACGGGCAACGGCGCGGGCTCCAGGCACCGGTCGCAGTCGGCTTGCATGTCGACCATCAAGTGGCCCCGCACACGGATTTCTCCGAGCGCTCCGGTGACCAGCTCCACTTTTCCAATGGCCTTTAATACGCTGGCCTGCCGAAGTTTGGGGTCCAGGAACTCAATGGTCCCCACCGGCAGTTCCACGTCGAACCGTCCAGCGCGAACTTCCAGGTCTCGAACGTGAAAGAACACGGAACGCTACTCCCGACAACTCCTGATAGGCGCCTGCCCAAACCTATCACCAGGGAGGCACCCGCTCGGAAAACTCTATTGTATCAGGATCTTGCGCCGCGTGGCGGGATTTTTGGCGCGGTGGGAGCAAACTGGGCCGGTGGAAGGATCGCCGGCTCCCTGGACGGGTAACTTTCTCAAAACAAACTGGTACTACTTTGACAGGGTGAAGTTCACGTCCACTTGCGTGTCGACCTCGACCGGATTCCCGTTCAGCAACGTCGGCCGGTATAGCCGCTGCCGCACGGCTTCTACAGCGGCTTGTGCCAGGATTGGATCGCCGCTGATCACCGTAGCGTTGGTCACGTGGCCGTCTTTGCCGATCCTCACCGCCAGGGTGACCACGCCTTGCAGCCGCGCGGCTTTGGCTTCGCGCGGATACGCCGGCACGGTCTTGTCGATCAGGTTGCCGGCGGCGACGGCTGCGCCCACGCGGATCACCTGGCCGCCCGTCGCGTCGCCGGTTCCGTGGTTGAAATCGAAGGTGGCGGGGACGGTCACGGGTTTTCCGTCTTTCGTGCCCGGCTGGAATCGCCACGAGCTGAGAATCGCGATGGCTTCGCTCTCCAGCTTCGGATTGGATTTGGTCTGGCTTCTAAAATTGATTGGAACGCCATTCTCGTCCACTTCAAACGACACGCGGACGCTGTCGTTCACGGTGCTTCCGGCATCGGCGGGATAAGGCGCCGCGATCAGAACAGGACGCGCCACCCCGGCCGGCGGATTGAACAAAGCCCGCGTCAGACGCCACGGCGGCGCACCTTCCAGCAGCCGGAAATTGATCTCGATCGACGCCTGAACCGGCACGGCGGCGCCGTCCTTCATTCCCGGCTTGAAGCGCCACGCACGAACCGCCTCGATGGCTTTTTCGTCCAACCCCAGCCCCAGCGGCCGGATGACATTTAGGTTGCCTCCGGCGCCGTCCTCGCCCACGACAATCTGGAGCAGGGTGGTCCCGCTCAACTTCGCGATGCGCGCTTCCTCGGAGTACTCAGGGTCCCTCTTCTGCAGCACGTTGGGAGCGCTGACGCCGTTACCGACGCGAAACACTCCTGTGGGCGGGGGAGCCTCGACGCGCGCCTCCTGGGGAAAGGGTTCGGGAAACGGCTTGGCGTCGAAGGGGTAAGCTTTGGAGGGAGTGGAAAAGAAGTAGGCGGAAGCATCCCCTCGAGGGCCCGAATGCTGGTTTCCCTGTTGCTGCGATTGCGCCGGCCCGCTGGTTCCGCTCTGTTGTGAACCCTCTGCCCGGCGGGCGACCGTCACCTCCTGAGTGGCGGCGTCCGCTGGCGCTGGTTGCTCGAAGGAAGGTTGCACCACCGCATACGCGTGCGGCTGCAACCGAGGCGCGGGCCGCAGCAGCCACGCTCCCACACTAGCCGCGACCGCCGCCGCGCAGGTCGCCGCGGGAATCAGCACCCATTTGTGGCGCCGGACAAAGCCCGGCCGCTGTGCGGCCCACACCCGCGCTTCGAGCCCTCCAGGCGCCCCGCCGGCATCCCACTTCTTCAGCAGCGCGGAAAGTTGTTCGTCCGTCAGTGGTTCATTTTCGTTTAAGTCCATATAACTCCTCCCCATCGGCTCTCTAGTGAAATGCGCCATTTCGAACCGGCGCCAGCGCGCGGCGCAACCGTTCCCGAGCCCGGTGGAGGCGCGACTTCACCGTCCCCACATCCGCGCCCACCAGCTTCGCGATTTCCTCCAGCGTGAACCCTTCGTACTCAAACAGGACCACGGCTTCGCGCTGCAGCGGCGCGAGCGATTGCACCGCGGAAGCCACCAGCCCCGCCACGCCCAGCATGGCCGCGCTGCGATTGCCCGAATCCGGCGCCGGCCACTCGCGTTCTTCGTCCAGCGGATCCATCCGCGCTTCCTCGCGCCAGTAGCGGAACACCAGATTGCGCGTCACGCCCAGCAGAAATGCCCGCAGAGACCCGCGCGCCGGATCGAATTTCGCCGGATCGCGCATCAGTTGCACAAAGCAATCCTGCGCCACATCCTCGGCCACTTCCGCCGACCCGGTCAGGCGCAAGGCGAACGCGTACACCGCGTCCTTGTGGTCGTCGAAAGCCCGGCGAAAGTCCCGCTCCGTCATCGGTCGCTCAATATTCGAATCAATTCTCCGTAGGCGCCATCTCAGCGTGGTCCACCACCAGCACGTCCAGCGGACCCTTGCGCGATTCCAACCTGAGCCCGAGTTGCTCCTGCACCGCCGTGAACAGGGAAGGGCCATCGATGGCCACCCCGTTCAATTCGGCCGGACGGCCGTCGTCGGGAGTCCATTCCAACTTCATTTCAAAGACTCCCTTGAGTCCCGTCATGTCGACGACCGTTTGACGCTCGAAGCGCGACAGCAGGGTGGCCAGAAGTTGCATGGACACCTGACTACCCGCGATGCGGCCTCGAACCGCTCCGTTTTGTGGGCCCGCCCGATCCGCCTGCACCTCGCGCATTTTTGGACCGTTCTTGCCCACTACCAGGGCCACGTAGGGAAGTTCCTTCTGTTCATGATGCACCACGACCTTCAGCCGGTCGGCGAGCAGCCTCTGGAGCATGAGTTCAAGCTGTGGCCGCGGCATATCGGGTGGGGCTTGCGCGACGATATCGAAACGTACGCTCTTGGACTTGATCCAATCCGGCGCTGCGAGCTGTGCGTCGGAGACGATCCCGTAGGCAAACTTCAGGCAATCACTCAACGAGGCGTTCCCGAAGGTGAGCTTTCCATTGCGAAAGTTGCCCAGATTGATGTTAATGCGATCGATTTCCGGCGGCGGCGGCGAGGTCTTCACTGTAGCGACTTCGAAATCCAGCGCCGAAGCTTGGGCGCGCGCCGCCGAGGCGAAAAGGACTGCAGTCGCCAATGCCCCCAGCGTCCGAACCAGTTCCTTTGTCATGCCGTCTTGTTTAGGATTGCCACGGGACCGTCTCCAGGATACGCCCAGGCAAGGATCGCCTCGGGAGGTTCGCTCAACCGAATCGCGTGCCGGGGCGCCCTTGTGGGCTAGAACACGCGGAAGGGCGGAACAACTGGAGGCGAACTATTCGACAAGTTGGTTTCCGCTGGGTGCGGCAGTGCTGTGACCGTGCGGTTCGGTTCCCAATGTGGGGCGGGATGGCATCCCGCGCGCTGGTTGCCAACCGGCGCTGGGTGTCTTGTTCGCGCTCGCCCAGGCGGGTTACCAACCCGCCGCAGGTTTTACAACCTGCCCCACAGTTCCACATTTGGCGCGAGGCCTCACGGTCAGAGCACTAATCCGGCGCGGCTCTATTTCTGAAATTGCGCGAAGGCGCTGAGGCCGATCTGTTCGAGCGACGCTTTGGCCTGTTGATGGGCCGCTGCGTCGGGAAACGGCCCGACCAGCACGCGGAAGATTTTGTCGTTCGGTCCCGGCGCCACCAGCGATGGCAGGCCGTGGCTGCGCACGCCTTCCGCCATGATGGTGGCGATACCCCGGTCCACGGCTGCCAGTTGAATGTACGTCGCTCCGGCGATGGGGTCGGCGAAGAGGTCCGCGCTGGTGGTGGGCGGGGATTTCACCTCGGGCGCCGGCGCGACTGGCGGTGCGCTGGGATGGCCGGCGGCGGCCTCAATCACGGGTTTACTCGGCGGCGCGACCGTGTTGGCGTGTGCCACCGTGGCGCGGCCCATCAGATACGAGATGCCCGCAAACGCGGAAAGCAGCACCAACACGACGAACGACAAGCTGGCCACCTGGCGCCGGCCCAGCACGAATTCGTACTCTTCGATTTCGTCCAACGCGTGGTTTCGCCGGAGGTCTTCAACCGAGGGGGCATCCATGGCCAGATTGTCGGAAGCCGCGGTGGCGGTGGCGAAACGCTCCGGGGTCCAGATGTGCAACATTTGCGCTACCTCTGGCAATCTATCGGCGGTGCGGCCGGACACCTATAGTACTGGAAAGCCCTTAGTCCCACCGGCGGACAAAACCAGTATTTTCTTATAGATTCCGCTTCAGGAAACTGCAGATATGGTAGCCGTCCAGGAATTTGAACGGGCTCTTGCCCAGGGTGTAGTGACCGCACGGCAGCACCACCACTTTGTGCCGGAAGTTCAACTCGCGCGCCCGGGCGATCACCTGCTCGGAGAAGCGCGTGGGAAAGGTGGTGTCGTAGCGGGCGTAGATGAACAACGGGTTCTTGTCGAGCAGCGCGTAGCGATCGATGTAATGCGGCGGACTGATCGGCATCCAGGCGTCGCGCAACGCATCCAGGGTAATGACCGGCTCCAGGCTCTGGCGGATGTGGCGCGTGGAGAGGCCTTCCCACACCACGTCGGCGAAGTACGTCGAGCAGTGGTTGAACACGTTTACTTTGATACGCGGGTCATGCACGCTGGCCAGAAACGCGTAGCACGAACCCAGGCTGGTACCGACAATGCCGATGCTTTCGAAGCCCTCGCGCTCCAGCCAATCCACTGCGCTGCGCGAGTCGATCACGGCCTGGCGGGTGGCGTCGATGGTGCGCGCGATGTTCGAAGACACCGCGTAATCGGCGCGCTTCAGCTCGGCCGGCATGCGGTAATCGTGATACGGCGGGCTTAGGCGCAACGCGGAAATGCCGAGCTTGGCCATGCCCGCGCACAACGCGTTGTGCTGGGTGACGGACGCATTCCAGTGCGGCAACACGACAGCGGCCACGCGCCGCCGCCCCGGCTTGTGCGCGGCGGGGAACCATTGGCCGTGGACCAGGTTGTTCTCGGGATGGGGCGTCGCCACCGCGCTGGTGAAGCGCAGCAGATTGCCTTCCACCTGGAAGTCGGTGGGCGGCCGGTACGCGAAGAACTCGTCGCTCGATTCGACCGCTGCTTGGCCCAGCACTTTCAAGTAGGTGTGCGGATCGTGTCCGTTGCGCGGCATGCGCTGGGTGTGGGGCCACGCTTCGGTCCACTCCAGGCCCCACTCGAACGGCCGCACGACGCGGTCGGTCGATACGTTGAGCAGGCGTTCCTCCCAGTCGTGGATCCAGCGTTCGTAGACTTTACTCATGCGGGGGCTAGATACCAAGGTAGCAGCGGGTTCACGGAAGGAACAATCCCGGATTTTGAAAGCGGCGCAAGTCTCGGGTTTTTTGTAGTCAACTAGTTTAAACTAGTTGTATGAAGACCATTGGCTCTTTCGAGGCGAAAACACACCTGTCCGCTCTGCTCGACCGGGCGGCAAAGGGCGAGCGCATCTTGATCACCAAACACGGCGCACCGGTCGCGATGCTGGTTCCTCCGGATGCCGGCGCCAAGCCCGGCCGCGAGGAAGCGCTGCGCCGGATCGAAGCGTTCGGTAAAGGCCGGACGCTCAAGGGGCTCTCTATTCGAGCGTTGATCGAAGAAGGGCGGCGATATTGAGCCTGCTGGTGCTGGACGCTTCCGTAACGCTGGCTTGGTGCTTTCCCGATGAGGATCCCTCCTACGCGGTATTCACGCGGAATGCGGCCCGCGAGTCCGAATTGATCGCGCCTTCCCTATGGCCATTCGAAGTGGCCAACGGGCTGCTCGTCGCAGAGCGGAAGAGACGGCTAAAGCCTGGCGATGCAGGGCGCTTCCTGGGACTACTCGACGCTTTGGATGTGGACGTCGAGCTGGCATCGACAGCGATCGCGGCGGCGTGCGTGGCGATCGCCCGCAATCACTCGCTCTCGGTTTACGATGCCAGCTATCTCGAACTGGCCGTCCGGCGAAAATCCCGGTTAGCAACGCTCGACGGGGCCTTGGCGAAGGCGGCTAGAAACACCGGCGTTCTTCTGGCCCCGCTCTGATCGCCGATCGATCTATTCTGCTACTGAGGATTGTAATGACCTTACTCTTGCTTCTCTTCGCGCTCGGGTTCCAATCCGGGCCCGCCCCCAATGCCGATTTCGCCTAGTGGTGGCCGCAGTTTTGATTCGCCGTGGCCAAGGGCGACGTCGGTGTCGTGGCGCAAGGCGTTCAGTTCCCGCTCAACTGGGAGAACGGCCTGACTCGCGATATCAAGTCGGCAGCCGACCTCAAGTTCCACTACGATTCTCACTTCACTGCCGAGATCGAGAAGATCATCTATCAATCACCTGGAAAGCGCGCGGGAAAAAGTATTCGATCTACTTCAAGCGCAGCGCAACAGGTTCGCGCTGGACGGATTGTCGCAACGCCACCTTATCGGAACGCCACCTTAACGGTCAAGTTTGATGCCATGCTGGACGCGATAGTCTTCTATTGCGGGCATTCGAATTACCCGGCATAGCTCAAATAGGCGCGAGCGGGCACGGGCGCCGATTACGTCGGCCAAAGTCTTTTTCTGGATCTTCACGCCGCTGATCTCCCCGTACGCGGTCACGGTACCTGTAATATCCGGATCGGGTAGGTTCGTAGTGACGATCAATGGTTTCCAGTTGTTGCATCGGTGCGTGATTATCCCGGTCACAACATCCTCGATCCACTCCATTGGGCGATGGGCTCCCAATTCATCAAGCACGAGCACATCGGTCTCGAACGCGGAACGATAGGCCTCGCGGTCCCCTTTTCCTCCAGTGAGATCCCAGCTCTTCGTTATCCTCTCCAGGAGAGATTGGTAATCGAAAAACACGCCTTCAAACCCTTTTTCGATTAAAGCCTTTAACACGCTCACAGCCAGGCGGGTCTTTCCTGTGCCATTGCCGCCCACAAGCAGCAGGCCCGGATGATCCTTGGTTGGATACTCCCGCACAAAGCTGCGCACCTGCATCAGGACGTTGCCGAAGCCCCGGCGCGCAATAGGATTGTCCTGCGGCATCACAAAGTTGTCCAGAGATGCGTCCTCGTAGTTAGGCGGAATGCGCGCTTGCTCCAACAACCTCCGCGTTCGCGTCGCCGCCCAACATTCGCAGCGTTCGGCGCCGGATAAACCCGCTCGCTCGACGATCTTCCAGCCCGTGCCCCCGCAAATCTCGCAAACCGTTTCCGCCGTCATTCGATCACCACCAGCACCTCGCCCGCCGTCACCGCCGCACCGGCGCGCGCGCGAACTTCGGTCACGCGGCCGGCCTGGGGCGACTTCATCTCATTCTGCATCTTCATGGCCTCCACCACAACCAGGCCGCGGCCTTCTTCAACCACATCGCCCACCGCAGCCAGCACGCGCACCACTTTGCCCGGCATGGGCGCGCGCACTTGCTGGCTCCCATGAGAGGCCGCGCTTTCCTGCGAGCTCAGCCGGTCGCGGGGATCGGACACTTCGACGGCGAGCGTCCGGCCGTTTACTGTCGCTTCGCCCGGCTTGGACAGAACCACCCGGAAGTTCCGCCCGCCGATGAGTACCGAGGCCGATCCCGCACCTATCAGCTCCAGTGAGAACTCGCCCTCGATTACTTCGCCCTCGCGCTCGTACCGGAAATGCGAGCCATCGATCACCAGGCGTCCCTGGCGACCGTCGATGTTGGTCTCGCGCGCGATACTTTTCCCGCCCGCGCACAGCGGACTGACGCCGGTGCGCTTCATCGCAACGCAGCCTCGCGCCCGTCGGCGAGCCACCGGCTCGCGGGCGCGGAAACTGCGGGTGGGCTCGCGGCTTCCCGCAGCGCGACCATTAGCGCCGCCGCGGCTTCGGCCATCAGCTCCTGCGGCTCACGCTTGGGCCGCCGCGCGAAGAAGCCCTCTAGAAACGCTGTCGACAGGCACCCTTTGCGGAACTCTTCATCGGCCAGCACCTCGCGGAAGAAGCCGATGTTGGTGCGCACGCCGGTCAGGGTGTATTCCGCCAGCGCGCGGTCCAACCGGTCGATTGCTCCAGTCCGAGTGCTGGCCCAGGCTACTAGTTTGGCCAGCAGCGGATCGTACTCCAGCGGCACATTCCAACCTTCGTAGATCCCCGAATCCAGGCGGATGCCGGGGCCCGCAGGCTCGCGCAGGCGCTCAATGCGCCCCGGGGACGGCATAAAGTGTCGCTCCGGGTCTTCGGCGTAAATGCGGCACTCGATGGCGGCTCCCCGCCACGCGACATCGCTCTGCTGCAGCGTCAGGCGCTCACCTGCGGCGATCCGCAGTTGCCACTCCACCAAATCGAGGCTGGTCACCAGTTCGGTCACCGGATGCTCCACCTGCAGCCGCGTGTTCATTTCCAGGAAGTAGAAGTTGCCGTCTTGGTCCACCAGAAACTCGACCGTACCGGCGTTCGCGTAACCCGCGGCTTGGGCCACGCGCACCGCCGCTTCGCCCATGCGCTCGCGCAATTCCTGGTGGGTGGCCATCAGGGGCGACGGGCACTCCTCAATCACCTTTTGATGCCGCCGCTGCACCGAGCATTCCCGTTCGCCTAGGTGGATCATGTGGCCGTGATGATCGCCCAGCACCTGGATCTCGATGTGGCGCGGCGACACCACCAGCTTTTCCAAATAGACCTGGCCGTCTCCAAACGCCCTCGCGGCTTCGCTCGAGGCGTCGCGCAGAGCGGAGGCGAGATCCGGCTCGCGGTCCACCCGCCGCATGCCCTTGCCACCTCCACCCGCGGCGGCTTTGATCAGAACCGGGTATCCGAGAGACGCAGCCGCGTTTCGCGCGGCCTCCAGATTCTCGACTACTTCGGTGCCCGGAACCACCGGAGCCCCCGCAGCGATGGCGATTTTCCGCGCGCCGGTTTTCGACCCCATCTTGCGGATCGCAGCCACGGGCGGGCCGATAAAAACGATTCCGGCGGTAGCGCAGGCCTCGGCGAAATCGGCGTTCTCACTTAGGAAGCCATAGCCCGGGTGGATCGCGTCGGCTCCATGGCGGCGCGCCGCTTCAATCATGTTGCCGATCGACAGGTAGCTTTCCGCCGCCGGCGATGCCCCGATGTGGGCTGCTTCGTCGGCCAGGCCGACCGCGAGGCTAGCGCGGTCGGCGTCCGAGTAGGCCACGACGCTCGTAATTCCGAACTCGCGGAGCGCCCGAACCAGGCGGACGGCGATCTCGCCACGATTGGCGATCAGCACTTTCTGGAACATGAAGGTTCGATTGTACCAAGGGCCCACCGGGGCCACTTCGAGACATTTTACAAAACGAACCCACAGAGGGACCAAAGCGAACCAATGCAACTTCTTGGCGCGGCTAAGCCCAGGCCTGCCGGTGCTGGATCACTGGCGCTTCTGAAGGGACAGGCTGTCGCGCGCACTCGGAGACATTTTGTCGCTCAGGGGCCGCCCCTAATCACAACTCGTAGAGACACCTAGGCGTCCACGTTGGTTTGCTGATTGCATCTAAGTCCGGCGCAATGCACCTGCCTACCGCCAAACCGAAGCTGCTGCGGCGAGAAGGCTCCCGCCCCCGGCGTAGCATCCGGGTCTCTCAGATCCTCTCTGCGCTGTCCTACGCGCTCGACCTTACGGAGGGCCGGCCCATGGGCCATTCGGTGCGGTCTTGCATGATCGGCATGCGCCTGGGCGCCGAGATCGGTCTGAGCGTCGCCGAACAAAGCAACCTGTACTACGCTCTGCTGCTGAAGGACGCCGGATGCAGCAGCAACTCCTCCAAACTGTTTCACATCGTCTGCGCGGACGAGATTCGGGCCAAGGGAGATGTCAAGCTGACCGACTGGACGCGCGTTGGCTGGGAGAGTTTGCAGTACGCCGTGTCGCACGTGGCTACGGGTGCGCCTTTTCTGGAGCGGGTTCGCACGTTAGTGCGGGTGGCGGCCAAGCAGCAGGTGGAGTCCTGCGCGCTGGTGAAGATCCGGTGCGAGAGAGGCGCCACGATCGCGCGCAAAATCGGATTTGAAGAACCGGTGGCGCAGGCCATTCACAGCCTGGACGAACATTGGAACGGCGGGGGGTACCCGGACGGACTGCGCCGCGAAGAAATCCCTCTGTTTGCCCGCATCCTGAACCTCGCGCAAACCCTGGAGGTGTTCCAAGCCCATCGCAGCGCGGAAGCCGCGCTCGAGGTGGCCCGCAAGCGCAGCGGGCGATGGTTCGATCCCGACTTGGTTCGCGCCGCGGAATCGTTAGACAGACAAGGGCTGTTGTGGAAGGGTCTGGACCAAGAGCGGGCCATCGACGAAGTCCTCGCGCTGGAGCCTGAAGAGCGCCGCATGCCGGCCGACGAGGAGACCATCGAGAAGATCTGCCAGGCGTTTGCCGAGATCGTCGACGCCAAGTCTCCGTTCACCTTCCGGCATTCGAACGGAGTCGCAGACGCCGCGGTGGGGATGTCACGGCAACTGGCGCTGCAAGAGGACGCCATCACGTTCATTCGCCGGGCAGCCCTATTGCACGACGTCGGCAAGCTGAGCGTCGCCAACAGCATTTTGGAGAAACCCGGGGCGTTGGACAAAGACGAGTGGGAGATCATCAAGAAGCATCCCTACTGCACGTTCGAGATCCTCCGCCGGATTCCGGGTTTCGAGGATTTGAGCGAAGTCGCCGGGGCGCACCACGAAAAGCTGGATGGCTCCGGATACTACGCCCACTTGAGCGCGGAGCAGCTCTCCCTGGAGATGCGCATCCTCACGGTGGCCGACATTTACGACGCTCTGGTGGCCAAGCGGCCGTATCGCGAGGCGATGCCGCTCGAGAAGGCTTTCGGAATTATGCAGAAGGACGCGCCCCGGGCCATCGACGCCCAATGCGTGGACGCGTTGATGATGTACCAGGAGACCGCGGGGTCCACCAGCCAGAGCTTGGTGGGACTCTCGGCCAATGTTGGCACCAGCGGCGTCCAGATTTCAGCGGAGAAAACGGAGAAAGCGGAGAAAACGGAGGACAAGAATGAAAGCGTCGTACCTGTTCGTTAAGTGTGCTGTGGTGTTCAGCATGGCCGCCACCCTTGTTCATGCGCAAGGTTTCTATTGGAATACCGCCAGCGCGCGTTCGATGGCACTGGGCGGAGTGTACCTGCCCTCCAGCGGAGGAGTGACGGATGCTCTGGCGTCGAATCCCGCCGGTCTGGCCCTAGCGGGTAGCCGGACCATAGACTTGAGCCTCACCAGCATCTTTGCGCGCGGCTCGTTCAGCAATTCGGTAAACACCAATGCGCCGCTTAACGATAGCCCGGGCGTAGTGCCGTACGGCGCCTTTGGCACGCCCATCGGGCATTCGCGCTTCAGCATCGGCGTTGGCCTGGTGCCGGAACTAACGTCGGTCTCGAACTGGAATTACGTGGACGCGCCGGGGGTCGCGGGAGCAAGCTACGGTCTCCAGAAACAGAAATCGGCGATTGTGGCCGCGCGTTCGGTCGCGGGCTTGGGTTTTGCTTTGAATAAGAAGCTCTCGCTGGGGGTGAGCGTCGGGGCGGTGTACAACACCAATACTCTGGAAACGCCTTACGTTTTCCAGAGCTACCCGGCGCTCGCGGGCTTGAAGACTTTGGTGGACCTCCACACCGCGGGTGTGGGTTGGAATACCAGTGTGGGCTTGATCGCGAATCCGACGGACCGGGTGCAATTCAACGTGGCGTGGAAGTCGCGCACCACGATTAATAGCAGCGGCGACGCCAATGGGAACATCGGAGTCCAACTCGCGGCGCTGGGCATGGGGGGAGCGCGTCCGGATTTCCACTATGCCGCGGGGGTCCAAAATGTGCTGCCGCAATCGGTGCTGGCCGGGGTGAATTGGCGCGTGGACGGGCACTGGATCTTCGCCCTCCAATCCGACTGGACCAACTGGAAGGACTCGTTCGCCAGTTTGCCAGTCTCGCTCACCAACGGCAACAACGCCGACATCAACGGATTGCTTGGTTCCAACGCGATTTTCGATCGCGTCCCGCTCAACTGGAAGGATCAATATTCCTTCCGCGGCGGCGTGGAGCGGTTTCTGACGGAGAACATTATTCTGCGGGGAGGCTATGCTCACGCCAACAATCCGGTGCCCGCGTCCACGCTCTCACCGCTGACGGCGGCCATCATGGGCAACCAGCTCTCGACCGGTATCGGGTATCGCCACAACCATTGGCGGTTTGACTTGGGTTATGGATTCGACCCGACCGCTCAGGAAAACGTCGGCAAGACGGCGCTGCTTTCCGGCGAATACGCGAATAGTAAGGTGCGCATCGGCACGCAATCGCTGGGGCTCAACACGTCGTACCAGTTCTAGAGGTCTGCGGCTGGTTTTTGAGTCCGTCTACTTCGTGTCGACCTTCACCACTTCGATGAGCAGGCTCTTGGGCACCAGCATCTGGTGCGGGATCTTGGCGGGAATGTGGAACACGTCGCCGGGAGCCATGGCGTGGCGCTCCCCGCCGTTCATCGACTTCCCGCGAATCTCGTTGGGCGCGCTGTCGCGGCCGCCGACGACCGTACCGCCCACCAGCAAAGTGCCTTCTCCGGAGATTACGGTGATCACGTCCACCTGGGTGTTGTGCACTTCGACCTCGCCATCGCCCTCGCGGCGGACCAGCAGCAGGCCGTGGTTGCCCCAAGTGCCCGCGCGATCGAGGCCGGCTTTGTGGTCGTCGAGTTTGGCGGCTTTGAGGCGGGATTGAATGTCGGCGGCTTTGAACATGGCGAATCCTTCGGGGTCGGCCGCGAAGACAGCCACGGTCATGGCCACAGTCAGGGTGGTTGCGAACAGGATAGGGAGAAGTTTCATGAGCGCGATGGTAACAAGCGGGCGGGGTGGGCGCAAGGTCGCGCGAACTAATCTTCACTGCGTGCCTCCAGCCGCTTCGTCGTCGGCAATGCGCCTTTCGGGTAACATCCGCCCATGCAGGATGCGGGAGACCAGAATCCCTCGGGCCTCCTGCCGGTAAAACACTACGTGCCGGCCGATCTCCATGCGTCGCAAGCCGGGGCGAATATCATAGGAGGTGCGACCCAATTCAGGGCGGTCGGCCAGCATTTGACAACAGGCCTCAAGATCATCGAGGTAGCGGATCGTCTGGCCTTTGCCCCAAGTGCGAAAAGTATACACGGCGATGTTGCGCAAGTCGGATTCGGCCCTGCGCGAGAAGCGGAACGCAGCCACGGCCTATCGCGGCGTCCGGGGAAGTTTGAGGGTCTTGCGAACCCGCTCAAAGACGTCGTCGTCGGTAACGCCACTTCGATCGCCCTCGTCAATAGCCGTGCGCAGCGCGGCAAGCTTGGCTTCATATTGCCGCTCTTCGCGCTCCAAAGTCCGCAACCCTGCGCGCACAACCTCGCTGGCATTTTCATAACGGCCGCTCCGTACTTTCTTCAGTACGAAGCTGTCAAGCTCGTCGGTCAAATTAACATTGCGGGTCGGCATGACGGCTCCTTCCTTGGTGGGCCCAGCCCATCTTGTTACAAGTTTAGCAAAGATTGCTAATCGGCTCCGTGGCGGATCGTCTCGGCATCAAGGGCCGGATATGCGCCGGGCCACGTGAATCGCCCTCGTTTCAGAGGGGCGGACGACGGCCACGCCAGGGGAAGGACCCGCGGTGGAATTGTTGTGACGAAAATCGGCGAGTTTGCATCTACCCTGATAGAGGTGGTTGGAGGCCATGCCGATGGGCAAAATGGAGAAACCGATGCGGAGATTACTAGTGTTGCTGTTGTTGGCTACGGGGGTGGGGCTGGCTCAGGTCTCGATTGGAATTAGGATCGGGCCGCCACCGCCGCCGCGGGTTGTGGCCGTGATTCCGCCAAGTCCGGGCGCGGATTTCGTCTGGGTCGAAGGCTACTGGTATCCGGATGGGCACAAGTACAAATGGCACGCCGGATATTGGACCCGGCCACCCTACGCGGGAGCCCGTTGGATCGGACCACGGCACGACGGCGAACGGTTTTTCGCAGGTTACTGGGACGGCGATCATGGCCGGCGCGAGCACGACCATCACTGGGATCACGACCGCGACCGGGATTACGGCCGCGATCATGATCGCGACCGGCACTGAGATTCGGCGGGCCGCTACGCGTAAATTCCGCGCAGCTTGATCGCGAACGCCACCCGGTCGAGCGCGAGCATATACGCCGCCGTGCGGTTGTGCACGCCGTGTTTTTCAGCATACGCCACCACGGCGTTGAAGCTGTCCACCATGATTTCTTCGAGGCGGGTGTTGACCAGTTGCTCATTCCAAAAGTAGCCCTGGCGGTCTTGCACCCACTCGAAGTACGAAACGGTCACGCCGCCGGAGTTGGCCAGGATATCGGGGATCACGAAGATACCCTTCTCGGCGATCACGGGGTCGGCGAAATGCGTGGTGGGGCCATTGGCGCCTTCGCACAGGATCTTGCAGCGGAGCTTGTGGGCGTTGTGGGACGTGATCACGTTCTCCCGCGCGGCCGGCAGGAGCACGTCGGTCTCCTGAAACATGGCCTCCTCGCGGTCGATGTCCTCGCCGCCCGCGAAACCCTGGATCGAGCCTGTTTCCTTCCGATGTTCTAACAGCGCGGGGATATCCAGCCCCTTGGCGTTGTAGACCGCGCCGTCCCATTCGACGATACACACGATCTTGTAGCCCGCTTGCGACATCAGCCGCGCCGACATTCCGCCCACGTTGCCGAAGCCTTGAATCACCACGCGGGTCTGCGCGGGCGCGAGGCCGAAGCGCTTCAGAGCCTCGCCGGTGACGATCATGCAGCCGCGTCCGGTGGCCTCGCTGCGTCCGCGCGAGCCGCCCAGATCGATGGGCTTGCCCGTCACCACGGCGGTCTGGGTGTGATGCTTGTGCATCGAGTAGGTGTCCATGATCCAGGCCATGGTTTGCTCGTTGGTGTTCATGTCCGGAGCGGGCACATCGATCTCCGGACCGATGAAGTCGAACAACTCGGCGGTGTAGCGGCGGGTGATGCGTTCGAGTTCGCCCGGCGAGAGCAGGCTCGGGTCGCAGATCACGCCGCCCTTGCCACCGCCGAAGGGGATGTTGGTGACGGCGCACTTCCAGGTCATCCACGAAGCCAGCGCGCGCACTTCGTCGAGCGTGACGTCGGGCGCATAGCGAATGCCGCCCTTGGCCGGACCGCGGGCGATGGAATGCTGAACGCGGTAGCCGGTGAACACCTCCAGCCGCCCGTCGTCGAGCGACACCGGGATGTGCACGATCACCTCGCGCGCGGGCGACCGCAGCACTTTCTGCATCCCTTCGTCGAGGCCCAGCCTGGCGGCGGCCTCGTCGAAGCGCGCTTCGGCGGAGGCTAGCGGATTGAACTCTTCTTCCGTGGATTCAAGAATCGCGCGCGGTACGGACTCGGCAACGGTCATGGTGAGTACAATCCTCCGCACCCATTATGTACCAGTTGGCCGAAGTTGCCGGGTGTGATCGGGCGACATCCGGTCACCCGGCGACCGGGATCGAGACCCGCGACACGAAGTCTTCGACGAAGCGGTCCAGCGCGGCCCAATCCGTGTAGTCGTAGTCGCGCGAGGTGTCCGTGTCCCCTCCGCTCGCCTTGGCGATGTGCTTCATGATGAAACGGATCAGGACGTTATAGCGCGTATAGAGCAGGGCGCCCGCTACCGGCTTCACATATTTCGGATGCCAGCCGGTGTCGGCGAAGAACTGGTCCATGACGCGTTGCACGTCGGCGGCGAATTGCGCGTGTTCCCGCGGCGTTGCGTCTGTACGCTCAGCCCCGGCCTCGCTCATGGTCACCGACAGAAAAGCCGCCGGGATCGTCTCCAGCTCGGCGCGATGCTGCTTGACGAACCGGGCGATCTCGGGTTCGTGTTTCCCGCAGTGCACCGACGCGGCCAACACGATACCCGCGTAATTCGTTGGGAGGACATCGCTCGACGGGTTCCGAAGATTGCGGACGTCGGCCTCCAGGCCGCGCGCCTTCAACGTCGCCGCAATATGTTCGGCGATCTGCTGGGTGTGGCCCTCCCGGGTTGCATAGAACACAGCAATCGGTTTCATAGCACCGATGGAAGTGCACGCCGCTCGCCAAACCGAACCGCTATCATCGAAGCGATGGGACGTCTTCTGATCCTGCTTGGAATCGGCCTGATCGTCGCCGGGGCGGTCATCGAGGTGACTGGCCGGCTTCCAGGCGGGCCGGGACGCCTGCCGGGGGATATCGTCATTCGCGGGAAAAACAGTGTGTTCTATTTCCCGATTGTGACCAGTCTGCTGCTCAGTGCGCTGCTCACGCTGGTGCTATGGTTGGTGAACCGGCTGCGGTAGCGCGGCGAGGCGGCCCAAGGTGTCGGGGCCGCCCACACGGTGGCGCGAGCGGCCCCTTCCTCCGACACATCCTCCGATCCTCCGACGAACTTGGCTACAACCTTGATCTCCGTTGGAATCGGTAAATTCCTTCCGGAACGGTGTGCTCGTTTTCTTGTTCCTTCGACTGGGTACGCGCAAACGCGCGGAAATCGGGATCAAGAAATTTTGAAGTATTTTTACCGTGGAGCTGGCTTCAGCCTGCAACGGAGGCTTTAGCCTCCGCTCGGGCACGGGTGCTGAAAGCACTCGTTGCAGGCTGAAGCCAGCTCCACGTTAAACCGTCTGCAAGCCGCGGCGCTGGGCCTCGTCGGCGGTGGCGTCGACGACTCCGGCCAGCACGTACGGGCCTTCGGGGATCACAGCGACGCGGCTGCCGCGGGGGAAGCCGGCGAAGAAAGATCGAAGAGCTTCCGCCGGATCGTCGAAAGCGGGCCCCCACAGCGCACCTAAATAAGGTTGCGGCAGACCGGGGACGCAGTAGTAGACGTCCGACCGCTGCGTGGCCAGCGCGAGTTTTTCCAGTTGCCACTGATCTATCGTGACGGGCACACCTTCGATGGCCCGCAGGAATTCGCGGCCGGAGTGGTACTGGAGCAGCATGTCGCGGAACTCCTTGGCTCCGGCGCCTTCCTCGCAGGCGCCGAACAGCAGCATCCGCCCGCCCGGCCGCACCAGGTGCGACGCCGCGGTGATGCCCTTGACGGTTTGGTAGAAGGTCAGGTCGAGCGGGTAGCCGGCGCTGGTGGTGATGGCCGCGTCGGCGTACTCAGGCACGGGTTGGAAGAGTTGCGAAGCCACCCAGTCCGTGCCCTTGCGATGCGCGGCTTCGGGCTCGCCGGCGAAGACCGCGGCGATCTCGCGATTGCGGTTCAGGGACACGTCCAGGATGAAATCGTGGCGGGCCATACGGGCGATTTCGAGCAGCTCGGCGTGCAGCGGGTTGTCCTTGATCGAGCCTTCGCAGGCGCGGGTGTCGCGCATGAAGCGGGAGCTGTGGAGTTCCTTGATGGTGGCCTCCGCGGCCAGGCCGGGCGCGACCAATTTGCGTCCGCCGGAAAAGCCGAGCATCAGGTGCGGCTCGATGAAGCCCAGAGTGATATGGAGGTCGGCGGAGATGAAGCGGTCGTCGATCGCGACCGGAGTTCCCGACGACGTGGAACCGAGATTGCGGTGTTGCGTGGCGTTGCGCGCGTAGTGGTTCAGCACGCGGTACCGCTCAGCCACTGGTTCACCAACAATGTGCCGGATCTCGGCGTCGGTCGCGGCGCGATGCAGGCCGGTGGCGATCAAGATGAGGATGTTCTCACGCTCGATGCCGGCGGCTTCCAGGCGCTTCAACAGGGGCGGCAGCGTGACGGGATTGGGCGCGGGACGGGTGATGTCGCACACCGAGACGGCGGCGGTGCGCTTGCCGCGCGCGAGTTCGACAAGCGAGGGTCCGTGCACAGGCGCATCGAGCGCGGCTTCAATCGCGGCCACCGGATCGGCGGCGGCAGGAAGCGGCGGGCATTCGAGCACCTGGTATTCGTAGCCCTCGGGCAGGTCGACGGAGAGGCCTTCGCGGCTGTAGGCAAGGTGGACGCGCATCGGTACCCTAAGGATAGCGCTAGCGCAGGCCGGCCTGATTCAGCATTTCTAGGAACTGGCCCATGGTGCGCATATCGGCGGATTGGGCGACGAGCTTGCCGTCGCGGTCGTAAACCAGGCTCACGGGAATCCCTTGCACGTGGAAACGCTCATGCACCTTGCTGCCCGGATCGAGCAGGATCGGGTAGGTGTACTTGGCGTCGCGGATAAAGGGCGCGACTTTGGCCGTTTCTTCGTCGGACATCGCCAAAACGATCAAGCCCTGTTTGCCGAAGCGCTCGGAGAGCTTTTCGAGATCCGGCATTTCCTTACGGCACGGCGGGCACCAGGTGGCCCAGAAGTTCACCAGCACCACATTGCCGCGCAGTTGCTTGAGCGTCCACTGTTTTCCGTGAAGATCCTGGAGCGTAAAGTCGGCGTTCTGCCGAGCGCGGTCGTCGTCCTTCAATTCCGCGAGCGCAGCGCCGAATTTGGGATCGTCAAGCGAGGCGTCGACGTGCTCGTAGTGAACCAAGCGCGCCAATTCAGCGTACGCGGACGCGGGGGATGCCCTTTCGTGGATGGCCTGCGCCAGGGTCGTGGCGACTTCCGGCAACGTTCCGCGTCCGAAATCGCCCTCGGTGGCAAGATTGGAAAGGGAGACGGCCAGCGCCACCTTACCCGGTGCGGGCGGCAGGGCTCGAATTTGAAGCGCGAGCGTGCGCGTCGTCGTAGCTCTGGCGTCATCGGGCAGCGATCGCAAGGTTTTGATTTCTCGCTCAATGCTGCTGGACGGGTCGTTCGAGTTGGGCGTTTTCTGCGCGCAAACGGCGACCGCGAAAAGGCAGAGCAGCACAAGGCGGCGCATGACACTTTCAGCGTACATCAGGTCGGAGAACTCGGTAGGAACCTGGCTCCGCCGTGGTGGTACGCTCTTGACTGGGTGTTCTCGATGCGGCTGTGGGCTTGGTCGACGGCAATTCTTGTCCTGGTTGCCGGGGGGCTGTACGCCTTCCAGAAGCCCTTCCGCGAGTATCCGGGCATCGAGTACAACGATTTTCCGCTGCCTCCCGATTACACCGAGAAAACCGAGTTTGCCTTCGCGCGGCTGATGTATCCTCCGGCGCGCGGGGCGTTTGGGTTTGGGCGGTACCGCGGCGATTGGCGCGAGGGCGATTCGATCTGGACGCAGGATTATCCGCGCGCCGACCGGCACTTCATGCTGGCGCTGCGGAGGCTGACCCGGATTCACGCGCGCTCGGTCGAGCAGCCGGTGAACCTGGACGACGGCGACGACGTGTTCAACTGGCCGTTTCTATACGCGGTGCAGACGGGGCAGTGGAATCTGACTAATCCGCAGGCGGCCAAGTTGCGCGACTTCATCGACCGCGGCGGATTCTTCATGACCGACGATTTCTGGGGCGAGGCGCAATGGGAAGTGTTCGAAGCCAGCATGAACCGCGTGTTTCCAGACCGGCAGGCCGAGGATCTGGACAACGCCGAACCGATTTTTCACACCGTGTACGATCTAACCGGTCGCTATCAGGTGCCTGGGGCGCGGTATTTGAACACCGGCGTCACCTATAAGTGCGAGGGCTGCCCGGCGCGCTGGCGCGGGATCTTCGATGACCGGCACCGTGTGGTGGCGGCCCAGACCTTCGATTCCGACATCGGCGATTCGTGGGAGTGGGCCGACGATCCGCGCTACGAAGAACGCTTCTCGGCGCTAGGGATCCGGATCGGCGTGAACTATATCGTTTACGCGATGACGCACTGAGGTGGAGCAGGGCTTCAGCCTGCAACGGGTGCTTCAGCACGCGTATCGAAGCGGAGGCTAAAGCCTCCGTTGCAGCCTAAAGGCTGCTCCACAACTTGCCTACGGAAGCGCGAAGACATACATCGCGTTGCCGTAGTTGGGGAAGTGTACGTCGGGCGCTAGCGTGCTCGGCACCATGCGCGGACTGCCACCACCCAATCCAGTCGAGACAGCGATGTATTGCTTCCCGGCGATGCTGAACGTAATGGGGAAGCCCTGAACGGAAGTAATCAGGCGGGTCTCAAACAGCACCTTCCCGTTGCGTACGTCGACGGCGCGGAACATGCGGTTCATGTCGCCCACGAAAGCCAGGTTGCCGGCGGTGGACAACACCGCGGTCATGAAGGGCGCGCGCTGCTCGATCTTCCAGTTCTCCTTCAGGGTCTTGACGTCGAAGGAGGCGAACTTGCCTACGTTGCCGTTGGTGCCGGGCATCTCGAAGAAGCGCCGGGCCGCGCCGCCGCCGCTGCCGCCGCCCTCGACGAAGTCGATTTTCTGCGCGTTCATCTCCTGGCAGCTCTGCGCCAGAGGAATGATCAGCGAGTTGGTTCCCGGGTTATAACTCATGGCGTGCCAGTTGTGGCCGCCTTCCGAAGTCGGGCAGCTCTGCACCCACTCGCCGATCTGCTGTTCGACGATGTCGTTGCGGTAGTGCGGCGCTCCGGTGACCGGGTCGTAGGAATCGTAGATGTTCTGGAACACGGTTTCCTTGTGGCCCAGGTGCTTGCCGGTTACGCGGTCGAGCTTCCACAGGACGCCCGCCTTGCCGGCGCTGAATACGAACTTCTCGTTGCCGTTGTCGACGAGGACGCGCTCGAAGACTTCATCCAGATCGAGCGACTCGCCCGGCGCGTGATCGAAATACCACACCAGCTTGCCGGTATCGGCGTTCAGTGCGACGGTGGAATTCGCGTACAGCGTCTCGCCCGCGCCCGAGCCGCGGCTGGGGCGCATCCAGGGCTTGGATTGCGCGGTGCCCCAGTAAGTGATGTTCAGGTCGGGATCGTAACTGCCGGTGATCCAGGTCTCGCCGCCCGCCCGGAACAGGTTGGGGAGCTTGCCCCAGCTATCGCCGCCGGGCTCGCCATCCTTGGCGATCGTATAGAAGCGCCACACCTCTTTGCCGGTCTTGGCGTCCCAGGCGCTGATGAAGCACTTCTCGTTCTGATACCGCGAGCAGCCGCCCAGGCCTTGCACCAACTTGCCCTTGATGGCGATGGGCCCGCTTGAAGTGCTGTAGTTGCCCGTGCTGCGGTCGCCGATCACGGCGTCCCACACGTTCTTGCCGGTGCGGGCGTCGAGCGCGTACATGTGGGCTTCGCCGGTGGTGACGAACACTTTGTCGTCGTACAGCGCCAGGCCGCGCTGCGAGTTGCCGCTGCCGCCCAGACGGTTTTCCCAGATCAGGTCGCCCGTTTTCGCGTCCAAAGCCTGCACGAAGTTGCCGGGATTGTTCAGATACATCACGCCGTTGTGGACTAGCGGAGCGGCCTGATTGGTGCCGTCGTTCATGGCCCAGCTCCAAACGAGATGCAGGTTCTGCACGTTGCCGGTGTTGATCTGGTTCAGCGTGCTGTAGTTGTTCGCATGGTAGTCGTGGCGCAGGATCAGCCAGTCGGACGGATCGGGATTGCGCAGCATGGCGTCAGTGACGGGCGTGAAGTTCTTCACTTCGCCGGCCACGGTAATGCCGACCGGACCGGCAGGGGCCTGCTTGCCTTTGCCCTGGGCGGCCTGCTTGGCCTGCTGCTTGCCTTGTCCGCCCTGCGCCCCACCCTGAGGTGGCCGGCCGTTGGCTACCGTGCGGATGGGCACTCCGGAATTCGCCGCGAGCGCGGTGTTGCTGGCCGTCGCGCCGTTTTGCTGCATGATGAACGCGGCGATATTGATGTAGGTTTCGGCGCTGAGGCTGTTGCCCTGGCCCGGAGGCATCGCGGCCGTGATGAAGGAGACCAGATCTCCGGCGGTGCGCTGGCCCCAATCGCCCATGAACTGCAAGCCGGCCAATTGCACGGCGTCGTTCTGCCCCTGCAGCGTGGCGCCGTGGCAGCCCGCGCAACTGGTTTGGTAGGCCGTGCGGCCGGCGTTGGCTTGCGCGGCGGTGAACGGCCCGGCACTGAGTGCAGGTTGCTGACCGGTGAGTATCAAAACTCCGCAAACGGCGAGCGCGGCCAGAGCGATTGCAAAACGAGTTTTAAGACTTGACATGGAACTCTCCTTACTAACGCGGCCTTACTTATTTCAGAAGCCAGCCCCACAGATTGCCCTCGGGGGCCTTCTCGCTGTGAAGCTGAACGTACATCTTTCCTTTTCGCAGCGCATCGGCCTGCTGCGGAGTGACATCGAACGATCCCGAGATGGAACCGCTGGTGGCTTTGGTGACGGTGAGGTCCTGGACCACCGGGCCGCGTACGCCGGTGGCGATCCCGGAGTGGAGTTGGGCCATGGTGGCCGCGGTTTTGAGTCCTTCAAAGGCTCCGGTGACGGTCACCTTGGTGCCGTTCAGGACAACGGTGGCCGTGCCGCCGCCGGTGATATCGGGCCGGGTCTTCAGGTCGGAGGGCACCAGCGCCAGGCGGGCCTTGAAGGTCTCCGTACCCTGAGCGGCCACGGTGTGGCCTCCGATTAAAAATCCTAAACACAACGCGCCCGCCGCGATCAGCAGGGCCGCGTAACGCCGGTGTCGTGACGTGTGTTGTGACATGGTGTGGGCCTCGAAATTACTTGAGTTAAGTTCGAATCAAACCAACATAGAATAACAGTTTGCCGGGATCGCGCAAAGGGGTTGCCCCCGAAACCAGCGCCACCTTTGTCCGTAACGACAGCAACAGCGACATCGTCTTTCGTGTTAGGAGAATGTCGGAGGTTCAATTATGCAGACTCGAAAAGCTGTTTTGTGGCTGACTCTGGCGACCGCGATTCCGGGCTTGGCCCAGGCGCCCCCCTCGTTTGCGCCGCCCGATTTGGAGCGGCTGGTGGCGCGCATCGCGCTGTACCCGGACCCGCTGGTGGCGCAGATTCTGGCCGGTGCGACCTATTCCGACGAGATTCCGGACGCGGCTCGCTGGGCGGATCAGCATCACTATTTGACCGGGCAAGCCTTGGCCAACGCGATCCAGGGCGACCATCTTCCGTGGGATCCGAGCGTGCAGGCGCTGCTGCCGTTTCCGTCCGTGCTGGACATGATGGCCTCCGATCTCAATTGGACCCGGGATCTGGGCAACGCTTTTCTGGCGCAGCAACCGGACGTGATGGAGGCCATCCAACGGCAGCGCGTTAAAGCCAGGAACTTCGGGTATTTGCGGAGCAACGGGCAGATCATCGTGGGCGGCGGACCCTACATCACCATCATGCCGGTGAACCCGGGGTTCGTGGTGGTGCCGTATTACGATCCGGCCATCGTGTTCTTTCCTCCACGGCCCGGATTCGTGATCGGCGGGGCGATTCGCTTCGGGTTCGGCGTGACCATCGGCGCATTCTTCCGGCCTTGGGGCTGGGGTTATGGCCGGTTCGACTGGGGCGGTCACGCGGTGTTCATCAACAACGCCCCGTGGGGGCGGACCTGGGTGAACCGGGGCGCTTACGTTCATCCCTACGAGGGAGTCCGGCGTTGGGGGCCGGCCGAGCGGGGTCCCGAGGCGCATCCATTACACGAGCGCAGCGAGCGCGAACGCGCGGCTCCACGCGAAGGGCGGCGATTCGACGAAAGGGAGCATCGCGACCGGCATTAGCCGCTGTGGAGCACGCACTCGTGCGTGTCGGGCGCCCTCTGGGCCGGGCACTCGTGCCGACGCTTGGCCGGCGTGAAGAAGTGAATCACATCGCACCGAATTTCTCTTATTCCCTTCCACGCCCGTCACTTGCCGAGGCTTGATCGCCCTCCGGAGCTCGCACTGCAGCGCGCGAGGTGTATCTTGAAGCCGGGAGTGATCGGCACTCAGCGCATCCGAGCCGGTTCTACCGCGTACGCAATCCCGGGCTCTTCGCGTACAACGTGCGATAGGATGGCCGTCCGCCGGTCTCGTTAACCGGCCGTTGCTGCGCGGACGTACAAAGACATGCGTCTTTCTGCCGGTGAAAGTAAAACCTCGGCACGGGAGCTCCCGAATTTACGTTCTTTGAAAACTTTTGAGCGGCCGCGAAAGCCAGCGCGGCGATGTGCTGTAATGAACCCATAAAGCGCACAGGCGTCAGTCCGTTGTGCGCGAGGAGCACAATGAATCGCATCGCCAAGACTCTGTTCACCGGCGCGGCTCTGCTCGCTACCGCCGGATTGTTGTCTCCACAACAGTTGAGCACCAAGCGCACGCTCAACCTGGATATCGCCAAGCGCATCGTCGCCGCGGCCGAGCAGGAAGCCCGCAAGAACAACTTCACCATGTTCATCTGCGTGGTCGACGACGGCGGCAATGTCATGTTCATCGAGCGCATGGACGACGCGCAACTGGGAAGCTTCGAAGTCTCCATGGAAAAGGCCAAATCGGCGCTGCTGTTCAAGCGGCCCACAAAAGCGTTTGAGGACGTGGTGGCGGGTGGGCGCGTCGCGGTGATCAAGCTACCGGGAGCGCTGCCGGTGGAAGGCGGGATTCCGCTTACAGCCGAAGGCAAGATCATCGGCGCGATCGGCGTGAGCGGAGGCACGTCGCCGCAGGACGCGCAGGTGGCGCAGGCGGGCGTGGCCGCGCTGGAAGCGATGCTCAAAGGCGGCAAATGAAGCTGGTCGCGGTAGCGATCGCGCTGACGCTCGCAGCGTGGGCGCAGACCAACACTGGAAAAGGGCCGAAACTGGCGAAGGACCCCGGCGCATTCCCGGGTGTCGGCGACACGGACGCGTCGCCGCGCGCGGTCCGGCCAGCGCCGCCGCCCGCTGGACCTGCTCCGCACTTTTCTGACGGGCGTCCCGATTTCGGGGGCAAAGGCGCGTGGTTTCCGGGATTCGCGGGCAACATCGCCGAGACGCAGTGGAAGGGCGTGCATAGCGCCGACAAGCACGTGGACGTGCCGTTCCTGCCAACCGCGCTGGAGCTGTTCAATCATCGCGTCGAGACCATCGGCAAAGAAGATCCCGAGGCGCAGTGTCTGCCGGTGGGCGTGCCGCGCTACATGTTCGACCCCTACGCCTTCCAGATGATCCAGACGCGCGACCGCGTGCTGTTCCTCTTCGAGGGCGACAATTATCTGTGGCGCGAAGTGTTCACCGACGGCCGGAAGCACCCCGCGAGTCTGAAGCCGTCCTGGCTCGGCGATAGCGTGGGGCGTTACGAAGGCGACACGTTGGTCATCGACGTGATCGGGTTCAACGGCAAAGCCTGGCTGGATCAGGCCGGGCATCCGCAGTCGCCCAAGCAGCACCTGGTCGAGCGCTACACGCGCGTGGATGAGCGGACGCTGAAGTACGAGGTGACCATCGACGATCCAGGCGCGTACTCCAAGCCCTGGACCACCAGCAACACAGTGCGTTGGCGGCCGGGGTTCGAGCTGCTGGAAAACATCTGCCAGGAGAACGAGAAGGACTCGCGCCACATGCTCGCGGTGCCGGACCCGGGGCGTAGGTAAGCGAGCTTCATGCTTGAAGCGGTGCTGGACACAAATGTACTCGTAGCCGCGTTCCGTTCGAGCCTGGGCGCGTCTTATCGATTGCTTCAGACAGTTCGCACTAGTTGTCGTTACGTTTAACAGGAAGGATTTTGTGGGGGCTGAACGCTTTGGCATAGAGGTGATGGGCCCGAAGGATGTCCTGACGATCGTCGGAGGCAGGAGATGAATCTAACGATCAACGTTTCCGACGAACTCTACCATCGTGCCGCTGAGGTCGCGGCTACGGAACACGTATCCATTGCCGGATTGTTCGCCGCCGTCTTTGAAGAACGGGTACTCGAATATGAGCGCCTCAAGGAAAAGGCGGCAAAGGGAAGTTACGAAAGATTTCGCCGGGTTATGTCCAGTCGCAGAACCACAGCTTCCCGCCGTCAAACATCTCTGGTAGAATCCGCGTCATGAGAAGCCAGACTCCGCTTGAAACATGGAAACGCGTGCTGTTGGTCTTTTGCGCGATCGCACTACTCACCGCCGCCTACGAGCGCTCCAACGTTCCCGGCGTGATGTCCGATGCCGCGCACGCCTATCTCAACTCGCTGACGCCGGAACTGCGCACGCGCGCTGTGATTCCGTTCGCCAGTGACGAGCGCCAGAACTGGCACTACATCCCACTCGATAACCGCAAAGGCGTGGCGCTCCGCGAAATGACGTCTGCACAAAAGCACTTGGCCGAAGCCCTGCTCTCCGCCGGTCTCTCCCAGCAAGGCGTGATCCGCGCCCATACGATTATGAGCCTGGAGGACGTTCTCAAAGCCGCCGAAAAGGGCAAAGGCCCCGAGCGCGACCCCGAAAAATACTTCCTGACCATCTTCGGCGACCCCTCTGAACAAGGCACCTGGGGCTATCGTTTCGAAGGCCACCACGTCAGCCTGAACTTCACCGTCACTAACGGCCGCGTAGTCTCCAGCCCGAGTTTCTTCGGGGCCAATCCCGAAACCGTGAAGGAAGGCCCCCGCGCCGGGCTCCGCGCGCTGGCCCGCGAAGAAGACCTGGGACGGGCGTTAATCAAGGCTCTTACCGATGAGCAGCGCGCCATCGCCATCGTCGACAAGGCCGGTTACAAGGAGATTCTCACCTCGGACACGCGCAAAGCCGCGCTCAGCGGCCAGCCCAACGGTCTGCCGTTCGCGAAGTTTACGGCGAAGCAGAAGCAACTCCTGACCGAACTTGTGACCGACTATGCGTCCAATTTCCCGCCGCCGGTGGCCGAAGCCCGCCTGGATCAATTCAGCAGGACCCAGGACAAGCTGTTCTTCGCCTGGTCCGGCGGCATCGAGCCCGGCCAGCCCCACTACTATCGAATTCAGACCCCGGCCATCCTGATCGAATTCGACGACACCCAGGACAACGCCAACCACATCCACAGCGTGTGGCGCGACTTCAACGGCGACTTCGGCTTGGATCTGCTGGCCCAGCACTACCAGACCAGCCACTAAAACGCAGCGCCGGGTGGACGCGCCCAAGGGCGGACGCTACCCGCGCAGGCACAATCCACCAATGCACCAGTGCGGCGTGGGTTAGGATGGTCTCGAGGACACAACATGGCAACTCTACGACGGATAATCACCCCGGCTCTGTTGGCGGCCGCAATATTCGTGCTGGTTCCTGGCCGCGCCGCCGAACCCGATCCCAAGGTCATCACCTACACGCTTCCCGAGAACATCCAGTGGAAGAAGACGGCCAACAACGACTCCGCCATTGTGCAGGGCGACCCCACCAAGCCCGGCGTCTATATCGAGCTCATCCGGTGGCATGCCGGCCATACCAGCCGCCCGCATTATCACAACACCGACCGCTACATCATGGTGCTGGAGGGAACATGGTGGATGGGTTGGGGGCCGAAGTACGATCCGGCCAGCATGTTTCCGGTGGGGAAGGGAACCTATGTGGTGCACCACGGTAACCAGATTCACTACGACGGCGCTAAGGATGCCGATTGTATGTTGGAAATCGTGGGCACCGGGCCGTTGACTACGGTTGGGGCGGAACAGAAATAGTTCGTGGGGCAGCCAATCATGGCTGCAGCCGCCTTTCAAGGCGGCTCTGGACCATCAGGACCCAGTGACCTTTGCGAAAAGAGCCGGCTGAAAGCCGGCTGCGGGCAAAACTTCCCGCCCCACCACTACGTAGCCATCACGCGGCGGCCTTCGACTCGGTAGCGACCTGCCAGCACCAAAGCGATTGCTTGCGGGTAGAGGCGGTGTTCCTCTTTTAAGATGCGCGCCGACAGCGACTCGGCAGTATCGTCATCCCTGACCGGAACCACAGCTTGCAGGATGATCGGCCCAGAGTCGAGCCCCTGATCCACGAAGTGCACCGTGCAACCGGAAACCTTGACGCCGTGTTCCAGCGCCTGATGTTGCGCGTCGAGGCCGGGGAAAGCCGGAAGAAGGGACGGGTGAATGTTAAGGATGCGTCCGGCATACTCGCGCACGAAATGCCCACTGATCATGCGCAGGTAACCCGCCAGGCACACTAGATCCACGGTGTGCGCGCGCAGTTCGTCGAGAACCCGGCGGTCGTAAGCTTCACGGTCCAGGCCTCGCGAGGGTATGGCTACGGCAAGCAGGCCGTGCGCGCGCGCCCACTCCAGCCCCGGAGCGTCGGCGCGATTGGAGAGCACCACCGCAATTTCGGCATCAGGAAGACGTCCATCGGCGATGGCCTCAGCGATGGCAGCCATATTGGACCCGCGCCCGGAGATCAGGATGCCGAGCCGCTTCATTCTCCACCCGCGCGCTTCACACGTAGACGACGCCGCGGCCGCGCACGGTTTCACCGATGACGTGCCACGGCTCGCCCATCGCGGTAAGAATCTTGGTAGCTTCGCGCTGGTCCGGCGCGCCGACCGCCAGCACCATGCCGATCCCCAAATTGAACGTGCGACGCCAGTCGTGCTCCGGAATGCGGCCGATCTTGCGCAGGAGCTCGAACACCGGCAACACCGGCCAGGAGCCGCGATCAATGCGCGCGCCGACGCCTGCCGGGAAAATTCGTGGGACGTTTTCGGTGATGCCGCCGCCCGTGATATGGGCCGCACCTTTGAGCAATCCGGCGTCGTGAAGCGCGCGCAACGGGCGCAGGTAGCTGCGGTGGATCTTGAGGAGTTCCTCGGCCACCGAGCCGCCCAGTTCCTTGACCTGAGTGTCGGCGGTGTGGCCGGCGATTTCAAACAGAAGTTTGCGCGCGAGCGAATACCCGTTGGTATGCAGCCCCGTGGAGGGCAGGCCGAGCAGAACGTCGCCGGGGCGGATGGCGTCACCCGTGATCATACGCTTGCGCTCGACGGCGCCGACGATGAACCCCGCCAGATCGTACTCGCCGCGTTGGTACAAGCCGGGCATCTCGGCGGTTTCGCCGCCAATCAGCGCGCAGCCGTTGTTGCGGCACCCGCGCGCGATCCCGCTGACTACGTCGGCCGCCACCGCGGCGTCGAGTTGTCCAACCGCGAAGTAGTCCAGGAAGAACAGCGGAACCGCGCCTTGGACCGCAATATCGTTGACGCAATGGTTGACCAGATCTTCGCCGATGGTCGAGTGCCGCCCGGTGAGAAACGCCAGCTTCAACTTGGTGCCGACGCCGTCGGCCGAGGACACCAGCACCGGCTCGTCGTAGCCTTTGAGCAAATAGCCACCGCCAAAGCTTCCGATGTCGGTGAGCACGGCGGGAGTGAACGTGCGCCGAGCCATACGGCGGATGCGCGCGACGGCCTTATCGGCTTCGTCGATGCTTACTCCAGCCTGGCTGTAGGTGATGGCTGCTGGAGGCGGTTTCTTAGCCGGGGCTTTCTTCTTTGGAGGCATGAGCGTGCGGGGAGAACTACGCGAAAGTACTATGATACACGCCGCCACCCAACGTGGAGCGCGCACTCGTGCGAGCCACGTCGAGACTCGTCTCGACGCCCGGCGCGACCACGGCAGCCCCCCGGTGCTCCCGCCAACTCACCCGCGCAGATTCTTATTGAAAAAGTCGATCGTCCGAGTCCAAGCCAACTTGGCGGCGGCTTCATCGTAGCGCGGCGTAGTGTCGTTGTGGAAACCGTGCTGCGCTCCCTGATACACGTAGCCGGTCGCATCGACATGGTTGGCTTTCAAAGCCGCTTCATAAGCCGGCCATCCGTCCGTGATGCGCTTGTCCTCGGAGCCGTAGTGAGCCATGATAGCCGCCTTGATTTTAGCCGTGTCGGCCGCCGAAGGCTGCGCGCCATAGAAGGGCGCCGCGGCCGCGAGGTCCGATCCCAGCGTCACCGCCAGGTTGTTGGCGACGCCGCCGCCGAAGCAGAAACCCACCACGCCGATCTTGCCGGTGCAATCGGAACGCCCCTTCAGCCAGCGCGCCGAGGCCACGAAATCCTCGGCCATTTTCGCGCGGTCCACTTTCATGAACAGTTGAGCGCCCTTCTCATCCGCGTCGCCCTCGCCGCCCTTCGGGTATCCGCCCACGCTGGTCAGCCCGTCGGGAGCGAGCGCCATGAAGTTGGCCGTTCCCAAGCGCCGCGCGACGTCTTCGATGTACGGATTCCGCCCGCGATTCTCATGGACCACCAGCACGCCGGGAAGCTTTCCGGTAGCGTTCGCCGGGCGCACCAGATAACCGTTGATTGAGCCGTTGCCGTTGGGCGAGGGCACGTTGACAGATTCAATCTTGAGGCGCTTGTCGTCTTTGGGCACCTGTTCGGCCCAGGCGTAATTCGGGCGCAGAGCTTCCCAGATCGCGGTGGCAGTGAGTCCGCCGACGGCGAACTTCTGGGCGCGTTCCAGAAACTCACGGCGGGGAATCTCGCCGTGCACGTAGAGGTCGAAGATGTCGAGCAATTCCTGCGGAAAATCACTGGCTTTTTGGCGTTCCATGAAGGACTCCTTGTGTGAGGGTGCGGGGCTTCCAGCGCGAATCATAGCACAAGCACAACCGGCGAGCAGCCGGTTCCAGGTCACACGTACCATTCAGCCGCAAAACATACTATCCTGGTTTTCCACTGGAGAGTCACGATGTCACATGCAGGTCGAGCGCGATTCGTTCTTGTAACCAGCGCGGTTGTTATCGGCATTTTTGGAGCCGCGGCGCAAGCCCAGCAAACCGGTTACCCCAAGCCAGCCGAACTCCCCAATCCGTATCGCCTCGTGGAGGGTTGGCCGACTCTTCCCAAAAGCATGAACGGAGGTCGGTGGGGAGAAGTCATCCGGGTGCACGTCCACAGCGACGGCAACATCTGGGTCTTTCATCGCTGCTTCAACACCGTGCCCCCCGGCCACGCCACCTGCATCGGCCGCGGTGATTCCAATCCGCCGATTTTGGAATTCAATCCCTCGGGCAAGCTTCTGAAGAGCTTTGGCGTGGGACGGTTCGCCTATCCTCACGGCTTCACCGTCGATGGGCAAGGGAACCTCTGGGTCAGCGACGTCAACGATGAGGCAACAGTGCTCGGCATGTCGGCTAAAAACGCGAACGGCGTGCTGATGGGCCAGGAAGTCCTCAAATTGAGTCGGGCCGGCAAAGTGCTGATGACGATCGGCAAGGAAGGCGTGTCCGGGAATGGTCCGGATACCTTCGACCGGCCGACCGGCGTTGCCGTCGCCCCCAATGGCGATGTCTTCGTGACGGATGGCCACGCTCCCAACCAGCACAACTCCGGCCGCGTCGTGAAATTTTCGGAAGAAGGGCGGTTCATCAAGACCTGGGGACACAAAGGAGCGGTGCCCGGCGATTTCGACGAGCCCCATGACATCTTCATCGGCGGCTCGCAAGCCCATGTGTACGTCGCCGATCGCAGGAACAACCGGATACAGGTCTTCGATCAGGACGGCAACTTCATCGCCGCGTGGAAGCAATTCGGTCAGCCGAGCTCTGTGTTTGTGGGCAAAGACGACACCATTTATGTGGGCGCCTCATTCCCCGATCCGGCAGCCAAAAAAGGCGAGTTGAGAGGCATCGTGGTCGGGAACGCCAAAGACGGCTCGCTCAAGGCTTTCATCCCCGACCCTGCCGACCCCGACAAGTTGGACGTCGGGACATCGGCCTCAGGCATTGCGGCGGATGAAGCAGGCAGCATTTACGCAGCGGACGTCGCTGCGCACAATCTGAGGAAGTACGTCAAGGTTAAGTAGCAACCCTATCAAAAAAAGGCCTGCATCGCTCTGCTCTCTTGGTCTGCCTTCGGCGAACCGCAAACCCTCCACAATCGAGTAGTGCCCGGATACGCCATCCTCTTGGAGTTATCCACAGCCTGACGGGTAAAACCTAGCTGGCACCGCCCATTCTCGAAGGGTACTGGTAAGGCTACCGGCGATGCGCTGATAAGAATTTTTTGGTGCAAATTGACGCGCTTGCTGTATACTACCCGCGCCGAGAAGCCAAAATCGAATCCCGGAGTGACTGCTTCTGGGGTGGAGCGTACGTTCTGCCCGAAAACAAAAAAAGGAGAAAAATTCAATGCAAATGAAACAATCGTCGCTTGTGACTGCCACCTTGCTATTCGCCGGCTGCGCGAGCACTCTGTTGGCCCAGAGTGCAAGCCCGGGCGGTGGGACCAGCGTCACCATCCCTGGCTCCAGCGTTGTTAACCCTAGCGACGCTGGAATGCGGGCTCACACCAACATCCAACTCCTGGTTTCGCCGGGACACTTCAATGGGACGCCTCAATTCTATGGCCCTCCTTTCGCCGGCTATTTCTACGAAGATCCCGCTTCGATAGCCTGCATTTACGAGCTGCAACCGCAGGTGCCGGGCTGCAATCCGAACGTCGCCTTTCTGAATCCGAACGGCGGCAGAAAAGCCATTGGCATCGTGGACGCCTACGACGATCCCAACGCGTATGCGGACCTGGCGACCTTTTCGGCCCAGTTCGGAGTAGCGGCCATCAACCCCACCAGCTTCATCGTCGTATTTGCGCCACATGGCGCCACCCCGCCAGGAGCTTGCACCGGAACTGCTACCAGACCTCCGGTCGACTCTAGCGGCGGTTGGGAGGTTGAGGAATCGCTGGATATCGAGTGGGCTCACGCCATGGCTCCCGAGGCGACACTGTATCTGGTGGAAGCTCAGTCCAATTCCTTTTTGGACTTGCTCTGTGCCGTGACCGTCGCCGGCAATCTCGTCAAGGCAGCAGGCGGCGGTGAGGTATCCATGAGCTGGGGCTCCGGCGAGTTTCCCTCCGAAACGATCCTCGACCCCGTCTTCACAACCGCCAAAGTGGTTTACTTTGCTTCGGCGGGCGACTCGCCTGGGGCTTCCTACCCCAGCGCCTCTCCCAACGTCGTTTCCGTCGGAGGCAGCACCCTCAGCACGGACCCTATCACCGGCGACTTTATTGGGGAAAATGTCTGGCAACAGGCGGGCGGGGGTCCGAGCGCGTATGAATCCCGGCCAACTTACCAGAACGGCATATCGAGTATTGTGGGCAGCCATCGCGGCACTCCCGACGTTGCCCTGGACGCGAATCCCTATACCGGGGTCTGGGTTTTGGACAACTTCCTGGCGCCGCCCGGATGCAGTCCGCAATGTTGGTACATAGTGGGCGGCACCAGCCTTTCCTCGCCCATGATGGCCGGTATTGTCAATGCGGCAAACAGCTTCTCTGCCTCCACCGACGCCGAACTCGCCAAGTTATACGGCGACCCTCACGCGGATTTCACTGACATCAAACTGGGTTCGTGCGGCCCGTACATGGGGTACTTTGCATCCTCGGGCTGGGATTTCTGTAGCGGTCTCGGCAGTCCCAAGACTTATAAGGGGAAATAAGTTCGGACCTGTTGCAATTGCTTCCCGGCGAACGCGGCCGGTAGCGGGAAGAACGGTCGAGCGGCAGTTTCGACCATTCTTACCAGCTCCGGCCCGCCGGGGCAAGAAAGAAATCCATCTACGTGTTGGAGAGCCGCCCCCCCGGTCAGACGAACGCGCATCGGTGTAAACCGGCAGTGAGCGGGTCGCGTCCAATTCATGTCCACGTCCGTGATTAGTGTCTTTACAGAGGTAACCATGCAGTTTCGAAGATTCGTGTTGATTTCCACCGCAGCGGTCTGCAGCGCGTTTTCTCCCATGTGGGCGCAAGGCACGACCACTCCGGCCAGCGTCACGCGCGATTACCTGTTTCCACCCGTCGGTCTGGGCAGCAGCGAGACGGCCTCGATCACCGTGGTGAACACAGCTACGGTGCCGTCGCCCGGCGCAACCAGCACCACCCCTGCGCCAGCGCCATCCTGTACCGGCACAATCTCGTTCTCCAGTGCGAGTGGCGTGATCGGGACGCCGGTGTCGTTTACGGTGGGATCGGAGCAATTCAAGACGGTCACCCTGCCGTTTGCGAGCACGGGGCTCACCGGCAATCGCGGCGAGATTCAGGGGACAGTTTCGCTCACGATCTCGACTTCCACGGACACTCCGTGCTCGCTGATGTTCTCGCTGGAGACCTACGATTCGACCACGGGCGCGACGCACGTGGTGTTGAGCAGCTCACTGGCGAGTTTGCGGTTTGTCGGGCCTGGGGGACCTATAGGGCCGATTCTTCCGATCGTGGGCCCCGGCGCCCGCTGAGATAGACTTCCATAATCGGCTGCATGCGGGGTATCTGAAAACCCGGTTGGAGGCTGCGGTACGCTCCTTCGAGCAGGCGGTGCTGTTATTGCGCATGATGCCATGACGCATTATTACTTCGGCCCATCGCTCGACGAAACGAACCCGACGCCTCTGAACCGCCCCAATCGCGTGAGTCAAGGAGTGACTCAAGGAATTCGCCGCCCAAATTTCTTGGCGACGCGTGCTAGCATCGGGGGCGTCAGAGGTTGCGCCGGCTAACACCGGAATTGCCGGACGATCTTAATATTGACGGTGACCACGCCCAGGAACGGCGGCAGCGCCTCGGCCGCGACCGCGCTCGCGGTGGGACGGCTGCAGCCAAAAAAGGCGAGTTGAGAGGCATCGTGGCCGGGAAACGCCAAAGACAGCTCGCGCAACGCTTTCATCCCGGACCTGCGGACCACGATCAAGTTGGATGTCCCGCGGAGCGGCAGCTAATATGGGACTTTCAGACGGAGGCGCCCTCGCGGCCAACGTGGTATCGTTTACAGCGGATCGCCACCAGGAGGAATCGGGGAAACTTAAGCAGTAAGGAGGTTCTATGAGTCGTCGTTATCTCGCTTCGGCGGCTGCTCGGGCGGTCGCGATCGCGCCCGTCATAGTGCCCGTCGTGGCTTTCGTCATCACAGTGGCTTCGCTGTTGCAGATGCCCACCGCCGGTCAGGCCCAGTCCTCCTCGCCGAAGGCGAAACCCGCTGCGAAGCAATGGACTCCGCCCCGCACGCCCGACGGCCAGCCGGATCTTGAAGGTTTCTGGACCAACGCCACCACCACGCCGCTCGAACGCCCGGCCTTCCTCGCCGGGAAACAGGTTCTGACCGCAGAGGAAGCCGCCGAATTTCAGAAGCGTGTACTCACGCCGTCCGGTGACGGTCCTCCGGGACTCCAGGCCGGCAGCTCGATTGACGCCTCGTGGTTTGAGCGCGGCAACGTGGTGGAGGGCAGACGCACTTCGCTGATTGTCGATCCGCCGGACGGTAAAATCCCTCCCTTGACGCCGGCGGCGCAGCAACGGGTGGCCGCCCGTGCGCAGCAGGCCAGGCTGCACCCCGCCGACGGTCCCGAGAACCGATCATTGGGCGAGCGCTGTCTGATCCAGGTGAACGCCGGGCCGCCCATGCTTCCCGGCGGGTACAACAATAACTACCAGATCGTCCAGGGTCCTGGATATGTGGCGATCGTCACCGAAATGTTGCACGAGGTCCGCCTCATTCCACTGGATGGGCGGCCGCATCTCCCTTCCGGCGTCCGGCGCTGGTTGGGCGACTCGCGTGGCCGTTGGGAGGGCAATACGCTGGTGGTCGACACGACCAACTTCACCGGCAAGACGGCTTTCCGTGGATCGAGCGAGAATTTGCATCTGGTGGAACGCTTCACGCGCATCGCCCCGGACACAATCCGCTATGAATTTACGGTCGACGATCCGGCGTCGTTTACCAAACCCTGGAGCGCCGAGATTCCCATGCGGACGGGGCGCGGTCCCATCTATGAGTACGCTTGCAATGAGGGGAATTATGCCCTGGTAGACATCCTCAACGGCGCCCGGGCAGACGAGGCGCGTGCCGCTGATGCCGCATCGAAGAGATGATCGCAAGGAGAGGGCGTCCTCAACTGTCTGCCGGCGCAGTCACCCCATATGCGTGCCGATGTCGAGCCGTGCGGGACCAGCCGTGTGCCGGTTCATCGACTCGGCGAGCTCCACGCCTTTGAGCGTGATGGTGTGGCGGGCGCTGTCGCTGCGGACCAGATAGCCGCTCTCCTTGAGGTACCAGAGGCTGAATTCGAGATGCTCTTTCGGCGCACCCAGCAGCGCTTCGAGCTCGCGCAGGCCCAGGCTGGGCTGATCGGGATGGGCTTGGCGTCTGCGATACAGCAGCCGGAGGATCTCTTCACGCCTCTGCACTTCGTCTTGGAAGGGCGGAGCTGGCGGCGGGGCAACGAATGTTTCTTGTGCCGCTCGGCCGCGCGCGCGGCGATGTTCGGCGTCATAGGATGCGCGGCTTTGCGGCTCGCTTAAGACCTCGTAGGCTTCCGCCACCAGGCGGAACTTCCCGGCGTCGCCGGTGTCAAGATTGTCGGGATGAAATCGCTGCGCCTGAATCCGATACACGCGGTGCACGGTTTCCTGGTCCGCGTTGGGGCTGATCTGAAGGACTTCGTAATAGTCCACGAACACTGACGGTCTCCTCCCTTTTGTATCGGCGGCGACGGACGCGCGGTCCATAGGGGAGTTCGGCCAGGGCCTTAGTAAACCGAGCACTCCGTGCCTGGGCTATCTTTTTCATTCCATTGCGGATCACCGCGGACCAGGCCGCGCTGCTTCACCGCCCCGCGAACTCGGCATGAACTTCGCGCGCACCGCTGATACAATGGGGCCGCGTACGCCGAATGACTCCTGATCCTCGCAGTCATCGGCAAGGAGGCGGCATGTTGAAGTGGAAGGTTTTGGCGTTCCTGGGATTGATGTTCGGCGTCGCTGGAGTCGTGTGGGGCTACGCTCAGCAGAAAAAAGCAATCGGGTTCTTCGAATTGCGCGTCTACACAGCGCTGCCGGGAAAGCGGGATGCATTGGCAGCGCGCTTCGCCGACCGCACCGCCGCCATCTACGCGAGGCACGGGATTACCAACGTAGGGTACTGGATTCCGCAACAGAGCGACCCGGAGCTAGGCATCAGCGCCGAAAACACTTTTATCTACATGCGCGGCTACCCCTCGAAGGAAGAACGCGACAAGCGCCTCAAGGCGGCCCACGACGATCCTGAGTTTGGTGAAGTTGTGACGAAGCAGGAGCAGAACCCAGCCACCAAGTTGATCGTGAAGGCGCGCAATATCGACATGATCCCGAGTGGCAACTACACCGCGGTCATGATCGCAAAGTAGGTGGGCCCCGCTAGTTCTTCGTCATCGTCAAGCCGGTGACGGCGACTTCGGTGTTGTGCGCGAAGCGAAGGCCATATACGCCGTCCAGCGACTTGAGCTTTCCCGCGGTCACCAGCGCGGCCTTGTCGTAACCCGCCACGACGGCGCCGTTGATCATGCACTCGACGCGGTCGCCCTTCACGGAAATAGCGATCTCCTGGGTCACAGGTTGTCCGCGCCCGGCGGCCCTGTGCACCGCGGGGTTCGTCTGGCCGCCGCCGTTCATCTGGAACGCTGTGGGGCCGAATCCGCGCACGATGAAGTTCCCATCGCCATAGGCCGCGCAGTAGAGGTAACTTTGCTGGGCGGTCCCGAGATCGTTGCCCGCGACGACGATGCCGTACGGGTGAGGGTGACTGTTCAGGTTCATGTACTTTGGCTCATTGAACGTCGCTTTGACGGTGTAGTTGCCCGCGGCTTTGTTGGCTGGATTCCAATAGGTCACCGCCGGACCGGTGGTGATGTGCAGGGCGTTGCCCTCCTGCGTGAACTTCGCATTTTGGAGTGCCTGGCCGGCCCTCTCTTCATTGGCGTCGATCTTTCCGGCCCAGCCCGGCACGGAAATGCCGCCGCCTTGAACCGAGCGGGAAACTTCCGACTGAGCCTGGGCATAGATCACGGGAGCGATGAATACCAAGATCGCGGTTGCGAAGGAGGAAACGTTGACGACACGCATGACACGTCCTTTCACGGAAAGGTTGGAAAAGACGATTATAGCCGCTTACGCTGGCTTTGTGTTCCGTCGGAGGATGTTCGCGTCCGTGCGGCTAAGATCTGTCGCGCTTAACACGCTCAACAGAGATGTGCCAGCGGGCCGCTTGTGGTTTAATCAGGAGTATGCGTGCTGACATCTGGATTGGAACGGCGTTCGTTGGAGCTTGCTTGTGCGCGCAGGCCCAGTGGCTGAACAACCCGACTCCCGGGGCTCCGCGCACCCCCGACGGCAAGGTGAATATGACCGGGCCGGTTCCCCGCGTGAACGGCAAGCCCGACCTTTCGGGAGTCTGGCAGGTCCAGGCAGAACCGCGCGGGCCGGGCGGCCTGTACGGGTTGGGCGAATCCCCCAATTCGAAATACTTCAGGGACATCCTGTCCGACTTCAAGCCGGACGAGGTGCCCCTTACGCCCGCCGGCCGGGAAATGTTGCGCAAGAACAGTCAGCCGGGAGTCGTCGGTTACAACCTGAAGTGTCTGCCGGATGGGGTGCCCCACGCGGATCTATTGCCGGAGCCCTTCAAGATCATTCAGACGCCCACCGAAACCCTGATGCTATACGAAGTCGAGACGATCTTCCGCCAGATCTTCACCGACGGACGCAAGCATCCTGCCGATCCGTCCCCGGCGTGGCTGGGGTATTCGGTCGGCACATGGGACGGGGACACATTCGTGGTCGACACGAAGGGCTTCAACGATCTCAGCTGGCTGGACGCACGCGGGCACGGGCACAGCGAGGACATGCGCGTCGAGGAGCGCTTCCACCGGCGCGATTTCGGACACATGGAAGTCGCCGCGACGCTTACCGATCCGAAAACCTTCACCAAGCCGTTCACGATCAACTTCGTGGAGGAGCTGCTTCCGGACACCGATGTGTTCGAGCACATCTGCTACGAAAACGAAAAGGACACCGCGCACCTGCCGGGCAAAGCGGGCAAGTGAGCGACGAGGATGCCTCTGTGACGATTACTTTACGTCCTGAACAGGAGCGGGCCGTTGCAGACGCCATTCGGTCCGGCGCATATCAGACTCCAAATGAGGTCATTGAACGCGCCCTGGAAGTCCTACGGTTTGAGGACGGGTGGTTGCAGGAGAACAAGCAACTCATCGAAGAAAAGATCGACCGGGCCATCGGCCAGTTAGACCGGGGCGAGGGGATTTCGGCCGAAGAGTTACCCGGGCGATTGGAGAAGCGCAAGGCGGCTTGGCGGGCTGAACAGAGCCGCTGATGGCCTCGTTGATCGTCGCTCCGGAAGCGGAAGACGATATCTTCGATCGTCACCGTCCACTTCTGCACGTTGAGGGTCCTTTCTCAGGGCTCCAAATGGAAGAGGCTGGTGGACATTCAGGATCCAAGCGGATCGTTTAAACGCCCGCGCTCACGATCTGACCGAGACAACGTACTAGATGAGCTCGGGCTTTGGAAAGGAAGCGTGCCGAACCGTTCCAGTGTGGCCGGGAGCGCCGATGGTGAACCCGAGGATCGTAAGGATGGTGTAAGCAGAGCCGTCGAATGTGGCTAATGCCGACAATCCTATTTCCACGACCTTCCTCTGCGTGAACGTTCTCTCATCGTTTGACCTACTTTCGTAGACGACTGTTTCAAAGACGGAGCCACGGACAATTGCGGAGAGCCTAATGTTTGAGCCAAGAGGAGGGTCCGACTGAAAGTGAGGCACATCAACATCTACCACCTCGGTCAGAAGCGCATCGCTCCAACTATTCTGCATGCCGGATGCGGCCAAGGACCTTCGCAGATTCCTCTCATTGGCATTGACCATCTCTTGAAACTGCGGAAGGTAAGCCAGCACCGAGTCCGTTGCTAGCTTTTTGTGCCGAACAATTCGTTGTTTCTGGTCTTCCTCTAATCGCGCGAGGAAGTGCTCTTGAACGTCCCTGACCCGCATCGCAGCCAGGTTGACGTTCCGATCCAGCGCGTATCGTGACCAATCGCTCTGACGCTTGTGGAATACGCCGTCCTCTGAAACCAGCGCGCCCTGGTCACTTGTGGTCTCCAAACGATGAATGCTCGACAAGAGAATGATGGCGTCTTGAAAATTTGCGCCTTTTTGCTCAAACACAAGAGACTTTTCACCTGCGTGCTTGAACAGCTGCTCTAGCGAAACCGAAGCAAGCGGAGTAACGGTGATGGACCATCGTTTGAACATTGCTTCTACGGCATTTTGGTATCCCTTCTCTAGGGCAGGCCAATCGGGAAGAACAGCACTCAGTTGTGCGCTGTCGGCAAGAGAGCCTAGCGTGTCTAATGATTTTTTCGTTTCGGACAGCATAGTGCTGATGCGCTCTCGCCAATTTCGCTCCAACTCGTAAAGAACAGCGTAAGGAATTTCCACAGATATGCCGAGCCTGAGCGCATCCGTCAGGATGTTTTCGACCTTGACGGACAACTGAGGCCATGCTTGATGAAGTACATTGCTGTCGAGAAAGAGTCGGGTAATCGGTCGCAAGACGCCTTCCGATCATCATGGCACAATCGGGGCGGAAGACCAAACCGCCTTGGCTTGCTGGACGAGCGAGCGCGATGCCAAGGCGTGGGACGATTCTGGACCGAATAAGATTTTTTGAGCGGGGCGCCGGCATGGAGTTACTCGAAGAAGTCGACGCGCACATCGACGCGGGCAACCTTCACTCCCTCAAAGTGACTCGCCCGCGCTACGCACTGCTGGTACGATGAAGGGAGAGGGGCGCGAATACAATGAAACAACAAACGACATCGGGAACGGCGCCGATGCCAACTTTGCCCCAGTCCTCCGCTCCGGGTTCCATCGACACTGCCACACTGGAATTGCTTGCAAGTTGGCGGGCTCAAGACGCAACTGACCACCCCGAGGACCTTCGGGCGGCAGAGCAAGAGCTTGCCGACTTCAAGAAGGCGATGAACGACAATCGGACCAGCTCCGGCGAGCCTCGTCTTTATCCGTGATTCTCATCCTCGACTCCGGGCCGCTTGGTCTTCTTACTCATCCACTCCGTAGCGCGGACGTAATCGACGTCACCAACTGGCTCTCGCGGTGTCTTCTTGGCGGCGCCCGCGTTGTCGTTCCCGCCATTGTCTATTACGAATTGAAGCGGGAACTTCTACGAGCGAAGAAAACCTTTAGCATTGAAAGGCTTGACGCTTTTGTCAATGCTACGCCGGGGCGGTATATCGAGCTTTCTGACGATGCGCTGCGTTTGGCCGCCGAGTTGTGGGCCCAGGCCAGGCAAGCGGGCCGGCCCACCGCGGAGCCCAAGGCGCTCGACATTGACGTCTTAGTCGCGGCGCAAGTTCTTTCTTCCGGATTTGCAATATCAGATGTTGTGATCGTCACGACCAATCCAAAGCACCTTTCCCAGTTCATCGCTGCAAAACACTGGAGCGAGATTCTTCCATGAGCTGCGGAAGCGCCTGCCGCAGCATGACATTGCATCGGAACGGTCGGCATGAGTCACGTCCATCTCGCGCGATCTTTCTCCAATATTCCCCTTCACATAGGTGCTGGCCGCACCTCCAGATGATCCCGCCGGGGCTAAGATGGGCTTGACGATGCACCGCTCTCAAAGACTCAGCCGAACGCCCCAGCCGCAGGCTGTGCGCACAGCCCCCGCAAGGAAAATACCAAACGAACCCGAGCGGCACGCTCCCGGACTTCTACCAAAACTACCAAACGAACCCAAGACCACGACCCCGCCAGCCCGCGGAGCAAAACTACCAAACGAACCCAAGACCCCGCCCGTCAGCCTCCGGAGCAAATTACCAAACGAACCCAAGACCCCCACCCGTCAGCCTTCGGAGCAAATTACCAAACGAACCCAAGACCCCCACCCGTCAGCCTTCGGAGCCAATTACCAAACGAACCCAATTTCCCCGTCAAAGTACTGATGCTCAAAGACTTCCTCAAAGCAAAACGAACCCATTTCAAGCCTCCGATCCATCCGCCGACCCGGCAACCTCAAGCCGACTTCAGCCGACCATTCTGGTATGCCGGAGCCGAACGAGGGCCGCAATCCGGGAACCGGCGGGCGGGTCGCAACCCGACATTGCATCGGGAGAATCGGCGTGATATCCATTAAAGCAACAGGCAATACAACCCGCATGAAGAAGCTCACCAGACCGCTCCTGCTGCTTGCGCTCCTACTTTGCGCCGGGGCCTTGTTTGCCCATCACGGAAACTCGGCCTACGACGAAACTGCCCGCGTCCCCATTAAGGGCACTGTCACCGAATTCATCTGGACCAACCCGCACTCCCAAATCTATTTGGACGTGAAGGACAGCTCCGGCAAGGTCGTCAATTGGGGTGTCGAGACGAACAGCCCAGGCATTTTAACTCGCGCCGGCTGGACACGCCGCTCGCTTAAGGCCGGCGACCAGATCACGATTATTCTCTGTCCCGCCAAGAATGGCCAGCCCGTCGCCTACGCCGGATCGGGAGACCCCGGCACCAAAGTCATCTTTGCCGATGGCCGCGAATTGCTCTTCGCAGATAAGACGGCGGGCCCCTAACGAACATGCGAATCCATTTCCGTAGCGCTCTGGTCCCGCTTGTGCTGATTCTGTCGGCCGGCGTCAACGCGCAAGTCCCCGCGCCCAAGCGCGATTTATCGGGCGTGTGGGGACTGCTGCCGGCGCGCGAAGTCTCCGAGGACGATAAACAATCGCCCGGCGGCGAAGTACCTCCCATGACCGCCTGGGCCAAAGCGCGCTTTGACCTGGAGAAGCCCGGCTATGGAAAGCGAGCTGCGCCCGGCGGCAACGATCCCATCCTGCAGTGCGACCCCATGGGCTTTCCCCGCATTCTGTATTTCCCCGCGCCCTTCGAATTCGCGCAAATCTCCAACCGCGTCCTGCAAATGTTCGAACGCGATAACGTGGTCCGCCAAATATGGACCGACGGGCGGGCCCTCCCCAACGATCCCGATCCGCTGTGGTACGGATATTCAACGGGCAAGTGGGTGGACGATACGACCTTCGTCGTCGAGTCCACCGGCTATGACGACCGCACCTGGCTGGGCGCAGCCGGTTTTCCCCACAGCGAGACCATGCGATTGGAAGAACGCTACCAGCGCGTGGATCGCGACACCATAAACTTCACGCTGAAGATCGACGACCCGCAGGCCTATACCAAACCGTGGATCGCCTTGCCCCGCGTACTCAAACTGCGCCCGCGCGCCGAAATCCGCCAGGGCTACTGCGTGGCCTCCGAAGAAAACGCCTTCACCAAACGAATTCGCGAACCCGGCGCGCTGAAGACCGGTGCAGCTCCTAAGAATTAGTCCCCAAGAACACGCGATCTGGGCCGCGGCTTGGCAGGCGTTCCGGGAAACTGGGCGAGAGTCGCCGAAGACTGTTGACTTCTCCAAGTGCGCGCCCTGCGATCTGCGAACCTCGCCCGATCCGCAGCATTTTCTCATTGAAGGATGAGCCTGAAGGATAGGCAAGCTGGCGGGGCTCCTTTCTGCGATTTTGGCGAGCGGGGATGGGGTCCAGGGGAAGGGGGCGGCGGTTGAGCCCCCTT